>VFQM010001813.1_pt1 | contig 17558 bp, 15 predicted proteins | sample 3512391 | NCBI WGS metagenome assembly VFQM01 (sample SAMN10412369, study PRJNA504923) | tailings metagenome | isolation source: Replicate 1 from Balatoc abandoned mine | place: Philippines
GCACCAGAAAAACGATTGCAATCAGCAGCAGAACCTTGAGCACGCCATCCCTCCAGAAATGGCGTTCAGGATAGCATGGCCGCGCACGGGACAGCGTGCGCGGACCTGCCTTCGACGGAGCTTGGCGCGGCCGGCACCGCCGGGGCGGTGCACCCGCCGTTGCCGCTTTCCTGCGGAATGGAAATTGCGCAATGGCCGCGAAGCCCGCCGGCATGCCGAAGCCTCGTCCCCCTGCCTGCGCGGCTGTCGGAATTTTTTACTCCCGCGGCTGAAGCGCCCCCCTGCAGATCGAATGAAAATTCAAATCCCTTTGTAATCATTGTCTTGTGTGGATTTATTTAGGCAGGCCTGCGTCTTGCTTGGCCAGGCAGGCGAATAAACTCAATGAATATCGAAACCATGTCGTCTACAAGAAAAATATGGATGGGCCTGGGGCTGCTGGCGTTTGCGCACGCTTCCTCGGCCGCCCTCATCACGCTCAACGGCAACGGCTTCAGCGTCAGCTATGACGACGCCCAGGAAGCGCAGTACGGCCAAGGCTTCCTGTCGGGCTCGCTCGACACGATCTATTTCCAGCCCAGCGCCTTCTCCGCGCTGTCGGGCGGCAGCCCGGCCAGCACCGCGGCCCCGCTGCAGCTGAGCTTCACCCTCGATCCGGGCTACGCCTTTGCCGGGCTCAACTTCACCGAGCGCGGCGACTATTTCCTGCTCGGCGGCGGCACGGTCGGCGTGGATGCCGGCCTGCGGGCCGTCAACACCGATACGGCGGTGTCCGTCGTTCTCGGCCTGGCGCCCAGCGCCCCGCTCGACCTCGCGGGCGCTTCCACGCCCTGGACGGCGGTCGGCAGCATTGCCTCGGGACTGGGCGTGTTGCAGAACCTGCAGCTCACCCTGGACAACGAACTGCTCGCCAGCGCCCCCGCGGGCGACTTGAGCTTCATCCAGAAAACCTACGTCGGATTCCAGATCGTCACGCGGGCCGAGCCGGTTTCGGTTCCCGAACCGTCCAGCTGGGCGCTGCTGGCCGCCGGCGTGCTGGCGGCCCTGATGGCGGGGCGTCGGCGGCTGCGCATTCCCCCGGGCATGCGCTTCGGGCGGCGTGCATGATGGCGGTATCCGCAAGGCAACACCGATAACAACACCGCACAAATACAAAGAGAGGCAGGAGGAGGAAAATGAGAACTTGCAAAAAAACCGCGCAGGCGGTGATGGGTTTCACTGTTGCGCTGCTCGCCGGCAATGCCCTGGCGGCCATTCCCGCCCCTCTGGTGGGCACCTATCTGACCTACACGTTCATCACCGATCCGGGCCTGTTCGGCACGGTGTCCCTGGTCGGCGATGACCTCGTCTTTGCGCCCACCGCGGCGTTCAAGGCCTCGTCCTTCAACGGGGCGCCCGGGTTCAAGAGTCAGAACGTGATCGTCCAGGTCAGCATCAACGACGCCTACCTGAGCACGCTGGCACTGTCGTCCTTCAGCCTGTCCGAAGGCGGCAGCTACAGCCTGTCCGGAACCCCGGCCACCGCCGGCGCGACGGGCTATCTGTCCGCGCTGGATATCGAAGGCACGACGGCCAACTCGCTGTCGGGAAATATCGCGGCAAGCGGCCTGGGCGTATCCGGCACCCATGCCTGGACCGGCACGGCGGGAATCGCCCTGCCGGGAACCGGCTGGGGCGGAGCCGATGGCGTGGTGAGCAGCGTCAAGCTCACCCTGTCGAACCAGCTGTTCGCCACCACCGGGCCGAACAGCACGGCCGAAATCTGGAAAGACGCGGTCAATCTCCACGTCGCCACCAGCCCGATCCCCGAAGCCGAAACCTACGCCATGATGCTGGCCGGCCTCGGCCTGGTGGGGCTCATGGCGCGTCGCCGCGCCCGGCTGCCTGCCTGATGCCTCGCGGCTGCTGCAACGGACGGCCTCTTCGGAGGCCGTCTTTGCTTTGGACCGGCGTCGCGGGATTGAAACCTTGCCGGGGGAAAAACGCCTCAAGTGCAGCCGACAATCGCCGCATAGAAATATGTGATGAACTTGCAATGGTATTTTTGTTGGATAATGGCCACCCTGCCGAATACCGGCAGGGCGCACGCTGATAAACGATAAATACAACGCCTGCCCGCAGGCCGCCAGAGAATCCGCATCGCGACGATGCGTTTGGAGTGATGACGAACCATAACCAGTGGCTGTTCCGGCAGCAGCTTTCCGTCGTCTCGTTGACCAAGATCCTGCTCGACCCCTTCGTGGCCGTGCTGGTGCTGATCGGCTGCACGCTGTATTACGACGAGCCGTTCCGCGGCCCGTATCCCATCCTGGCCCTGATCGTCTTCACCCTGACCTTTCCCGGCAAGTGGCCCGAGGTCACCCTGCGCGCCTTCTGGAACGAGGTCGTCATCCCCTGGTTCTTTCTGTCCGGGCTGATCCTGCTGTTCGGCTATTCCACCGGCTATCTCGACTGGTTCCCCCCCGATCTGGTGATGGCCTGGATGCTCGCCACCCCCGTCGCCATGTGGGTGGCGCACCGGGTGGTGCGCAAGCTGCTGCCGCGCCTGCTGCTGCTGGAAGGCGGGCGCCGCCGCGCCCTTATCGTCGGCGCGGGCCATTTGGGAACGGAATTGCGTGGCCGCTTTGCCAACGACAGCGCGCTGGGCGTGGACGTGGTCGGCTTCTTCGACGACCGCGCCATCGAGCGCACCGAACTGGCCGACCCGAAAAAGCTGCTCGGACGGCTGGCCGACATCCCCGACTACGTCAACCTAAACGGCATCGATCTCGTCTACATCACCCTGCCCATGGCCGCCCAGCCGCGTACCCTGAGCCTGCTCGACGCCCTGCGCGACACCACCGCCTCGGTCTATTTCGTGCCGGATATTTTCGTTTCCGACCTCATCCAGGCGCGGGTCGACCACATCCACGGCATGCCGGTGGTGGCGCTCACCGAAACCCCCACCCTCGGCGTGTCCGGCATCGGCAAGCGCATCAGCGACCTCGTCATCGCCAGCCTCATCCTGCTCATGATCTGGCCGCTGCTGCTCATCCTGGCGGCAGGCGTCAAGCTGTCCTCGCCCGGCGCCGTCATCTTCAAGCAGCGGCGCTACGGCCTCGACGGCCAGGAAATCCTCGTCTACAAGTTCCGCTCCATGCGCGTCTGCGAAGACGGCGGCACCATCAACCAGGCCAGCCGCAGCGACCCCCGCATCACCCGCTTCGGCGCCTTCATCCGTCGCACCTCGCTCGACGAACTGCCGCAGTTCATCAACGTCCTGCAGGGCCGCATGAGCGTGGTCGGCCCGCGTCCCCATGCCGTCGCCCACAACGAGCAGTACCGCAAGCTCATCAAGGGCTACATGCTGCGCCACAAGGTCAAGCCCGGCATCACCGGCTGAGCGCAGGTCAACGGCCTGCGCGGCGAAACCGAAACCCTCGACAAGATGCGCGCCCGCATCCAGTACGACATCGACTACATGCGCAACTGGTCGCTCGGCTTCGACCTCATGATCATCGGCAAGACGCTTGCCGTCGTCTGGCGCGACCAGAACGCGTACTGAGAGGCGCAAGATTCAAGATTCAAGTTACAAGGGGTATCACCTGCGCAGACCATCACGCCCTGATTGAATCTTGAATCTTGAATCTTGAATCTTGAATCTTGAATCTTGAATCTTGAATCCGCTCAGCTTGCCAGCCACTTTCCGGCTTCAATATCCGGATAGAGCCTGTCGAGTGCTGCGACGCCCTGCCTGGCACGGCGCTGCCAGCCTTTTCCGCGGGACACGAGGTCGGTCCACGCCTCGTCGATTTCCCACGGTCGGTGCTCCCTGAAATACGCAAGCAGCGAGGCCGCCTGACGCAAATCCTTGGTGCTTTTTGCAGCAAAGGTGCCTTCCCGTTCCCCATACACGATCAGCTTGTGCAGTGCGTAACGGGCGGGATGGGGCACGCTGACCAGGACGGCGTTTGCCGGATCGAATAGGACGGTCTGCTGGATGTTTTCCAGAGAGAACTCCATGAACTTGAGCGGCTGGAGCGGAACATTCAGCTGAGGATGCACATACACCGCCTCGCCCTTCCGGTGGGGCACCGTCAGGAAGTCCAGTCTGAACTCCGGTTCCTTCGGATTCAGGTAGGTCGCGCCGGACTTTCCCGACAGACCAGCCGCTGGAAGGAACCCCATTTCCAGCGACTCGATCGCGCTGTGCGTCTTCACCTCGACCGTGGCCGGCAGCGCGAGCGACACGCTCTTCCCTGAATGTGCGAAGTCAATATCCTGGGTGCGGGACGAGTCCCCCCAACGCAGCCCCAGCATATTTCCGTATGCCAGAAACGCATGGGTGCCAACGAGCACGCCACCCGCGCGAAAGAAGCCATAGTCAGCCAACCGACCGACTACCTTTAATTGGCGGGAAATCACCGGCGTGCACCCTAACGCAAGGGCCGATCTTGCCAGCGGTACCAGCGATTCTTTCGCCGCCGGCTGGGTGCGGCGCGCCATCAGGCGATGGACCGCTTCGTTGTCCGGTCCGACGAACACCTGGGCACGCTTCCCCGAGGGCTCGTAATACTGGTAATACCAGTAGGCCGTCCCCTTGACCTTCTTTTGTGCGAAGGACCCGGGAAGGTCTGCAATCGAGCGGAGGTGGTCGGCCGACAGCGCCGAATCGAGAAGCTGGGCATAGGCTGTCTGAGCTGAAAGTGAAAGCTCCTCGAAATAGGGCATCGCGTTATACTCCAAAATATTTTTTAAGAGTATAACCAAATCGGGTTGCACGGCAACAAGCCAGACTGGTCGTCGAAATTTGCTGATCGGATCAGGCTCCTCGCCCGGCGCCGCCATCTTCAAGCAGCGGCGCTACGGCCTCGACGGCCAGGAAATCCTCGTCTACAAATTCCGTTCCATGCGCGTCTGCGAAGACGGCGGCACCATCAACCAGGCCAGCCGCAGCGACCCCCGCATCACCCGTTTCGGTGCCTTCATCCGCCGCACCTCGCTCGACGAACTGCCGCGGCTCATCAACGTCCAGTACGACATCGACGCCATGCGCAACGGACCGCTCGGTTCACCTCATGACCATCGGCAAGACGCTTGCCGTCGTCTGGCGCGATCAGAATGCTTATTGAGGTTCAAGTTGCAAGTTGCAAGTTGCAAGTTGGCTGAACTTGAGCCTTGAATCTTGCAACTTGAATCTTCAAGCCTGCTCTCACATTCGAGACACCCGCCCTCAATATTTCACCCGTATTCCTCGCCGGAATGTCCGCCCAACCCGGCGCGCCCGCCAGGCGGGCCAGGCTGGTTCGGCCGGTTGAACGGCAACAAGCCCGCACACCGGCGCCCTTGCCGCGATGTGCCGCCCCTTGATTGGATTAAAGGCAACCGCACCCAGCATGGCTTCGGCAGGGCAGCGGGCATCGTCGAAAAAAGCGCCGGCCAGCGGCCCCACCCAAGCGCCGCCGATCAAGGCGTGACCAAGCGGGGATGTGGCGCCGCTGGCCGGAGCGCGTTCAATTCGCCGGCCGCCTTGAACGCGGCGAGGCTCAGCCAGCCCACGGCTTCATGTCCTTGTTCGCACCCAACAGGATTTATTTTGGCATCAATAAAATATATGCAAAACGACTTGTCGATAAATTTTACACATAATAAAAATCCAGTATAAAAATACCAACACATTGATATGAAACGACTAATTTATAGCCAGGGCCCGAATCCCGGCCGGATTTCATCAAGCGGGGCCTGTTTGGCCGGTTTTGGCAGGCCGATTTTGTCGGATTATTTTACAGCCATGGTCCGAACCTACTATTCGCTGCATCCGAAACAACCAAATCGAATTGTTAAATGCTTGATTGCAAACGTCATAAACAAAAATGCCAGAAAGCTGGAACGGCCATTGCTAAATGATTGTCGCCGCGAAGGGAACTATTCGGTGCAAAGAATATTTACACCATGTGGCAGGAGGATGTAGTTGATAAATCGATCGATACATATCTACATGAGGAGACTTAAAAAATGAAATTCAACATGACAAAAATTGCTGCTGGTTTGGCTTTGGCTGTTGCGGCTTCGGGCGCACAAGCCGTCACCGTCAGCGGCTGGGATCTTGGTGACTTCAATAACGACGGGCTGATGAGCGACTTCGCGTTCTTCTCGGCACCCAGCGGTTCGAGCGGCAACAAGTTCGCTCCGACAAACGAGATGTGCGGGGGGAGTGATTGTGCTGCCATTGCTACCAATGGCAGCACCCAGGGTACTGGCACCTTCTCCATGGGCTTCAACTTCGGCGGCACTGGCCAGTTCTCGCCCTTCACCTACGGAACGGGCGTTCAAGCGGACATCACGGGCGGCGTGCTGACCTTCACGTCGCTGGACTTCGGCGGCTTCTATAACGGCGTCAACTTCTACCTGGAGCCGGATAACCTGGCCAACGTCACCAGCACTGTGACCGACCTCGGCGGTGGTGATTATGGCGTGGTCGTTCGCTATGTTGGCACCATTAATGAGCCCACGAGCGCGTTCAACGGGTTTGCGGCCAACTGGCGCCTTGAAGGTGTGATGCACACCGCAGCCGCGCCTGTGCCTGAGGCCTCGACCTACGGCATGATGCTTGCGGGCCTCGGCCTAGTCGGCTTCGCTGTGCGTCGCCGCAAGCTGATGGCCTGATTGATGGCGGCGCAATGCCGCCTCGATAGCCCTGGCTCGTGGGCCGGGGTGACAAACAATGCGGCGGGGTGACCCGCCGCATTGTTTGTCACGAATGAGCGCTTTCGTTGCATTCTGGTAAGCCGTTCGGCTGACATGGCACGTTATCCATCGGTTCAGCTAGCCGCTGGTCGCATGGAATCGGTCAACGGTGGTATGGAAATTGTTGGTCCCATTGGTTTTCCAAAATTCGAATAACACTCTCGGAGGAGATATGCGTTTTTCACTGAAACATGCCGCTCTGGCCGCGGCCTGCATGGCCGCATTCCCGGCTTATGCTACCAATGGTTACTTCCTGCCCGGGTTCGGCTTCCGGTCACAGGGTATGGGGGGCGTGGGCATTGCCTACGGTCGCGATTCACTGTCCACCGCAGCTAACCCGGCCAATGCAGTCAATACAGGCATGCGCGGTGATTTGGGGGTTGGTGTGTTTAATCCGGAGCGCCATGGGAGCGTCTCGCAAGATCCTTCCACTCCGTCACCATTCTTTGGCTTCTCGGCCGACTCGGAGAGTGATGCGAAATACTTCATCATGCCAGAGATGGGGTTCACGATGCCGCTCAACGATAAGCTGCATGTAGGCCTTGCAGTGGTTGGAAACGGTGGCATGAACACCACGTTTCAGGAGAACTTCTTTGCGACTGGCTCAGTGCCGAAAGACAAGAAGGTCGGGGTCGACATGATGCAGTTGCTCGTCCCTATCTCCGCTGCCTACAAACTGAACGAAAACCATGCCTTGGGGGCGTCACTGGTTCTGGCTGAGACGCGTTTCCGTGCCTATGGCCTGGATTCGTTCGTGAACTTCGACTCGTTTATGACCATCACCTCTGATCCGGCGAGCCTGACGAATCGCGGGTTTGACTATAGCTATGGCGCCGGGGTGCGGTTGGGCTGGCTGGGCGAGTTCATGGACGACAAGGTGACGGTCGGCCTGACTTATGCTTCGCGCACTTGGATGACCAAATTCGACAAGTACAAGGGCCTGTTTGCCGAGCAGGGCGACTTCGATATCCCTGAAAACTACGGGATCGGCATCGCGGTCAAGCCGGTGAAACACTTGGTCATTGCTGCCGACGTGGTTCGGATCAACTACAGCGATATCGCATCGGTCGGGAACCCAGGGATGGGAGACTTTGCTGCTATCGGGTTTGGCATTCCATCGTTGACCGACCCCACTAAAGAACTCGGAAACGACGACGGGATGGGATTTGGCTGGGACGATCAGACCGTCTACAAGCTGGGCATCCAGTATGGCGTCAATAAGCGGTTGCAGTTGCGCGCCGGCTACAATTACGGGAAGACCCCAATCCCTGACGACCAAGTGACGTTCAACCTGCTCGCGCCAGCGACCGTCGAAAAGCATTATTCCGTGGGCTTTACCTACAAGGCCAATGAAAACCTGGAGGTGACGGGGACCTATGTGTATGCAGCAAGCAATAGCCAGGGACGCTGCAACCAGAATATTGTCGACTGCGCCTCGTTCAACATGCACCAGAACCTCTTCGCGATCAGCATGGGCTGGGTGCTCGACCCAGGCCCGGTCGCGCTGGAAGAATACGGCGACAGCGACTGGGCCGGCATCAACTTCGACGGCTGGTACGCGGGCCTGGGGATCGGACAGTCGAAATACGGGGACATCGACGAAGCCTCTGCCAACACCCGCACCGAAGGCTGGAAGGTTTACGGCGGCTACCAGTTCAATAAGTACCTCGGCATTGAGGGCGGTTATGCCAACCTCAACGACATGACGGCCAGAACCGGGGCGGTCGTCACGAACCTGGCCGCCGATGCCTGGACCCTGGGCGCAGTGCTCAGCTACCCGGTTACCGAGAAGTTGTCGGTGATGGGCAAGCTGGGCGCGGCCTACGTGCTTGCCGACGCCAAGGTGAAGAACGGTGCCGCACTCACGGTGCGAAGCGGCGACGACAGCTATGAGCCCAACTATGGGGTGGGCGTCAGCTACGCGCTGCTCGACAATCTGAACCTTCGCCTTGAGTGGGAACGCTTCGACCGGAAGGAATATGACATCGACCTGGTGTCCGCAGGCATTGCGTTGAAATTCTGATCGCCTGGCCGGTACCGCTTCGTCAAGCCCGGGGCGCGTCCCCGGCTTTTTTTGTTCAGAGAATATCCAGTGAGCCGCGAATGGCAGCATTGCCCGATCACGCCATGGGGGATCGATGGCCCGTATAAAATCGCCTTCATCCCGCATCGAAAATTTTTCACGTATTTTTGATTTGGCATGCTTTCTGCGCGTGATTTCCGGCGGTGAGCTTGCTGTAACATTCGTGCCCATAATTTCCAATAATCCAGATCAAGAGGAAGACAACATGCAAAATTACAAGAAGCTGGTTCTGCCGTTGCTGATCGCCGCGCTGGTTGCGGGTTGCGGCGACAAGAAAGAGGAGGCGGCGGGCGAGAAAGCCGCGACCCAGGTGGCGGCCAAGGTCAACGGCACCGAGCTGACGGTGCATCAGGTGAACTACGCGCTGCAGCGCATTCCCAATCTCGACAAGGAGCAATCCAAGGCGGCTTCGCTGCAGGTGGTGCGCAATCTGGTGGATCAGGAGGTGATCGCGCAGAAGGCGCTGACCGACAAGCTGGACCGCGATCCCACGGTGGTGCAGGCGCTGGACGCGGCGCGGCGCCAGATTCTGGCCGAGGCCTACATGAGCCGCAAGCTGGGTACGCCGGCCGAGCCGAGCGAGGCCGAGGTGACGGATTACTTCAACAAGCATCCGGAGCTGTTTGCCAAGCGCAAGATCTATCGCCTGCAGGAAATCTCGATCAAGGCGCCGGCAGACCGGCACGATGCGATCCGCGCCCAGCTGGGCGCATCCAAAAACCTGAGCGATTTTGCCGCCTGGCTGAAAGCGGAGAACCTGCCGGTCAAAGCGGCGCAGGGCGTCAAGCCGGCCGAGCAGCTGCCGCTGCAAATGCTGCCGCAGCTGGCCCAGATGCCCGACGGCCAGGCGATGGTGGTGAATGCGCCGGACGGCCTGATGGTCGTCGTGCTGGCGGATTCGCAGGTGCAGCCGGTGACGCTGGAGCAGGCCAGGCCGGCGATCATCCGCCTGCTGCAGACAGAGGCGCGCCAGAAGGCGGCCAAGGCCGAACTGGATGCATTGAAGGCTGCCGCCAAGATCGAATATGTGGGCGAGTTTGCCGATGCCGGCAAGGAAGCCGCGGCGCCAGCCGAAAAGCCGGCAGCACCGGCTGCCGACGCGGCTCCGGCCACCGCCCCCGCTGCTGACGCCGATGCGATCAGCAAAGGCGTTTCCGGACTCAAGTAAAAAAGCAGGTACAAGGGGCAGGAGCAAGTTACAAGGGGCAAGTTACAAGGTTCAAGACGACCGCTGGCGGGCGGTGTGCCACGCGCTTCCGCAGGCTCTTGTAACTTGTAACTTGCAACTTGCAACTTGCAACTTGCAACTTGCAACTTGTAACTCACCGGTCTCGCGTCCGTGCTGACGTCCCCCATCTTCGTTCGCAGCCTGCCGTTCGGGCTGTATATCGCGTTGCTCGCGCTGGAAGGCCTGCTGCCCGGCTGGGCGCCCGGCTTCGACGTGCGCTGGCTGTATCCGCTGAAGGCGGGGCTGGTGGCGCTGGCGCTGGCGGTGCTGTGGCGGCATTACAGCGAGCTCAAAACGTATGGCCTGCCGCTGAAGCACCTGCTGCTGTCGCTGGCGGTGGGCGCCGTGGTGCTGGTGCTGTGGGTCAATCTCGACGCCGGCTGGATGCTGATGGGCGAGGTGGGCGAGGGTTACAACCCCACCGATGAATCCGGCCGTATCGACTGGCTGCTGGTGGCGTTCCGCATCGCCGGCGCCGCGCTGGTGGTGCCGCTGATGGAAGAGCTGTTCTGGCGCTCGTTCCTGCAGCGCTGGCTGCAGCGGCCCGATTTCATGGCGCTCGACCCGGCGCAGATCGGCCTCAAGGCGCTGCTCATCGCCAGCGCGCTGTTCGCCGTCGAGCACCTGCAATGGTTCGCCGGCCTGGTCGCCGGCCTGGCCTACGGCTGGCTGTATATCCGCACCCGCAACCTGTGGGCGCCCATCGTGGCGCACGCCGTCACCAACGGCCTGCTGGGGGTCTATGTCGTGGCCACCGGGCAGTGGAGTTTCTGGTGAAACGGCGCGCGCCCAGCCATTGCAGGAGGGCCGCCCCGGCCCGACGCAGTGGTGATTGCCGGTGCGCAGCGATCGCGGCGAGGGCGCCGCTCCTACAGAACCGTGCCCTTGTAGGAGGCCCGCCCTCGGGCCGATGTTGTAAAGGGCGCGACGGTACGAAAATCGCGGCGAGCACCCTAAAGGGTATAAAGGCGCCGGTGCGTGGTTGTTGCCGACTTGTCGGCTTTACAACCACGGCCTCCCCCTTGCGGGGGCTCCTGCAGAACCGTGTCCTTGTAGGAGGCCCGCCCCCGGGCCGATGCCGTAAAGGGCGCGACGGTACGAAAATCGCGGCGAGGGCGCCGCTCCTACAGAACACCACTACCCTCCTGCCGCCCGGTCGTTTGCCCGCTCGCTTACCGTGGGGGGGCGGACTTTCTCGCCTGGCTTTCGCCCTGCTTACGTCCGCTGCGCTGTTTGGCCTGCCGGCTCACGCGAAGGAGGGCGACACCTTGCGGCCCTTCGTTTCCTACACGCGCTATTACGACAGCAACCTGTACCGCCTCGCCAAGAGCGAATATGCGCTGGTGCCGCAATTGTCCGACCAGTATGGCGTCCTGAGCGCCGGGTTGAACGTGGACTGGCAGCCGGGGCGCCAGCGCGTCGTCGCCAGCGCGGCCAAGAATCTGGTGCGTTTCTCGCGCAACACCCGTCTGGACTACGACGGCTCGGATTACAAGCTGCAATGGAACTGGCGGCTGGGCAACCGCTGGTCGGGGCAGGTCGGCGCGACCGAAAGCGTGATCCAGAGCAGCTTCAGCGATCTGGTCGGCCTGCTGATCAACAACCAGGTCACCCGTGAAAACAGGTTTGCCCAGGCCGACTGGCAGTTCCATCCGCGCTGGCATGCGGGGCTGGGCGCGGCAGCGGCCACGTCGACCAACAGCACCGTGCAGCAGGCGACGCTGGATTACGAAGACACCAGCGTTTCGGCCACGCTGGGCTACACCACGCCCAAGGGCAGCAAGTTGCGCGGCCAGCTGCGCCAGGTGGACGGCAAATACCCCAACCGGCTGCCCGGTTTTTTTGTCGACCGCGCCTATACGCTGACCGAATACAACCTGCTGGGCGACTGGAGCGTGGGCGGCAAGCTGATCACGCGGGCAAAAATCGGTTACGTCCAGCGCGAGAACGACACCTTGTCGCAGCGCAACTTTTCCGGCCTGGCCGGGCGCGTGTCGGCTGATTATTTCCCCACCGGCAAGACCATGCTGACCTGGGCGGTCTATCGCGAGATCGCGAACTCGGACGACATCAACGCCAGCTACCAGCTGAACAGCGGGACCAGCCTGGGCGCGGCCTGGCTGATCACGCCGAAGATCACCTTGCGCGCCAATGGCGGTTTCGAGAACCGCAGCTTTCAGGGCAACACCGGCTTTGGCGGCGTCCAGCGCGACGAAGACACGCTGAGCGGCTCGATCTCGCTGAGCTATGCGCCGGTACGCATGGCGACGATCGATGTCGGACTGCAGGCCGGGCGGCGGGATTCCAACATAGCCGTCAACGATTACACGTTTCAATCGGCGTTCGTCAGCGTGCGGGCCGATTTTTAAGGGGCCGATTGGTCTGCCGTTCCGGCGGGGGTGCGCAACCGCAGGCAGGAGGCCTGCTCTTTGGGTAGCGGGATTTGTCGTGGTGGCCGCACGGCAATGGCCGATGGGCACAGGTTTTGCTGACCTGGTTGACGCGAAGTGGGGTGGGTGGTTTTGACCATGGACAGGGATAGAATGTCCGCCACCCGATGCGGGCCGGCTGCATGCCGCATGTTTGAAGCAACCGGCGGACAGGCCGGACGCAGCGGAAGCAAAAGGCAATCGGCCCGCCGGGCTGCTTGCACGTAAATAATTCGGACAGAAGAGCGGACGGCCTTTGCAGCCGCCGCCGATTGGAGAGATGCGATGAGGAGAGGGTGGCGCAGTATTTTGATGTTGTGTGCGTTGCTGGCGGCGGCGCCGGCATGGAGCGCGGACAACGATTACCGCATGGGCACCGGCGACGTGCTGCGCATCACGGTATACTGCCAGCCCGATCTCACCACCGAGGCGCGCGTGGGCGAAAACGGCGGCATCACCTTCCCGTTGATCGGCGACGTCAAGCTGGCCGGCATCACCCCCGCGCGGGGCGAAACCGAGATCGCGCAGCGCCTGAGCAAGGGCGGCTTCATCCTCGAACCCTTCGTCACCCTCAACGTGGTGCAATACCGCAGCCAGCAGATCTCGGTGCTGGGGCGGGTCAACCGGCCCGGCAAGTACACGCTGGAAAAAGTCAGCCGCATCTCCGATGCGCTGGCGCTGGCCGGCGGCATCGTCATCGACGGCTCGGATACCGTCACCCTGGTGCGCACCCGCGACGGCAAGCCCGAATACCGCGACATCGACGTCATCGCGCTGTTCAGGCCGGGCGGCGAAGCCAGCAACGAACTGGTGCAGGACGGCGACATCATCAACGTGGCGCGCCAGCCGATGTTCTACATCTACGGCGAAGTGCAGCGCCCCGGCGCCTTCCGTCTGGAGCAGAACATGAGCGTGGTGCAGGCGCTGTCGATGGGCGGCGGGGTGACCCAGCGCGGCACCCAGAAGGGCATCAGGATCCTGCGCCGCGACGCCAGCGGGGCGATGCAGCAGCTGGATGTCCAGCTGGCCGATCCGGTCAAAAAGGACGACGTGATCTACGTCAAGGAAAGCCTGTTCTAAGGGACGCCGCCATGAATTTCACCCAATTCCTGCTGATCCTGAATGCGCGCAAGTGGATCATCCTCGGCGTGCTGCTGCTCACCGTTGCAGTCACTGCCGCAGTGAGTCTGTTGCTGCCCAAGGAATACACGGCGACCGCCACGCTGATCATCGATTCCAAGAGCAAGGACCCATTCACCGGCCAGTTGCTGCCGTCGCAGATGTTCCCCGGCTACATGGCCACGCAGATCGACGTCATTAAAAGCAGCCAGGTGGCGAACAAGGTGGTGAGCGGACTGAAGCTGACCGACAGCCCGGGTACCCGCGAGCAGTTTATCGCAGCCACCCAGGGCGAAGGCAGCATCGAACAGTGGCTGGGCGATCTGCTGCTGCAGAAGCTGAACGTCGAGCCCTCGCGCGAATCCAGCATCATTTCCATCGGCTTCACGGGATCGGACCCGCGCTTTGCCGCCATCGTGGCCAACGCTTTCGCCAAGTCCTACATCGAAACCAGCCTTGACCTGCGCCTGGCGCCGGCCAGGCAAACCGCGGCCTGGTTCGACCAGCAGATCACCCAGCTGCGCCAGAACCTCGATCAGGCGCAGCAGAAGCTCACCGCCTACCAGCGTGAAAAGGGCATCGTCGAATCCGAGGAGCGGCTCGACGTCGAAACCCGCCGCATGGCCGACCTGGCCGGGCAGATGGTGGCGGCGCAATCGGCGTCGTTCGATGCCAGCTCGCGCACGCGCGACAGCGCCAGCCTGCCGGAGGTCATCAACAACCCGGTGGTGCAAAACCTCAAGGCGCAAGTGGCGCAGGGCGAAGGCAAGCTGGCCGAATTGGCCAACCGGGTGGGCGCCAACCATCCCGATTTCATCCGCCTGCAGGCCGAGGTGAGCAGCTACAGGGCCAAACTCGCCCATGAACTCGGCACAGCCACCCGCGGCGTCGGCGCCACCGCGGGCGCCGCGCGCCAGCGCTTCGGCGAGCTCTCCGGCGCGTTCGAACGGCAAAAGGCCAAGGTGCTGGCACTGAAGCAGCAGCGCGAAGAAGCTGCCCTGCTGGCGCGCGATCTGGAAAACGCCCAGCGCATCTACGATTCCGCCCTGCAGCGCTACGGCCAGAGCCGCATGGAAGCGCAGTCCACGCAGACCGACATTGCGGTGCTGAATCCGGCGGTCGCGCCCACCCAGCCGTCCAAACCGCGCGTGATCCTGAACGTGCTGCTGTCGCTGTTCCTCGGCACCCTGCTGGGCGTGGGCGTCGGCTTCCTGGTCGAACTGCTGGATCGGCGCGTGCGCTCCGGGCGGGACATCGCCGCCGGGCTGGAGATTCCGGTGCTGGCCGAAGTCACCAAAAACAGCCGTGTGCTCGAAGCCCTGCGCCGGCTGTTCCGCCGCAACCGCCCGGCGATGGCTTGATGCCGCTTGATTTCAATTCGAAATGAATAGGGCACAACGCATGGAAACCGCAGGCTGCGCGATGCGTACCGACAGCACGGCGCGCCCAACTGCAGGAGCGGCGCCTTTATACCCTTCAGGGTACTCGCCGCGAATTTCGTGCCATCGCGCCCACCACGGCATCGGCCCGGGGGCGGGCCTCCTACAACGGCAGGGACCTGCAGGAGCGGCGCCCTCGCCGCGAATTTCGTGCCATCGCGCCCACCACGGCATCGGCCCGGGGGCGGACCTCCTACAACGGCAGGGACCTGTAGGAGCGGCGCCCTCGCCGCGAATTTCGCACTCCACACCGCATCAGTCGAGGTTCATATGAATTCACTCACAAGCACCAGCGAGCAGGATCGCATTGCCGAGGCGGTCACCAGCATCCGCGCCGACGCCAATATCGGCAAGCTGCTGCAGGATGCCGGCAAGCTCAAGCCGCAGGACATGGAGCGCGTGCTCCAATTGCAGCAGAAGGAAAATCTGCGCTTCGGCGAGGCCGCGCAAAAGCTCGGCCTGGTCAGCGAGGCCGACATTCGGCAGGCCTTGTCGCACCAGTTCGAATACCCCACCATTCCCGCCGCCGAGGCCAGCCTCAGCCCCGAACTGACCGCCGCCACCGCACCCTACAGCAGGGAGGCGGAGGCGCTGCGCACGGTGCGTTCCGAACTGCTGCTGCGCTGGTTCAAGGATGGCCGCAAGACGCTGGCGGTCGGCAGCGCGCGCGCCGACGAAGGCGCGAGCTATCTGGCCGCCAACCTGGCGGTGCTGTTCGCGCAGATGGGGCGCAAGGTTTTGCTGATCGATGCCAACATGCGGCAGCCGCGCCAGCACGACATCTTCAATCTGGGCAACGGCATGGGGCTGTCCGACATCCTGGCCGAGCGCGTGCCCTCGCTGCAGGTGCATACCATCAAGCCGTTCCATACGCTGTCCGTACTGTCGGCCGGCTCGCCGCCGCCCAACCCGGCCGAACTGCTGGCGCGGCCGGCGTTCGGCGCGCTGCTGTCGGGGCTGGAAACCGGCTACGACATCGTCCTGATCGACACCGCGCCGGCGCAGCTCAGCTCGGATTTCCAGCTGGTCGCCGCGCGCGTCGGCGGCATGCTCATCGCCACCCGCCGCAACGTCAGCCGCATCAGCCCGCTGGCCGAGCTGAAGGAAAAGGTCACCCTCTCCGGCGCGCAGGTCGTGGGCGCCGTCGTCCTGGATTGAACGCATGAACACGCTTGCTCCGCGCGCCTCCGTTCTCGACGCCCTGGCGCCCCTCAAGATCTGGTGGCCGATCGTGCTCGGCCTGCTGGTGCTGTACGTGCCGACCTACTGGGTGCTCGCGCACGGTCTGTGGAACTCGGACGACCATGCCCACGGCCCCATCGTGCTGGTGGTCACCCTGTATCTGGTCTGGCAGCAGCGCGCCGTGTTCATGCGCGACGCCAGCGCCGCGCCCACGCGCGGGGAGACGGCAACCGGCTGGACGCTGTTGACCGTCGGCTTGCTGGCTTATGCGCTGGGGCGCTCGCAGGATATCCTGCTGTTTGAAATCGGCTCGCAGATTCCGGTCATCCTTGGCGCGCTGCTTATCACGCTGGGCATGCGCGCCGCGCGCGCCCTGTGGTTCGCGCTGTTCTTCCTGCTGTTCATGATCCCGCTGCCGGGATTCGTGGTGGATGCCGCCACCGGCCCGCTCAAGCAATACATCTCGGTGATCGCCGAACAGGTGCTGTACGCCGCCGGCTACCCCATCGCGCGCAGCGGCGTCATGCTCACCGTTGGGCAATACCAGCTGCTGGTGGCCGACGCATGCTCCGGCCTGCACTCGATGTTCAGCCTGTCGGCCATGGGCCTGCTGTATCTGTACCTGATGCAGCGCACCAGCGTCGCGCGCAATCTCATCATCATGGCGGCGATTCTGCCGATTGCGTTTGCCGCCAACATCGTGCGCGTCATGGTGCTGGTGCTGGTGACCTATCACCTGGGGGACGAGGCGGGGCAGGGCTTCCTGCATGGCTTCGCCGGCATCATGCTGTTCGTCATCGGCCTGCTGTTTTTGTTCGTGCTGGACTGGATATTGGGCTTCATCTTCCCCGACCGCCCGCGTGTCCGGGCGCAAGGCTGATTCGTGGAGACAGGGATGAAACTCATCAGCTTCAAACACCTGTTTGTCGGCCTGTGCATGCTGGCCGCGGCAGGCATGGCGCTCGCGCTCAAACCGACAGTCAAGGTGGCGGACAGCGGCCCCAAGATCGACCTCGAAACCCTGATACCCAAGCAGTTCGGCGACTGGGAAATCGACCAAACCATCGTTCCGCTGATTGCCAACCCCGAGCAGGAAGCGCTCATCAACAAGATCTACAACCAGACCCTCACGCGCACCTACGTGAATGCGCGCAACGAACGCATCATGCTGTCCATCGCCTACGGCGGCGACCAGAGCGACAACATGGCGGTGCACAAACCCGAGGTCTGCTATCCCGCGCAGGGATTCCAGATATTGAAAAGCGCGACCGGAACGTTTTCGACCGGAACCGGCGACATTCCGGTCAAGCGCCTGATTGCCACCCAGGGACGGCGCATCGAACCGATCACGT
>VFQM010001815.1_pt1 | contig 17522 bp, 17 predicted proteins | sample 3512391 | NCBI WGS metagenome assembly VFQM01 (sample SAMN10412369, study PRJNA504923) | tailings metagenome | isolation source: Replicate 1 from Balatoc abandoned mine | place: Philippines
CGAACTGGAAGGTGGCGTGCTCGTCACCGGCCAGGCCCAGCCAATCCAGCCTATCGAAGATCGCGGCGATCGCCGGCTCGGTCGCGCGGGCGCGGTCGGTATCCTCGATCCGCAGCAGGTAGGTTCCGCCGTGGTGACGCGCATAGAGCCAGTTGAACAAGGCCGTGCGCGCGCCGCCAATATGCAGGTAGCCGGTGGGCGAGGGGGCAAAGCGGGTAACGACCGGACGTCCGGCGGCGTTTTCCCTGTCTGCTCCACCACTTGCCATTACCTGTTCCATCCTGTCTTGTCGCGGCATGGCCCGCGACGCCTTGCCCGATGTCCCGCTTGGCGACGTCCCCGTAGGGGACGCTGCATTGCAGCATGGCCCTTGGCGCAAGCGCGTGGACTTGGCAAGCGGACTTAGCGCCATCGAATGCTTCCTGGCCCGGGCCGGTTTTGCCCGCGCACCGTGGCTGGTGGTCGGCTTCGCGGCCGGGATCGCCGCCTGGTTCGCGCTGCCAACCGCGGGCTGGTGGGTGGCGTTCATCCTGGCGGGTGGCGGCATTGCGGCAGGAGCCATGCTGCTGCTGCGCGAGGACGGTGCCTTGCCCTTTCTGCGTCAGGCGCTGGCGGCGCTTGTCCTGGCGTTGGCGCTGGGCTGCGGCCATGTCTGGGTGAAGTCTGCACTGGTTGGCGCGCCGCCGCTGGTCCATCCGCAGGCGGCGGAACTGGCCGGCACGGTACTGTCGCGGCAGGAGCAGCCGGCCGAGGGGCGCGTGCGGTTGCTGCTGGCGACGCGCGATCCGGAGAGCGGACGCGCAATCAAGGTACGGCTCAACGTGCCGCTGGCGCTCGACCGGACCGAGCTGCGCCCTGGTAGCGAGGTGCAGCTGCGCGCCCGCCTGGTGCCGCCAGCACCGCCGATGCTGCCGGGCGGCTATGACTTTGCCCGAGCCGCCTGGTTCCAGGGCATCGCCGCGACCGGATCGGTGCTGGGCGATGTTACCGTGGTGCGGGCGGGATCGCCGGGCGGCGGGCTGGAGGATGTCCAGCGCGCACTTTCGGCCCATGTTCGGGCGCAATTGCCGGGTTCGGCCGGGGCGATTGCCGCAGCCTATGCCAGCGGCGATCGCGGTGCGATTTCCGAGGCTGATGATGAGGCGATGCGCAATTCCGGCCTGGCCCACCTGCTCTCGATCAGCGGGCTGCACGTCAGCGCGGTGATCGCGGCGGTCTATGTCGTGATCATGAAGCTGGGGGCACTGTGGCCGTGGCTGGCGCTGCGGGTGCGCCTGCCACTGGCGGCGGCGGCGGGCGGGGCGCTGGCCGGGATCGGCTATACCCTGCTGACCGGGGCCGAAGTGCCGACGGTCCGGTCCTGCATCGCCGCGCTGCTGGTGCTCGCTGCGCTGGCCCTGGGGCGCGAGGCGCTGTCGCTGCGGATGGTCGCAGTGGCGGCTTTTGTCGTGCTGTTGTTCTGGCCCGAAGCCATCGTGGGCCCGAGCTTCCAGATGAGCTTTGCCGCGGTGATCGCGATTGTTGCGTTGCATGGCGCCGCGCCGATTCAGACCTTCCTGGCACCGCGCGAAGAGGGCTGGCTGGCGCGTGCCGGGCGCAATCTGGCGATGCTGCTGCTGACCGGAGTGGTGATCGAGCTGGCGCTGATGCCGATCGGCCTGTTCCACTTCCACCAGTCGGGCGTTTACGGCGCGCTGGCCAATGTCGTGGCGATCCCGCTGACGACCTTTGTCTCGATGCCGCTGATCGCCCTGGCGCTGCTGCTGGATACTGTCGGGCTGGGCGCGCCGGTCTGGTGGCTGGCGGGGCAGTCACTCGACGCCCTGCTGGGTCTTGCGCATTTCACCGCCAGCCAGCCGGGAGCGGTCACGACCATGCCGGCGATGGGGCGCGGGGCCTTTCTGCTGTTTGTGGCCGGGGGGCTGTGGCTGGCCTTGTGGAACGGGCGCGTGCGGCTGTGGGGGCTGGCTCCGGCCGCGATCGGTGCGGTCCTGCTGGCGACGCTGACCCCGCCCGACCTGCTGGTGTCTGGTGATGGTCGGCATGTCGGGCTGACGGGTGAGGAGCCCGGTGAACTGCTGGTGCTGCGCGAAGGGCGCGAGGGCTATGCCCGCGATACCTTGCTAGAACTCGCCGGGATGAGCGGCACGCCGCGCAGTCTCGATCAATGGCCCGGGGCCCGCTGCAATGCCGATCTCTGTGTGGTTCAGGTGCGGCGCGGCGGGCGGGACTGGTACGTGCTGATGACCCGCACCCGCGACCGGCTGCCTGAACGCGAACTGGCGGCGGTCTGCGAGCGGGTCGATGTGGTGGTTTCAGATCGCTGGCTGCCGCGGTCCTGCCGACCCAGGTGGCTCAAGGCCGACCGGCGCTACCTGGAGCGCAGCGGGGGGCTGGCAATCGATCTGGCCGGTCAGCGCGTGGTCAGCGTGGCCGACAGCCAGGGCGAACACGGCTGGTGGGTGGGGCCGGAACCGCGCCGGCCCCGGCCTACACCTGAAACTCAGTGATAGCGGCGCAGCAGGCCGGCCAGTTTGCCCTGGACCAGCACTTCACCAGGCCGATAGATCTGCGGCTCGTAAGCGGCATTGGCCGGGTCGAGCCGGATCATGCCGTTTTCGCGGTGCAGGTACTTGAGCGTCGCTTCTTCGCCGCGCACCAGCGCCACCACGATTTCGCCATCGCGGGCCGTGTCGGTCTTGCGGACAAGGGCGTAGTCACCGTCGAAGATGCCAGCCTCGATCATCGAATCGCCTGAGACTTCGAGCGCATAATGCTCACCCGCGCCCAGCAGTGCAGCCGGAACGGGCAAGGTCGCGGTGGTTTCCATTGCCTCGATCGGCACGCCGGCGGCAATCTTGCCGTGCAGCGGGATCTCGATCACGTCGTTGGCCGGGGCGGGCTTTGCCTCGGGCGGGCGGATCACGGCGGCCGCAGCCATGTTCGAATTGGCGGCACGCGGCGCCTTGGTGACAACGTCTTCCGGCTGCTTGAGCACTTCGAGCGCGCGGGCCCGATTGGGCAGGCGGCGAATGAAGCCGCGCTCTTCCAGTGCCGAGATCAGGCGGTGGACGCCGGACTTCGACTTGAGGTCGAGCGCTTCCTTCATTTCCTCAAACGAAGGGGAGACCCCGGTCTCTTCTAGCTTTACCTGGATGAACCGGATCAGTTCATGCTGCTTGCGGGTCAGCATTGCCTAAAAACCTCCCATTCGCGGCCGGGAGAACGACTCTGTTCCCGTGCCGTTCAGTGAACGAATGTGGAACAACTAAGCAACATCGAATCGCCAGTCAAGCAATTCCGCCATTTTCGAGCGGATAGACCAAAACCGGCGTTCCAGCAGGCAAAACGGGGCTGTGCGCGGGGCGGTCGATCAGGCAGTTGCTGCCGGCCAGAGCCGCGAGTGCGCCGCTGTCCTGGCCCAGCGCGGGCGTCACTTCGCCGCCATCCAGCACGCCGCGCAGGAACTCGCGCCGTTCGCCGCCGGCCGCAAGGTCGGCTGCAAGCCGCACCATTTGCCGCTTGGGCAGGGGATCGGCCGCGCCCGACAGGCGGCGCAGCAGCGGCAACAGGAACAGCCAGGCGGTCACGAAGCTCGATACCGGGTTGCCTGGCAGACCGAGCACGATCTGCCGACCACGGCGCGCTACCAGCAGCGGCTTGCCGGGCTTGATTGCTACCTTCCAGAAATCGAGCTCGGCCCCCCAGGCCTGCAGCGCCGGGATCACCAGATCGTGATCGCCGACCGATGCCCCGCCGCTGGTGACAATCACGTCTGCCCCGGCCGCAGCCTCGAGCGCGGCGATCAGCTCGTCCAACTGATCGGGGATCGGCCCGCGGCGATTGACTTCGCAGCGATGGCTCGCGACCAGCGCGGCGAGCATGGCGCCATTGCTGGCGGGCACCTGGTGCGGCGCGCAGTCGGCCGGATCGGCGGCCAGCTCGTCACCGCTGTCAATGATGGTCAGCCGCGGCATCCGCCGCACGGCGACATGGCGATGCCCCGCCGAAAGCGTCAGCGCCACATGCGCCGGACTGATCCGGGCGCCGAGTTCAGCCAGGACCGCGCCTTCGGAAAAATCGGAGCCGACGCGGCGGATGTGCTTGCCGGGGCTGCCGGGGCCATCGCCGGTCAGGATCAAGCGGTCGCCAGCGCGGCGGACGTCTTCCTGCACCACGACGGCGCCAGCCCCATCGGGGAGGACCGCGCCGGTCGAGATCCGAACTGCTTGTCTGGCCGCAACAAAGCCCTTGAAGGGGTGGCCGGCAGCGCTTTCACCGATCACTTGCCAGGGACCGGAAAGGTCGTTTCCGGCCACGGCATAGCCGTCCATGGCCGACGTGGCGCAGGCTGGCTGGGTGCGCGCGGCTACCAGCGGCTCGGCCAGCCAGCGGTCCAGCGCCGAGGGCGGATCGACCCGTTCCAGCGGCAGTGGCTCGGCCAGCTCCAGCAAGCGCTGCTGTGCTTCCTCGAGCGGCAGCGGCGCAGCCATCAGCTTGCCGCCTTCCAGTCGCCCGACTTGCCGCCACGCTTTTCCAGCAGCCGCAGGCCGCTGATCACCATGCCCTTGTCGAGCGCTTTCGCCATGTCGTAGATTGTCAGGAGTGCCATGGAAGTAGCTGTAAGTGCTTCCATTTCCACCCCCGTCTGCCCAGACAAGCGGGCTATGGCGATGACCCGCAGGCCGTTCGCCTCAAATTCGAAATCGACGGCCACCTTGGACAGCATCAGGGGATGGCACAGCGGGATCAGCTCGCTGGTCTTCTTCGCGGCCATGATCCCGGCGATGCGGGCGGTGGCAAGAACATCGCCTTTCTTGACCGCGCCATCGCGGATCGCGGCAAGGGCTTCGGCCGACATGGTGATGCGGCCTTCGGCCAGCGCCTCGCGTTCGGTGGCAGGCTTGGCTGAAACATCGACCATCGCGGCGTTGCCGGCGGCGTCGAGGTGCGTGAGCTTTGTCATGGCCGCAGTCTTGTCAGAAAGCGCAAGGCAGGGCCAGCCTATCCAAATAGGAGAGAGCGGGTTGCGGCTTCGACATTGTCTTGCCGCATCAGGCTCTCGCCCACCAGGAAGGTGCGGACGCCGCTCGCGGCCATTCGCTCGCAATCGGCATGGCTGCCAATGCCGCTTTCGCAGACCAGCAGTACCTCTGACGGGACCATGGCGGCCAGCCGTTCGGTTGTGGCGAGATCGACCTCGAAGGTCTTGAGGTTGCGGTTGTTGACCCCGACCAGCTTCGAGCGGAGGTGGCGCAGCGCCCGCTCCATCTCGGCCTCGTCATGCACTTCGACCAACACGTCGAGACCCTGTTCGCGGGCGGCATTCTCGATCTCAACCATGGCCGCGTCTTCCAGCGCCGCGACGATGATCAGGATCGCATCGGCGCCCATCGCCCGGGCTTCGGCGCATTGCCACGGATCGACCATGAAGTCCTTGCGGATCACCGGCAGGTCGCATGCCGCGCGGGCGGCGATCAGGTAATCCTCGTGCCCCTGGAAATAGGGCGCGTCGGTCAGCACCGAGAGGCAGGCCGCGCCGCCGGCCTGGTAAGCGCGGGCGTGGGCCGGCGGATCGAAATCGGCGCGGATCAGGCCCTTGGACGGGCTGGCCTTCTTGATCTCGGCGATCAGGGCAAAGCCGTCCGCGGCCTTGGCTCGCAGCGCTGCCTCAAACCCGCGCACCGGGGTGGCAGCGGGCCAATGGCCGAGGCCCTTTGGCTTGCGGGCGGCGACTTCCACCCGCTTGGTGGCGCAGATTTCGGCGAGCTTGTCGGTCATGGCATCCGCTCAATCGGTGATCGCGATAAAGCCAGGCTGGGCGGCGATTGCCGCCAGCCAGCGTTGGACATGGGGATAGTCGGCCAACCGAAACGCGCCGCCTTCCTCAGCCACGTGGGTATAGGCGTACAAGGCAATATCGGCGAGGCTCAGACCATCGCCAGCCAGCCATTGGTCGCGGCCAAGGTGCTCGTCCATAAGCGCGAGGGCGGCATTGCCCGCTTCGATCTTGCCTGGAAGCAGCCCGAGTTGCAGTTCCGACAGATTGTCGCGACCGACAAACGCCAGCCAGAACCGGGTCGTCGCAACATTGGGTTCGTGGTTGTACTGCTCCCAGAACATCCAGCGCAGCATGTCGGCATGAGCAAAGCGATCGACCGGGATCAGGGGTGAGCCGTGGGCCAGCCAGACGCAGGCGGCGTTGCTTTCGGACATGAACCGATTGCCGATCTGGAGGACCGGAATACGCCCGTTGGCGTTGACCTTTGCCAGGAATTCCGGCGTGCGGGTTTCGCCCTTGAGAATGTCATACGGCCGGCGTTCCAGCGGCATGCCAAGCAGCGCGGCGGTCAGCCGGATCTTGTAGCAATTGCCCGACGCGGCATATTCGTGAAGGATCAAGGGCTCGCTCATTCGCCTGCTCCACAAGTCTCGATCCAGCAATCCAGCAGCGCCTTGGCGAGGCCCTTGTCGAGCGCTTCGGCGGCTTCCTCGACGCCTTCGAACCAGTCCTCGGCATGGCCCGCGACCAGCAGGGCGGCGGCGCTGTTGAGGAGGACGGCATCGCGATAGGCGCCGGTTCCGCCCAGCAGCAGGCGGCGCAGCGCCTCGGCATTGTAAGCCGCGTCGCCGCCGCGCAAGTCTTCCAGCGGGTGGCTCGGCAGGCCGGCATCTTCCGGGCGCAGCTCAGCGGGCAGCGGCGGCAGGCCGATCGCGGCCATGTAGCTGGTGCCTTCGATCGAGAGCTCGTCCAGCCCTTCGGCGCCAGAGACGATCAGCGCTGCCTCGGTGCCGAGCAGTTCCATCGCCTGCTTGTAGAGCGCGATCAGCCCGGGCTGGGCCACGCCAACCAGCTGGCGCGTGACCCCGGCCGGATTGGCGAGCGGGCCGCAGAGATTGAAGATCGTCCGCCGCCCCAGCGCCTTGCGGATCGGGCCGACCCGGGCCAGCGCCGGATGGTGGGCCTGGGCGAAGAGGAAGGCGATGCCGAGGTCCGGCAGGGTTTCTTCGGCCAGCTCCGAGGCGCGGGCGAGGTTCAGGCCCAGCGCCTCCAGCGTATCGGCGCCACCGGCCTTGCTCGAAGCGGCGCGGTTGCCGTGTTTGGCCACCGGCACGCCGCAGGCCGCGACGACCAGCGCCACGGCGGTCGAGACATTGAGGCTGTGCTGCCCATCGCCGCCGGTGCCGCAGACGTCGATCGCGCCTTTAGGAGCAGTTATCCGCTTCATCCGCGCCCGCATGGCGCGCACCAGACCGGCCACTTCGTCGGCAGTTTCGCCGCGATCGGCCAGCTCGATCAGGGTAGCGGCGATTTCGTCATCGGCCATGTCGCCATCGAGCATCCGCCCGAACAGCGCTTCGGCATCCCCCAAAGACAGGCTCACGCCAGTTCCTTCGCCTTGATGCCGCAGAGGCCCAGGAAGTTCGCCAGCATGGCGTGGCCGTGCTCGGTGGCGATGGACTCGGGGTGGAACTGCACGCCGTGGATCGGCAGGCTGGCATGGCGGAAGCCCATGACGTGACCGTCATCCGAGCGGGCGTTGACCACCAGGCTGTCCGGGATGTCCTCGACGATCAGCGAGTGATAGCGCGTGGCGGTGAAGGGCGAGGGCAGGCCCTTAAACAGGCCGGTGCCATCGTGGGTGACGGGTGAAGTCTTGCCGTGCATCAGCCCGCCGCGCACCACCTTGCCGCCGAAGTACTGGCCGATCGACTGATGCCCGAGGCAGACGCCGAGCAGGGGCTTGCCGGCATCGGCACAGGCACCCACCAGGTCGAGGCTAATCCCGGCCTCGTTCGGGGTGCAGGGGCCGGGCGAGATCAGGAAGCCCTGCGCGCCGCTGCTGACCGCTTGCCCCGCCGACAGCGCATCATTGCGCACGACCTCAACCTCGGCGCCCAGTTCCATCAGGTAATGGACCAGGTTCCAGGTGAAGCTGTCGTAATTGTCGATAACGAGGATCATGGCTTCGGGCCTTGGACCGTAAGCGGGCGGCAATCAAGCGTCAGTCTTGCCCGCGAAGCGATCGGTAGCGCGGACGAGGCCGTCGGTGATGCCCGGCTCGGTAAACAGGTGGCCGCCATCGGGGACGATCTGCAAGTCCACCTCGGGCCAGGCCTGCTTCAGCGCCCAGGCCGCGGCCGGCGGTGTGCAGCAATCGTGGCGGCCCTGGACGATGACGCCGGGGATATGGCGCAGGGTCGCCGCCGCCCGTTTGAGCAGTTCGCCTTCCTTGAGCCAGCACTGGTGGCGGAAATAGTGATTCTCGATCCGCGCGGTGGCCACGGCATTGTTGCCCTCGGACATGTGGTCGACCGTTTCTTCGGACGGCAGCAGGGTGACCGTCACGCCTTCCCAGCGGTTCCAGGCGGCAGCGGCGGCGCGGCGCACGGCCGGGTCGGCATCGTCAAGCAGTGCCCAATAGGGTTCGGTCATATCCTGACCCTCGCTGCCGCCAGCATGGGCCACGAAGCGCTGCCATTCCTCCGGGTAGAGCTCGCTCGCGCCATAGCGGGTCAACCACTCCAGCTCCTTGCGGCCGGAAAGGAAGATCCCGCGCAGGATCAGTTCGGTTACCCGCTCGGGATGGGTGACGGCATAGGACAGCGCGAGGGTTGAGCCCCAGGAGCCGCCGAACACCTGCCACTGCGCGTGCCCACACATCTCGCGCAGGGCTTCGATATCGGCGACGAGGTGCCAGGTGGTATTGGCCTCCAGACTGGCGAAGGGCGTCGAGCGACCGCAGCCGCGCTGGTCGAACAGCAGTACGTCGTACAGCGCCGGGTCCCACTGACGCCGGTGACCCTCGCTGCAGCCGCCACCGGGGCCGCCATGGAGCATGACGGCCGGCTTGGCGCCGGGGGTGCCGACGCGTTCCCAGTAGAGCCTGTGTCCGTCACCCACCTCAAGCATGCCCGAGGCGTAGGGTTCGATCGGCGGATAGAGGGTGCGGCGCTGCGTCATTTCGTGGCCATCAATTTAGCAAGATCCGCCTTCCAGAACTTCGCCCAGGTATGGGTGCCGTGGCCCTTGGTTTCGCGGCTGAAGGGGAAGAGGATGAACTGCGCCTTGGGCATCAGCTTGGCGTGCTGCTGGGCCAGGCCCAGCTCAGGCGGGTTGATGAAATCGTCCGAGCTGTTGATCCACAGCACCGGGACGGTGATCTTCGCCAGGTTGGGCGCCGGGTTGTAATCGCGCGAGCTATCGAGCTGATAGATCTGGTCATTGGCGTCGGTATCGCCATTGGCGCGGGCGGCATAGCCGGTGCGCAGGGCGGCCTCGGCCTTTTCGCGGGTCGGGTATTCGTTCTGCAGCGCCCAGGCATTGCCCCCGGCGATCATCGAGAGATAGCGTGCGGTGCGCAGGCCGCTTTCGGGCGGGCTGGTGTAATAGCCGCCGTTCCACGCCGGATCGGCCTGGATCGCGTCGATCGACATCTGCCGCCACATCCGATTGCGCCCGGCGATCTCCATCGCGTTGCAGGCGAAGGGCGCGAGCCGCTCGGCAAAGCCGGGGCGGGTGGTGCCCCAGACGAAGGCGTGCATGCAGCCCATCGAGGTGCCGAGGATCAGCTGGAGCTTCTTCACCCCCAGCCCCTCGGTCAGCAGACGGTGCTGGCTGGCGACCATGTCGGCATAGTTGTAGCGCGGGAAGGCCATCTTCATGCCGTCGCTGGGCTTGGAGCTTTTGCCGTGGCCGATGTTGTCGGGCAGGATCACATAGTACTTCGCGAGGTCAAGCGGCTGGCCCGGGCCGAACAGTTCGTCGGCAAATTGCGGGCGGAAGAACTGGTGCCCCGAACCACCCGTGCCGTGCAGCACCATGACAGCATTCTCGATCTCGCCCGCGGCGTTCTTGCGAGGCGTGCCGAGCGTGGTGACGTGCATATTGACGTCCATCTGCACGCCTTCTGCGAATTCGAAGTCTTTCAGGACAACGTCGCGCTCGGTGGACTTGGCGCGCCAGTCTTCGGCGTGGAGCGGAGTGGCGATCAGGGCGAGCAGGGGGAGAAGCAGTTTGCGCATGGCCGGCACGCTAGCGGGGCCTTGCTCCGGGTCAAGCAGGTGGGACTATTGACCGTAGTCCGCTTCGCCCGCCACCCGCACCGCTTCCCGTGCCGCCGCGATCAATGCCCCGGCCTTGGCTTCGCATTCGCGCTGTTCGTATTCCGGGTTGCTGTCCGCCACGATCCCGGCGCCGGCCTGGACGTGCAGGGTGCCGTCCTTGACCACCCCGGTGCGCAGCACGATGCAGGAATCGAGGCTGCCGTCGGGCGAGAAATAGCCGACGCCGCCGGCATAGGCGCCGCGCGTTTCGGGCTCCAGCTCGGCAATGATCTCGCAGGCGCGGACCTTGGGCGCGCCGCTGACGGTGCCGGCGGGAAAGCCCGCAAACATCGCATCGAGCGCATCGTGGTGCGCGCTGTCGAGCTTGCCGACCACGTTCGAGACGATGTGCATGACGTGGCTGTAGCGTTCGACCGTGTAGCTCTCGGTCACCTGCACGGTGCCCGCTTCGGCCACCCGGCCGACATCGTTGCGGCCCAGGTCGAGTAGCATCAGGTGCTCGGCGCGTTCCTTGGGATCGGCAAGCAGGCTGATCTCGTTCTCGCGGTCTTCCTCGGGCGTCTTGCCGCGCGGACGGGTTCCGGCGATCGGACGGATCGTCACTTCGCCATCGCGCACTCGCACGAGGATTTCGGGGCTCGATCCGGTCAGGGCAAAGCCCGGCAGATCAAGGAAATAGAGGAACGGCGAGGGATTGATCCGCCGCAGCGCGCGGTAGAGGTCCAGCGCGGGCAGGGCGAAGGGCGTGGTAAAGCGCTGGGCCAGCACGACCTGGAAGATGTCCCCGGCGGCGATGTAGTCCTTGGCCTTGAGCACCATGTCGGCATAGGTCTCGCGCGGGAGCACCGGCTCCAGCGCGGGCAGCGGCAGGTCGGTGGTGCGCGTCGGGGCTGGGGCAGGCGTGGCGAGCCGGGCCAGCCCGGCCTCGATCCGCTCACCCGCCAGTTCGACCATCCGTTCCGGAGCGCCGCCGCCGGGCCAGACCGGCGCGATGGCGAACAGCTCGTCGCTCAGCCGGTCGAACACCAGCAGCAGGGTGGGGCGCACGAACAGCATGTCCGGCAGGTTCAGCGCATTCGGCGCCGGCCGCGGCAGCTTTTCGATCAGGCCATAGGTTTCGTACCCGAAATAGCCGACCAGGCAGGCCAGCGCCGATGGCAGCGGCTGGGGCACGTCGATCTTGCAGGCTTCGACCAGCGCGCGCAGCTCGGTCAGGCTGTCACCGGGCAGGGGCGCAAAGGCGCTTCGGTCATGCCGCCAGGCGCGGTTGATCTCGGCCGCGGTACCCTGGGCGCGGAACACCAGATCGGGATCGAGCCCGAGCAGGCTGTAGCGCCCGCGCACTTCGCCGCCCTGAACCGATTCGAGCAGGAAATCGCCGCGGCCCGGTTCGATTAGCTTCACCGCCGCGCCGACCGGAGTCTCGGTATCGGCGATCAGCCGCTGCCAGACCAGTGCCGGCCGACCCTCGGCCAGCGCCGCCAGCGCGGCTTCGCGGTTGTTCAGGCCCGGCACGCGCGCGCCCCGTCAGTTGCCGCCGGACAGGCGGGTCTTGAGCGCGTTGATCGCGGCGTCGTTGCGCTTGGCGCCCACTTCGCCCCGCATCGCGGCGCGCAGCTGCTGCGAGTATTCCTGCGAAGTGACGCGCGCCATGGTCTGCTGGAATTCGGGCAGGCGCGGATCGTTGGCGGCGACCTGGCCGGGGATCACATCGGTCACCTTGACCACGTACCAGCCGCGGTTGCGCGGCGCGCCCATCAGCTTGACCTGGCCCTTGGCGAGGGCAAACAGCATGGCCAGCGGTGGCGGGGTCTGCTGGCCCATCTGCTGGACCTGCTCACGCGGCAGGTTGACCTGGTCGACCGGCGGCAGCGGCAGTCCAAGCGCGGCCAGCGCCGCACCCAGGTCTTTGCCCTGCTTGACCTGGGCTTCGATCTTCAGCGCAGCGGCGCGGGCAGCGGTTGCGCCCTTGGCCAGCTGGTATTCGGCAATCGCCTGCTGCTTGACCTCGGCTAGCGGCGGCGGGGCGGCGGGCTGGATCTGGGCGACATCGAACACGATGAACTGCTTGCCGGGATCGACCTCGGCGAGCTGCGGTTGGCCTTCGCTTTCCATCGCAAAAGCAGTGGTGAAGACGCGGGCCAGCTCAGCCGGGGCCGTCTTGCCATCCTGGCCAAAGACCTGGCCATTGGCGAGCAGCGGCGGCGTTTCGGTCAGGGTCAGGCCCAGTTCCTTGGCCACGTCGGTCAGGGTCGAGCCATTGTCGAACTCTTACTCGATGCGGGCCGAGAAGTCGGTCAGCGCGGCGCGGCGCTTTTGCGCGGTCAGTTCGGGCAACAGTTCGGCGCGGGCCTGATCGAGCGTCTTGCCGGCCTTGCCCTCGATCGTGTCGACGCGCAGCAGCACCCAGCCGAGCGGGGCCTTGATCGGACCCAGTACCTTGCCCTTGGGCGCATCGAAGGCGGCATTGGCGGCGGCCTGAGAAGTCTGGATCGCCAGCTGCGACTTGCTGAGCGGCGCAAGCGTGGCGACGCTGAGGCCCTTTGCTGCCGCCACGGCTTCCAGCGGCTTGCCCGCGGTTTCGGCCAGGGCGGCCTTGGCGGCGGCTTCGGTCGGCAGGATCAGCTGGCTGACCTTGCGGTTTTCGCTGGCTTCATACTTGGCCTTGTTCGCGTTGTAGACGGCGGCGATCTCGGCCTCGGTCGGGGCCGGGACGGTCTTCAGCACGGCATCGGTGAAGGTCGCGTAGCGGATCACGCGGCGTTCCGGGCGGATGAAGGTATTCTGGTTGGCAGCGTACCAGGTGCCCAACTCGCTGTCGCTTGGCACGGTCTTGGGGGCAAAGGCGGCGGAGGGCAGCAGGCCGATCTGGCCGGTGCGGCGCTCGGTCACCACGGCGGCATAGCGCTGCACCACGGCGGAAGGCACGGCCACGCCCAGGTCGGCATTGGCCAGCAGCTGGCGGGCCATCAGCGAATTGCCCAGTTCGCGGCGCAGCTGCGGATCGGTCAGCCCGCGTTGGCGCAGGAAAGCCTGATAGAGCTGTTCGCTAACCTTGCCGTCTGGGCCCTGCACATCGGGCAGCTTGGCGATCTCGCTGTCGATCAGCCGGTCACCGACATAGAGCCCATGCTTCTTGCCGAATTCGTGGATCGCGGCCAGATCGATCACATTGCGCAGGACCTGGTCAAACCCGCCCTGGCTGATGAAATCCTTGAGCGTGATGGTCGGCTGCTCGCGCCGCAGGTTCTCGACCGTGCGGCTGACGGCGCGCTCAACTTCCGAGGTGTCGACCCGGCCCTTGCCGACAGTGGCCGCGCGGTCCCCCCCGGCGACGCCGCCGAAAGTCTGGTTGCCGGCGATGTCGCCCGCCGCGAAGGCCAGGCCCAGCAGCAGCAGGAAGCCCATGACCAGGGCCAGACCGAACTTCGAATTGAAGGACTTGCGGAAGAACTGCAGCATGCCAACTCGCCAGATAAATAGATTTGCCCGCCCGCAGACGGCGTGTCGCGCGGCTTTAGGCAGCAATTGCGGCGCGGGCAATGCCGCTTGGTCATCGAGCGGACAATGGCAGCGATGATCCACAGCCAGCTTTGACAAGCGGGGCACCACTGGCCTAGGCGCAAGGTTCGGACCGGGAGCGACCCCGGCGCACAATAAGATAGCAGGATAACAGCCATGGCTAACCGACCCTTCGTTGTCGGCAACTGGAAGATGAACGGTTCGCGCGCGATGCTCGCCGAAGCCCGCGCGATTGATCGCGGCGCGGCGCGGCACCCGGGCGTGCGCGTGGCCGTTGCGCCGCCTTTCACCCTGATCCAGGCCATGGCCGAAAATGCCGAAACGATGGCGATCGGCGGGCAGGATTGCCACGCTGCTGCCAGCGGCGCCTATACCGGCGATGTTTCGGCACCGATGCTGGCGGACAGCGGCGCCAGCTTCACGATCCTGGGCCACAGCGAGCGCCGGGCGATGCACGGCGAGACCGATGCGATCGTTCGCGCCAAGGCCGAGGCCGCGCTGGCCGCCGGGCTTGAGGCAATCGTCTGCGTTGGCGAGACCGAAGCCCAGCGCGATGCCGGACAGGCCGAAGCCGTGGTCTGCGCGCAGCTCGACGGCTCGTTGCCGGTGGGCGAGGGCGTCGTGGGCCGGATCACTGTGGCCTATGAACCGGTCTGGGCGATCGGCACGGGCCGGGTTCCCTCGGTTGAGGACATCGGCGCCATCCACCGCGCGATCCGCGCTCGGTTGGTCCAGATCTATGGCGATGACGGCGCAGGCGTGTCGATCCTCTATGGCGGCTCGGTCAATGCCTCCAACGCGGTAGAGCTGCTCGCGGCCGACGAAGTGGGCGGGGCGCTGGTTGGCGGTGCCAGCCTGCAGGCTGACAGCTTCCTGGCGATTGTCCTGGCTGCTGGCGGTCCTGGCGAGGAATAGCGCCAAGCTTGCAACCGGGCCTCCGCGCGCCTAGATGCGCGGGCAACTCAATCTCTCCAGCGGAAAGCCGCCCATGTCGCTCTTTATCTTCCTCACCGTCGTGCAGGCCATCGTGGCTGCGCTGCTGGTTGCCGTGATCCTGATGCAGAAGTCGGAAGGCGGCGGCCTGGGCGTCGGCGGCAGCCCGGCCGGGCTGATGTCGGCGCGCGGTGCGGCGGATTTCCTGACTCGCTCGACTGCCGTGCTGGCAACGTTGTTCGTGGTGCTCAGCATTGCCCTGGCTGCGATTGCGGCGAGCACCGCGTCGGGCGGCGGGCTTGATACCTCGCTGGATCGCACCGTCGCTCCGGCGGGACCGCCGGTCAGCGCCGATCCGCTGGCCGTTCCGGCAGCGAGCCCTGCGGCACCTGCCGCTGGTGCACCGGCTCCGGCAACTGCTCCGGAAGTTCCGGCCAAGCAGTAACGCGCTGGCCCGCTTTGCGGCGGGCCGTTTTCCCGAACTTGTGGATTGCGGCAGGCAGTGCTTGCCCGCGACCACGTTTATTGCTTAAGGCCCGACTCCCATGGCGCGGTTCATTTTCATTACCGGCGGCGTGGTCTCCTCGCTTGGCAAAGGTCTCATGGCGGCAAGCCTCGCAGCGCTGCTGCAGGCGCGCGGATTCAAGGTCCGCATCCGCAAGTTCGATCCCTATCTGAACGTCGATCCGGGGACGATGAGCCCCTATCAGCACGGCGAAGTCTTCGTGACGGATGACGGGGCCGAGACCGATCTCGACCTTGGCCATTACGAGCGCTTCACCGGCGTTTCGGCGCGGCAGGCGGACAACATCACTTCGGGCCGGATCTATCGCGATATCATCGCCAAGGAACGCCGCGGCGATTACCTGGGCGCGACGGTGCAGGTCGTCCCGCACGTGACGGACGAGATCAAGCGTTTTGCCCTCGCCGATACCGATGACCTCGATTTCGTGCTGTGCGAAATCGGCGGGACCGTGGGCGATATCGAAGGCCTGCCCTTCGTCGAGGCGATCCGCCAGCTGCGCAACGAACTGGGGCGGGAACGGTTCTGCTCGGTCCACGTCACGCTGGTGCCTTATGTCTCGGCCGCCGGCGAGCTCAAGACCAAACCGACCCAGCACTCAGTGCGCGAACTGACCAGCCTGGGCGTTCAGCCCGACGTGCTGCTGTGCCGCTGCGAGCATCCGCTGCCCGAAAACGAGCGCGCCAAGATTGCCCTCTTCTGCAACGTCCGCAAGGAAGCGGTGATCCAGGCGCTCGACGCCAGCAGCATCTATGCCGTGCCGTTGCAGTACCACGCCGAGGGGCTGGACGCGGAAGTGCTGCATCACTTCGGCATGACCAGCCCGGCGCCGGACCTGTCGCGCTGGATGGACATTGTCGATCGCTATCAGCACCCCGAGGGCGAGGTGACGATCGGCGTGGTCGGCAAGTACGTCGGTCTGCCTGACGCCTACAAGAGCCTCAACGAGGCGCTGATCCACGGCGGCATGGCCAACCGGGTCAAGGTCAATATCAAGTGGATCGATGCCGAGCTGTTCGAGGCCGGCGACGAGGAAATCGTCACGCGGCTTGAGCCGATGCACGGCATTCTGGTGCCGGGCGGCTTCGGGGTCCGCGGTTCGGAAGGCAAGATCGCCTCGGTCCGCTTTGCCCGTGAACGCAAGGTGCCGTTCTTCGGCATTTGCCTGGGCATGCAGATGGCCTGCATCGAAGGTGCCCGCAACACCGCCGGTATCGCCGGGGCCGGCTCGACCGAATTCGGTGAGGCCAAGGATCCGGTTGTCGGCATCATCACCGAATGGATGAGCGCTGAGGGCCTGCAGAAGCGCGGTGCCGATACCGACCTGGGCGGGACCATGCGGCTGGGCGCCTATGAGGCCAAGCTGGGCGCCAACAGCCATGTTTCGTCGGTTTACGGCGGCGCCACCACCATTTCCGAGCGTCACCGCCACCGCTATGAGGTCAACTCGGCCTACCGCGATGCGCTGGAGCAGGGCGGGCTGGTCTTCTCGGGCATGTCGCCCGATGGCCTGCTGCCCGAAATCGTCGAACGGCCTGACCATCCCTGGTTCATCGGCGTCCAGTTCCACCCGGAACTTAAGAGCCGTCCGTTCGATCCGCACCCGCTCTTCGCCGGTTTCATCGCGGCGGCAGTCCAGCAGGCACGGCTGGTTTAACAAGTCTGGTTAATGGCGCGTTTGGAAATCGAAAGATAGCGCTTGCAATGGTCCCGCCGTTTCCCCTAGCCGCGGATTGCGGGGTGGGCAGCAAGAATTCAGGGCTTGTCGATGGTCTGACCGTCTATTGCGACCCGGACGATCAAAGACGCGACAGGGCGGCGCGCAAGCGTCGCGGGGGTGAGGCCGCCAGGCCCCACCCCCAATTCATTAAAGCGTTGGAAATCAGGCGGCTGCGCTGCTTTCGTCAGTCGCGTCGCTAACCACGCTCAGCGCCTTTTGGGTGCCGACCGGGATCTTCTTCGGCTTCATCGCCTCGGGCACTTCGCGCACCAGATCGATGATCAGCAGGCCATCTTCGAGGTTGGCGGATTCGACCCGGACATAGTCGGCCAGCTCGAACCGGCGCTCAAACCCGCGCTGGGCAATGCCGACATGCAGGAACTGCCCGGCCTGCGGCTCTTCGCCCTTGCGGCCCTGGATGACGAGCAGGTTCTGCTGGGCCGTGATCTCGATATCGGCCGGCTTGAACCCGGCAACGGCCAGGGTGATGCGATAGCTTTCCTCGCCGCGGCGCTCGATGTTGAAGGGGGGATAGTTATCGCCGCTGTTCAGGCGGTTGTGGTTTTCCAGCAGATCGAACAGCCGGTCAAAACCAACCATGGTGCGGCGATAGGGGGTAAAGTCGAAACGGTTCATCGCAAAAATCCTCCAATGAGCAATTTGAATGACCGGAGCCCGAAAACCGGCGCTCCGACTGTGCGCCATGCCCATCCGGGCGCATGACACAGGGATTTAGATATGATAGCCGGAACCGAT
>VFQM010001816.1_pt1 | contig 17520 bp, 14 predicted proteins | sample 3512391 | NCBI WGS metagenome assembly VFQM01 (sample SAMN10412369, study PRJNA504923) | tailings metagenome | isolation source: Replicate 1 from Balatoc abandoned mine | place: Philippines
CGTGGTCGGCGTGCAGGATGAAGATGCGGTCGATGGCGCGCACCAGCACGTCGTTCGGTTCGTACTCCTCGCACGGCGTCGCGAACATCATGCGCATGAAGTTCGCCGAGTAGCTGAGGCTGTTCTTCGGGTAGATGTAGGGCTGGCCGATGCCGTACTTGTAGGCCATGGCCACCAGCGTCGGCATCTTGGCGATCAGGCGGATCGCCGAGATCTCGCGGTGCACCGGGTTCGTGATGTCGGTGCTGTCGTGATAGAAGGCCGACAGGCCGCCGACCAGACCGGTCAGCACCGCCATCGGGTGCGCGTCGCGGCGGAAGCCGCGCAGGAAGAACTGCATCTGCTCGTTCACCATCGTGTGGTTCGTGACGAGCTTGGTGAAGTCGGCCTTCTGCGTCGCGTCGGGCAGGTCGCCCTTCAGCAGCAGGTAGCAGGTCTCGAGGAAGTCGCACTGGGTCGCGAGCTGCTCGATCGGGTAGCCGCGGTACAGCAGCTCGCCCTTGTCGCCGTCGATGTAGGTGATGCCGCTCTGGCACGATGCCGTGCTCAGGAAACCCGGGTCGTAGGTGAACTTGCCGGTCTGCCCGTAGAGCTTGCGGATGTCGATCACGTCGGGCCCGATGCTGCCCTTGTAGAGCGGCAGATCGATGCTGGGGCTGCCGTCGGAAAACGACAGGGTGGCTTTGACGTCGGAGGGGGTCATCACGGTGGCCTTTCTTCAGCTCGGGCGGGGTGCGGTGGTGGGCGGCTCGCGCAGTTGCGCAAGCACCTCGCGCACTTCGGGGCGGTCGATCTCGGCCTGCAGTTCGCGGCGGGCGAGCAGCAGGTCGAGCAGGTCGTTGTCCGGCAGGTCCATCAGGGTCAGCAACCCGTCGGCCTGCCTTGTCGTCAGCGTCTCCTCGTGGCGGCGGAAGAAGCGCTCGACGAACAGGTCGTTCTCGAGCAGCCCGCGGCGGCAGCGCCAGCGCAGCTTGCTCAAGCCCCGTTCGTCGAGGCGCTCGGACATCACACGGCTCTCCGGACCATCATTTCCTTGATCTTGCCGATCGCCTTCGTCGGGTTCAGGCCCTTCGGGCAGACATCGACGCAGTTCATGATGGTGTGGCAGCGGAACAGGCGGTACGGGTCTTCGAGGTTGTCCAGGCGCGCCTCGGTGTCCTGATCGCGGCTGTCGGCGATGAAGCGGTAGGCCTGCAGCAGGCCGGCCGGGCCGACGAACTTGTCGGGGTTCCACCAGAAGCTGGGGCAGCTGGTGGAGCAGCTGGCGCACAGGATGCACTCGTACAGGCCGTTGAGCTCGTCACGCTCCTCGGGGCTCTGCAGGCGCTCCTTCTCGGGCGGGCGCTGCTCGTTGACGAGGTAGGGCTTGATCGAGTGGTACTGCTTGAAGAACTGCGTCATGTCGACGATGAGGTCGCGGATGACGGGCAGGCCCGGCAGCGGCTTGAGCACCACGGTGCCCGGCAGCGTGCGCATGTTGGTCAGGCACGCCAGGCCGTTCTTGCCGTTGATGTTCATCGCGTCGGAGCCACAAACGCCTTCGCGGCAGCTGCGGCGGAAGCTCAGCGTCGGGTCGACCTGCTTGAGCTTCATCAGCGCGTCGAGCAGCATGCGTTCGCTGCCGTCGAGCTCGACCTGCAGCGTCTGCATGTAGGGCTTGGCGTCCTTGTCCGGGTCGTAGCGGTAGATCTGGAAGGTGCGGAGCGTCATGTCGGGACTGCCTTGTTCAGAACGAGCGGACCTTGGGCGGGATCGATTCCACCGTCAGCGGCTTCAGGTTCACGGGCTTGTAGTCGAGGCGGTTGCCTTCGGAGTACCACAGCGTGTGTTTCATCCACTCGGCGTCGTTGCGGCCGTTCGGGTGCTGCGGCGTGTCGGCGTAGTCGTCGACCGAGTGCGCGCCGCGGCTTTCGCGGCGGGCGGCGGCCGAGATCATCGTGGCCTGCGCGGCCTCGATCAGGTTCTCGACTTCCAGCGCCTCGATGCGCGCGGTGTTGAAGACCTTGCTCTTGTCCTTCAAGGTGATGGCCTTCACCCGCTCGGCCAGGGCCTGGATCTTCACCACGCCCTCGTCCATCGACTTCTGCGTGCGGAAGACGCCGGCGTGCTGCTGCATCGCAGCGCGGATGTCATTGGCAACGTCCTGCGCGTACTCGCCGCTGCTGCTGCCGTCCAGGCGCGCCAGGCGCGCCAGCGACAGGTCGGCGGCGTCCTTCGGCAGGTCCTTGTGCGACACGCCCGCGGCGTGCGCGGCGACGATGTGGTTGCCGGCCGCGCGGCCGAACACCAGCAGGTCGAGCAGCGAGTTCGTGCCCAGGCGGTTGGCGCCGTGCACGCTGACGCAGGAGCACTCGCCCACCGCGTACAGGCCGTTCACCACCGCGTTGGGGTTGCCGTTCTTCGGCATCACCACCTGGCCGTGGATGTTGGTCGGGATGCCTCCCATCTGGTAGTGGATGGTCGGCACCACGGGGATCGGCTCCTTCGTGATGTCGACGTTGGCGAAGTTGTGGCCGATCTCGAACACGCTGGGCAGGCGCTTCATGATGGTGTCGCCGCCCAGGTGCGTCATGTCGAGGTTGATGTAGTCCTTGTTCGGACCGCAGCCGCGACCTTCCTTGATCTCCTGGTCCATGCAGCGGCTGACGAAATCGCGCGGCGCCAGGTCCTTCAGCGTCGGCGCGTAGCGCTCCATGAAGCGCTCGCCGTTGCTGTTGCGCAGGATCGCGCCTTCGCCGCGGCAGCCTTCGGTCAGCAGCACCCCTGCGTTGTGCACGCCGGTGGGGTGGAACTGCCAGAACTCCATGTCCTCCAGCGGGATGCCCGCGCGGGCGGCCATGCCCAGGCCGTCGCCCGTGTTGATGAACGCATTGGTGCTGGCGGCGAAGATGCGGCCCGCGCCGCCGGTGGCCAGCAGCGTGGTCTTGGCTTCGAGCAGGTGCACGTCGCCAGTTTCCATCTCGAGCGCGGTGACGCCCACCACGTCGCCGGCGCTGTCGCGCACCAGGTCCAGCGCCATCCACTCGACGAAGAAGTTGGTGCGCGCCTTCACGTTCTGCTGGTACAGCGTGTGCAGCATCGCGTGGCCGGTGCGGTCGGCCGCGGCGCAGGCGCGCTGCACCGGCTTCTCGCCGTAGTTGGCGGTGTGGCCGCCGAACGGGCGCTGGTAGATCGTGCCGTCGGGGTTGCGGTCGAACGGCATGCCGAAGTGCTCGAGCTCGTAGACGACCTTCGGCGCTTCGCGGCACATGAACTCGATTGCGTCCTGGTCACCCAGCCAGTCCGAGCCCTTCACGGTGTCGAAGAAGTGGTAGTGCCAGTTGTCCTCGGACATGTTGCCGAGCGAGGCGCCGATGCCGCCCTGGGCCGCCACCGTGTGCGAACGCGTCGGGAACACCTTGGAGAGCACGGCCACGTTGAGACCGGCACGGGCGAGTTGCAGCGACGCGCGCATGCCGGAGCCGCCGGCCCCGACGATGACGACGTCGAACTTGCGCTTGGTGATGTTGGCGAGTGCCATGTTGTTTACAGCCTCCAGAGCACTTGCACGGCCCAGCCGGCGCAGCCGACGAGCCAGACGATGGTCAGGACCTGCAGCGTCAGCCGCACGGCAACCGGCTTGACGTAGTCCATCCAGATGTCGCGCACGCCGACCCAGGCATGCCAGGCCAGCGAGACGATGACGACGAAGGTGAGCAACTTCATCCACTGCGTGGCGAAGATGCCGGCCCAGCGGTCGTAGCCCAGCGGGCCCGGCAGGAGCAGCTGCGCCAGCAGCGCCACCGTGAAGACCGCCATCAGCGTGGCGGTGACGCGCTGGCTGAGCCAGTCGCGCATGCCGTAGTGCGCACCGACGACGATGCGCTTGGAACCGTGATTCGTGGCCATGTCAGCAGCCCTCAGTACAGACCAAACAACTTGGCGCCCAGCACCAGCGTGAGCAGCACGCTGGCGACCAGCGTGAAGACGGCGCTGGAGTGGCCCTGCTGCTTCGTGACGCTGTGGGTGGCGTCCATCCACAGATGGCGCACGCCGGCGATGAAGTGGTGCAGGTACGCCCAGATCAGCGCCAGCACCACCAGCTTGACGAACCAGGCCGGCACGAAGCCGATGCCGGCGACGAAGGCGCTGGTGAAGCGTTCGTAGGAGATCTCGGACGTGAGGCTGACATCGAACAGCCAGACGATGAAGGGCAGCAGCAGGAACAGCACCGCTCCGCTGATGCGGTGCAGGATGGACACCACACCGGCAGGCGGCAGCCTGTAGCGGGCGATGTCGGTGATGTGGATGTTGCGGTAGACCGGGCGGGGTGTGGTGGCCATGGGAGTGGTGTTGTCCTTGATGCCTTGTGGTCGGCGCCGCGCGTTGTACTCAGCAGGTAACCTGAAGGAGTTTATTGCAACGCAGCAGACTTACATGGAACTGGAGGGATCGGTGTCAGTTGAGCTCGTTGCGGTAGTGGTGTGTCGCGGTGTTGTAGAGCCCGCGCCGCAGTTCGACAGGCTTGTCGCCATAGGTGAACGATAGTCTTTCCACCGACAGCAGAGGGGCGCCTTCCGGCAAGTCCAGGATGGCAGCTTCCTCCGGGCCGGCGGGCACGGCGCGGATCTTTTCTTCGGCGCGGATCATGCGCACGCCGAACTCGGTCTCGAACAGGCTGTACATGGGTCCGCGGTAACCGCCGAGCTTCTCGGCCGTGAGCCCCTTGAACAGGTTGCCGGGCAGCCAGATGTCGTCCAGCACCACCGGGCGGCCGTCGCTCAGCAGCAGCCGGCGCAGCTGCACCGCGGCCTCGCCGGCCTTCAGCTCGAGTGCGCGCGCTACGTCCATCGGCGCGCGCATGCGGCGGCAGTCGAGCAGGCGGCGCTGCATGCCCGGAGCCACGCCCTCGTCGGGCTTCAGGCGCAGGAAGCGGTACTGCGTGTTCTCTTCGGCATGCGTGGCGACGAACGTGCCCTTGCCCTGCCGGCGCACCAGCAGGTTCTCGGTGGCGAGCTCGTCGATGGCCTTGCGCACCGTGCCCTGGCTGACCTTGAAGCGGGCGGCCAGTTCGATCTCGCTCGGGATGGCCTCGCCGGGCTTCCACTCGCCCGACTGCAGGCTGCGCGTCAGCAGATCCTTGATCTGCTGGTACAGCGGCAGGAACGACGGGGTGGGCGCGGCGAGCGCGGAATCGGTCATGCGCCCTATTGTCTTACATAAGACATAAGACATGTGTCAGCCTGCCAAAGCTAAAATCACGGGCTGCCCGGTTTTGCCGTTCCCTCCCCTCCTTCCTCCCCCTCTTCAGGAGACTTCCCCATGAGCAAGAAGCCCGTTCGCGTGGCCGTCACCGGCGCTGCCGGCCAGATCGGTTATGCCCTGCTGTTCCGCATCGCCTCGGGCGAAATGCTGGGCAAAGACCAGCCCGTCATCCTGCAGTTGCTTGAAGTGCCGGTCGAGAAGGCCCAGGAAGCGCTGAAGGGCGTGATGATGGAACTGGAAGACTGCGCCTTCCCGCTGCTGGCCGGCATGGAAGCGCACAGCGACCCGATGACCGCCTTCAAGGACACCGACTACGCCCTGCTGGTCGGCGCCCGCCCGCGCGGCCCCGGCATGGAGCGCGCCGACCTGCTGGCCGCCAACGCGCAGATCTTCACCGCCCAGGGCAAGGCGCTGAACGCCGTCGCCAGCCGCAACGTGAAGGTGCTGGTGGTCGGCAACCCGGCCAACACCAACGCCTACATCGCGATGAAGAGCGCGCCCGACCTGCCGCGCGAGAACTTCACCGCCATGCTGCGCCTGGACCACAACCGCGCGCTGAGCCAGATCGCCGCCAAGACCGGCAAGCCGGTGGCCAGCATCCAGAAGCTGGCGGTGTGGGGCAACCACAGCCCGACCATGTACGCCGACTACCGCTTCGCCACCATCGACGGCGCCTCGGTGAAGGACATGATCAACGATCACGTCTGGAACAAGGACACCTTCCTGCCCACGGTGGGCAAGCGCGGTGCGGCGATCATCGCCGCACGCGGCGTGTCGTCGGCGGCGTCGGCGGCCAACGCCGCCATCGACCACATGCGCGACTGGGCCCTGGGCACCAACGGCGCCTGGGTCACGATGGGCGTGCCCAGCAACGGGGAGTACGGCATTCCGAAGGACGTGATGTTCGGCTACCCGGTCACCTGCGAAGGCGGCAAGTACAAGATCGTCGAAGGCCTGGCCATCGACGCCTTCAGCCAGGAATGCATCGACAAGACGCTGGCGGAACTGACCGGCGAGCAGGACGGCGTCAAGCACCTGCTCTGACCGGTGCGCTGGTGCGCCGCAGCCGGCGCACCAGCGGCCACAGCCAGATCGCCAGCGTCAGCGCACCCAGCGTGGCGGCGATCGGGCGCTCGAAGAACACGAGGAAGTTGCCGTCGGCCTTCACGAGGCTGCTGAAGAAGTGTTCTTCGAGCATGGTGCCCAGCACGACGCCCAGGATCGTGGGCGCCACCGGGAAGCCCCAGCGTTCCATGTAGAACGCGGCCACGCCGGCCACCAGCATCACGACGACGCCGAACACGGTGTTGTTGATGGCGAAGCTGCCGACGATGCAGAACAGCAGGATCAGCGGCATCAGCACGCGCGCCGGAATGCGCAGCACGCGCTTGGCCGCCTTGATCGCCATCCAGCCCAGCGGCAGCATCAGCAGTTGCGCCAGGATGAAGACGATGAACACGGCGTAGATGTTCTGCGGGTTGTCGACGAACAGCGTCGGCCCCGGGTTCATGTTCTTCAGGTACAGCACGCCGATGGCGATGGCGGTGATCGAGTCGCCCGGGATGCCGAACACCAGCGCCGGGATCCAGGCGCCGCCCAGCGCGGCATTGTTGGCCGCGCCTGATTCAACGATGCCCTCGACGTGGCCGGTGCCGAACTTCTCGGGTTCCTTCGAGAACTTCTTCGACATCGCGTAGCTCATCCACGATGCGATGTCGGCGCCCGCGCCGGGCAGTGCGCCCACCGCCGTGCCCAGCATCGAGCCGCGCAGCAGCTGCTTCGGGTACTTCTTCAGCAGCGCCCAGATGCCGCTGAAGACGTTGCCGAACGGCCGGTCGATGGCCATCACGGGCTGGTTCGTGCGCACCGCGAAGCGCAGCACTTCCGAGATCGCAAACATGCCGATCATCAGCGGGATCAGCGAGATGCCGCCCATCAGCTCGGTGTTGCCGAAGGTGTAGCGCGGCGCGCCGGCCGGGTTGTCGAGGCCGACGCAGGCGATCAGCAGGCCCAGCAGCAGCGACACCATGCCCTTCAGCGGGTCGCTGCCGGCAATGAAGATGGCACAGGTGAAACCCAGCATCACGAGCCAGAAGTACTCGAACGAGCTGAACTTCAGGGCCACTTCGGCCAGCGCCGGCGCGGCGACGACCAGCACCAGCACGCCGAAGATGCCGCCCAGCACGCTGAACACCAGGCCGGCGCCCAGCGCCAGCTCGGGCTGGCCGCGCCGGGTGAGCTTGTAGGCCTCGTCGGTGTAGGCGGCGCTGGCGGGCGTGCCGGGCATGCGCAGCAGCGCGCTCGGGATGTCGCCACTGAAGATGGCCATCGCGGTGGCCGTGACGATGGCCGCCACCGCCGGCACTGGCGGCATGAAGAAGGTCACGGGCACGAGCAGTGCCGTGGCCATCGTGGCCGTGAGGCCGGGGATGGCGCCCACGAACAGCCCGTAGACGGCCGAGCACAGGATCACGGCCAGCACGTAGGGCTGGAAGACGAGCCCGAAGGCGGTGAGGATGGCGTCCATCGGGCGAGAGTTCGGCTGTGGGTTCGGCGCCGGGATCCGGCGGTGGTCAGTACAGCGGGGGCAGCAGCCCCCAGGGCAGCGGCACCCGCAGCAGCTTGTAGAAGCCGACGTGCACGACCACCGTGCCGCCCAGCGCCCACAGCAGCGCCGGTTGCAGCCGCACACCCAGCGCCAGAAACACGGCCAGCAGGCCGACGGGCGCCAGGATCAGGAAGCCCAGCCAATCGGCCAGGAAGATGTAGGCCAGCGCCACCGCCACGATGACGGCGGCGGCACCGTAGCGTTCGCCCTCCTGCTCGGCCTCCTGCACCTCCGGCGCCGTGGCCGGCGCGCGCCGGCTGCGCAGCAGCAGCCCCACCGCGCACAGCAGCAGGCCGATGCCCACCAACCCCGGCAGGAAGCCCGCGCCTACCTTCTGCCCCGGAACCACCGGGAAGGCACGCGAGCTCCAGTACACGGCCATGCCCAGCAGGGCCAGCGCCAGGCCCAGCCAGCGGTCGATGCGTTGCACGGGGCGCGCTTACTTCGCGATGCCCACGGCCGTCATCACGGCCTTCATGTCGGCGTCGGCCTTCTGCATGAAGGTGGCGAACTCGGCGCTCGTGCCCCACAGCATGCCGAAGCCACGCTGGGCCATGAAGTCCTTGTATTCCTTGCTCTCGTAGGCCTTCTTCACCGAGGCCTCCAGCCGTGCCGCGATGGCCGGCGGCAGGCCCTTCGGTGCGGCGATGCCGCGCCAGGCGCCGGTGCCCCAGTCGCTGCCGGTGGCTTCCTTCAGTGTTGGCACGTTGGGGTACAGCGCCGAGCGGCTGCTGGCCATCACGGCCAGCGACTTCACCTTGCCGGCGTCGATCAGCGAACGCGCCTCGGGCAGCGAGCAGGGCACGAACTCGACGCCGCCCGCGGCCAGGTCCTGCAGGCCGGGCGCGGCGCCGTTGCTCGGCACCCAGGGCACGCTGGCCGGGTCGATCTTCGCGTCACGCAGCATGCCCGCCAGCGCCAGGTGCCAGATGCCGCCCTGGCCCGTGCCCGAGGCCTTGAACTTGCCCGGGTTGGCCTTGATGGCCGCGAGCACGTCGTTCATGTTCTTGTAGGGCGCGTCGGCCCGCACCTGGAAGCCTGCCGGGTCCAGGTTCACCAGGCCGATCGGCGTGTAGCTCGACGGGTTCAGGTCGGTGAGCTTCTGGTGATGCATCATGGTGATCTCCACCGTGATCATCCCGATGGTGTAGCCGTCGGGCGCGGCACTGGCGATCGCCTGGTGCCCCACGACGCCCGAACCGCCGGTGCGGTTGACCACGTTCACCGGCTGCCCCAGGTCCTTCTCGACCAGGCTTGCGACCATGCGCGCCACGGCGTCGGTGCCGCCGCCCGCACCCCAGGGCACGATCATCGTGATCGGCCGCTGCGGGTAGCTCTGCGCCTGTGCACCGAAGGCCACCAGGGCCGCGGCACCCGCCAGCAACACACGACGGCCGACAACGAACGAAGCTCTGCGCATGGGGCCTCCAATCATCATATGATTAACACGGGGAGCCGGCAATTTCGCACCGCGCCTGCTCGGCGACAATCGGGGAAACACCCACGCAGGCCGCCAGCAACCCCATGACGAACCGCGTCCATCCCCGCGAAGCCCTGTTCGATCCCGACGACGCCGCCGTGCCGCAACTTCCGGTGTGTGACCACTACAGCGGCGTCGAGGCGCGCATGCGCAAGAGCCTGCAGCTGCAGGTCGAGATGGGGCCGGTGTTCGACGTCACGCTCGACGGCGAGGACGGCGCGCCGGTCGGCGGCGAGATCGAGCACGCGCACCTGATCGCCGAGCTCGTGAACGGCCCCGACAACCACCACGACCGCGTCGGCGCACGCGTGCAGCCGGTGGAGCACGTGCGCTTCGACGCCGTGGTCGAACTGCTGGTGCAGCGCGCCGGCGCGCGGCTGGCCTACCTGATGGTGCCGAAAGTGCGCGGCGTGGCCGACGTGCAGCGCGCGGCCGACGCGGTCGACGCCGCGGCACGGCGCCACGGCATCGCGCGCCGCATCCCGCTGCACGCGCTGGTGGAAACGCACGGCGCGCTGCGCGAGGTGCAGGCCATCGCGGCGCATCCGCGCATCGAGTCGCTGAGCTTCGGGCTGATGGACTTCGTCTCGGCGCACCGCGGTGCCATTCCGCAAAGCGCGATGGGCGCCGAAGGCCAGTTCGACCACCCGCTCATCGTGCGCGCCAAGCTCGAGATCGCCGCCGCCTGCCACGGCCACGGCAAGGTGCCCTCGCACTGCGTCGTCACCGAGTTCAAGGACCTGCAGGCACTGCAGCACGCGGCCGAGATGGCCTCGCAGCTGCTGGGCTACACGCGCATGTGGAGCATCCACCCCGGGCAGATCCGCACCATCGTCGACGCCTTCGCGCCCACCATCGCCGAAGTGGACCAGGCGATCGAGATCCTGCAGGCAGCGCAGGCTGCCGGCTGGGCGCCCATCCGCCATGGCGACACCTTGCACGACCGCGCCAGCTACCGCTACTTCTGGCAGGTGCTCGAACGCGCGCACCGCACCTCGTTCCATGGCGGCGCGCAGCTGCCCGCCGAGGTGCGGCTGGCCTGGTTCGCCAACGCCTGAGCCACCGATTCAACCGCGCACCCGGCCCAAAGCCTTGCGCAGAATGCACTTGATCAGTCTTATATAAGACATAAAATACAAGTCGCCAATCCGATCCGACCCTTGCAGGAGAACGCCGTGCTCACCGCCTACCGTCAACATGCCGCCGAACGCGCCGCGCTCGGCATCCCGCCGCTGCCGCTGTCGGCCCAGCAGACCGCCGAACTGATCGAGCTGATCAAGGCCCCGCCCGCCGGCGAGGACGCCTTCCTGCTGGACCTGCTGACGCACCGCGTGCCGCCGGGCGTGGACGACGCCGCCAAGGTCAAGGCCAGCTTCCTGGCCGCCGTGGCGCACGGCGAGCTGCAGGTCGGCCTGATCTCCAAGGCCAAGGCCACCGAGTTGCTGGGCACCATGGTCGGCGGCTACAACGTGCACCCACTGATCGAGCTGCTCGACGACGCCGAGGTCGCCGCGGTCGCGGCCGAAGGCCTGAAGAAGACGCTGCTGATGTTCGACTTCTTCAACGACGTTGCCGAGAAGGCCAAGGCCGGCAACGCGAAGGCCAAGGAAGTGATGCAGAGCTGGGCCGACGCCGAGTGGTTCACCAGCCGCCCCGAGGTCGAGAAGAAGATCACCGTCAGCGTCTTCAAGGTCAGCGGCGAGACCAACACCGACGACCTGAGCCCGGCGCCCGACGCCTGGAGCCGCCCCGACATTCCGCTGCACTACCTGGCGATGCTGAAGAACGCACGCCCGGGCATCACGCCCGAGGAAGACGGCAAACGCGGCCCGATGCAGTTCATCGAGGACCTGAAGAAGCGTGGTCACCTCGTGGCCTACGTCGGTGACGTGGTCGGCACCGGCTCCAGCCGCAAGAGCGCCACCAACAGCGTGATCTGGGCCACCGGCAAGGACATCCCGTTCGTGCCGAACAAGCGCTTCGGCGGCGTCACGCTGGGCGGCAAGATCGCGCCGATCTTCTTCAACACGCAGGAAGACAGCGGTGCGCTGCCGATCGAGGTCGACGTCAGCAAGCTGGAGATGGGCGACGTCGTCGACATCCTGCCCTACGACGGCAAGATCCTGAAGAACGGCACCGAGGTGGCCAGCTTCCAGCTGCGCAGCGACGTGCTGTTCGACGAGGTGCGTGCCGGCGGCCGCATCAACCTGATCATCGGCCGCAGCCTCACGGCCAAGGCGCGCGAGTTCCTGGGTCTGCCGGCGAGCACCACGTTCCGCCTGCCGCAGCCGCCGGCTGCCACGAAGGCCGGCTTCACGCTGGCGCAGAAGATGGTGGGCCGCGCAGTCGGCCTGCCCGAGGGCCAGGGCGTGCGCCCGGGCACCTACTGCGAGCCGAAGATGACCTCGGTGGGCAGCCAGGACACCACTGGCCCGATGACGCGCGACGAACTGAAGGACCTGGCCTGCCTGGGCTTCAGCGCCGACCTCGTGATGCAGAGCTTCTGCCACACCGCGGCCTACCCGAAGCCGGTGGACGTGAAGACGCACCGCGAGCTGCCGGCCTTCATCAGCAACCGCGGCGGCGTGGCCCTGCGCCCGGGCGACGGCGTGATCCACAGCTGGCTCAACCGCCTGCTGCTGCCCGACACCGTGGGCACCGGCGGCGACAGCCACACGCGCTTCCCCATCGGCATCAGCTTCCCGGCGGGCTCGGGCCTGGTGGCCTTCGGCGCCGCCACCGGCGTGATGCCGCTGGACATGCCCGAAAGCGTGCTGGTGCGCTTCAAGGGCCAGATGCAGCCCGGCATCACGCTGCGCGACCTGGTGCATGCCATTCCGCTGTTTGCGATCAAGCAAGGCCTGCTGACCGTGGCCAAGGCCGGCAAGATCAACGAGTTCTCGGGCCGCATCCTCGAGATCGAGGGTCTGCCCGACCTGAAGGTCGAACAGGCTTTCGAGCTGAGCGACGCGTCGGCCGAGCGCTCGGCCGCCGGCTGCACGATCAAGCTCAACAAGGAGCCGGTGATCGAGTACCTCAACAGCAACATCGTGCTGCTGAAGAACATGATCGCCCAGGGCTACGCCGACCGCCGCAGCCTGGAGCGCCGCATCGCGAAGATGCAGGAATGGCTGGCCGCGCCGTCGCTGCTGGAAGCCGACAAGGACGCCGAGTACGCGCACGTGCTCGAGATCGACCTCGCCGACATCAAGGAGCCCATCCTCTGCTGCCCGAACGACCCCGATGACGCGAAGTTCCTCAGCGAAGTCGCCGGCACGAAGATCGACGAAGCCTTCATCGGCAGCTGCATGACCAACATCGGCCACTTCCGCGCCGCCAGCAAGCTGCTCGAAGGCAAGCGCGACATCCCGGTGAAGCTGTGGGTGGCGCCGCCGACCAAGATGGACGCGGCCGAGCTGACGAAGGAAGGCCACTACGCCAACTTCGGCAGCGCCGGTGCACGCACCGAGATGCCGGGCTGCAGCCTGTGCATGGGCAACCAGGCGCAGGTGAAGGAAGGCGCCACGGTGGTCTCCACCAGCACGCGCAACTTCCCGAACCGCCTGGGCAAGAACACCAACGTGTTCCTGGCCTCGGCCGAGCTGGCCGCCATCGCGTCGAAGCTGGGCCGCCTGCCGAGCGTGGCCGAGTACCACGCCGACATGGGCGTGATCAACGCCGACGGCGCCAAGGTGTACCGCTACATGAACTTCGACCAGATCGCGGAGTACGCCGAGACCGCCAAGGCCGTCACCGCCTGATCGGCGCGCGACGCTGCGCTGCCAAGCGAGGCCTGCCGGGGCAACCCGGCAGGCCTTTTTCATGGCCGGTGCACGCTTTGCTAACCTCGCCGCTCCTCCGCCGAACGGCCCGCCGACCATGACCACCTTCCGCGCGCTGCGCCTGGCCCTGCTGCTGCCCCTGGCCCTGGGCGTGGGCGCGCTGCAGGCCGCGACGCTGAACCTGCGCATCCTGGAGACCAGCGACCTGCACATGCACCTGCTGGCCTACGACTACTACCAGGACAAGCCCACCGACGAATACGGCCTGGCGCGCACCGCCACGCTGATCAAGGCCGCACGCGCCGAGGTCGCCAACAGCCTGCTGTTCGACAACGGCGACCTGCTGCAGGGCAGCCCGCTCGGCGACTTCGTCGCGCGCTTGAAGCCGCTGCAGCCCGGCCAGCGCCACCCCGCGTACAAGGTGCTGAACGCGCTGGGTGTGGACGCCGCCAACATCGGCAACCACGAGTTCAACTACGGCCTGCCCTTCCTGCGCCAGGCCATCGCAGGCGCCAATTTCCCATACGTCAGCGCCAACGTCACGGTGGACGACGGCGACGGCAACCCGGCCAACGACAAGCCGGCATTCACGCCCTACGTGCTGCTGGACCGCACGTTCACCGACACCGCGGGCCAGGCGCACAAGCTCAAGATCGGCGTCATCGGCTTCGTGCCGCCGCAGATCCTGCTGTGGGACCGCGCGCACCTGCAGGGCCGGCTGACGGCGCAGGACATCCTGGCCTCGGCGCGCCGCTACGTGCCCGAGATGCGCGCACGCGGCGCCGACCTCGTGGTCGCGATCCCGCACTCGGGCTTCGAGCGCGGCGAGACACCGGCCTTCGCCGAGAACTCGGTGGCGCGCATCGCCGAGGTGCCCGGTGTCGATGCCATCCTGTTCGGCCATTCGCACGGCGAGTTCCCGAGCCGCTTCTTCGCCAACCACGCGAAGGTGGACCTCGACAAGGGCACGATCAACGGTGTGCCCGCGGTGATGCCCGGGCGCTGGGGCGACCACCTGGGCGTCATCGACCTCGTGCTCGACAACGCCGGCGGCCGCTGGCGCGTGGCCGACAGCCGCGCTGCGCTGCGCCCGATCCGCGACCGCGCCACGCGCCGGCCGCTGGTCGATGCCGACCCGCAGGTGGCGCAGCTGGTGGCCGAGGAACACGCCGGCACCGTGGCCCACATGCGCTCGGCCGTAGCGCGCAGCAGCACGCCGATCCAGAGCTACTTCGCGCAGGTGGCCGACGACCCGTCGGTGCAGCTGGTGTCGCAGGCGCAGCTGGCCTACACGCGCCGCGCGCTGCAGGGCACGGCCTTCGAAGGCCTGCCGCTGTTGTCGGCCGCCGCGCCCTTCAAGACCGGCGGCCGCCAGGGCTGGAGCCACTACACCGACATCCCTGCCGGCGCACTCGCGCTGCGCAACGTGGCCGACCTCTACATCTACCCCAACACGCTGAAGGCTGTGCGGCTCAGCGGCGCGCAGGTGCGCGAGTGGCTGGAGATGGCGGCCGGCCAGTTCCAGCGCATCGACCCCGCCGGTCCGCCGCAGCAGGAGCTGGTGAACACCGCCTTCCCCAGCTACAACTTCGACACGCTCGACGGCGTGCAGTACACGATCGACGTCACCCAGCCCGCGCGCTACGACCGCGCCGGCAAGCTGGTGGCGCCGGGCGCCCGGCGCATCGTCGACCTGCGGTACCAGGGCAAGCCGATCGACGACGCCGCGAACTTCATCGTCGCCACCAACAACTACCGCGCCTCGGGCGGCGGCAACTTTCCCGGCCTGGACGGCAGCAACATCGTCGTCGACGCCCCCGACGAGAACCGCGAGGCGCTGGTGCAGTACCTGCTGGCCACGCGCGAGGTGAACCCGGCCGCCGACGCCAACTGGCGCATCCTGCCGGTGCCCGGCGTGCAGCTGCGCTTCACGTCGGGCGCGGGCGGCATCGCGCACCTGGCGCGCCACCCGAACATCGCGCTCGTGCAGGACAACGGCGACGGCTCGGCGCTGTACGAGCTGCGTCCATGATGTCTGCCGGCTGGCGCCCGCCACCCTGGCGGCAGTGGCCCTGGCGCCGCATCGGCTGGGGCGCCGCGGCCGTGGCCGGCGCAGCCGGCGTGCTGCTGGTCGCCCTGGTGGCCTGGTACGCCTGGCAGCTGCCACCGCTGGACAAGGTGCTCGACTACAAGCCGCGCCAGCACCTGCAGGTGTTCACGTCCGACGGCGTGGAGATCGCGCAGTTCGGCAGCGAGCGGCGGCTGTACGTGCCGCTGCACCAGGTGCCGCGCCAGCTGCAGGACGCCGTGCTGGCGGTGGAAGACACCGGTTTCCGCGAGCACGGCGGCATCAGCCTGCGCGGCGTGCTGCGGGCGCTGTGGGCCAACGCCACCGGCGGCATGCCGCAGGGCGCCAGCACCATCACGCAGCAGGTGGCGCGCACCTTCTTCCTGTCGACCCGCCGCACGCCCGAACGCAAGATCAAGGAAGCGCTGCTGGCGCTGGAGATGGAGCGCCGCCTGTCCAAGGACCAGATCCTGGAGCTGTACCTGAACCAGATCTACCTGGGTCAGCGCAGCTACGGCTTCGGTGCCGCGGCGCAGACCTACTTCGGCAAGTCGCTGGCCGAGCTGGACCTGGCCGAGACCGCGCTGCTGGCCGGCCTGCCGCAGAACCCCAACCGCGCCAACCCGGTGGCCGACCTGGAGCGCGCCCAGCGCCGCCAGCGCGTGGTGCTGGGCCGCATGCTCGACGTGGGCCTGATCGATGCCGCCACGCGCGACCGCGCAGCCGCGCAGGTGCTGCGCATCCGCCCGCCCGGCAGCGTGGAGGTGCAGGCGCAGCACGTGGCCGAAATGGCACGGCAGGCGGTGTACGAGCGCCTGGGCGAGAAGACCTACACCGAAGGCATCCGCGTCGTCACCTCGCTGCGCGCGGCCGACCAGCAGGCGGCGCACGCGGCGCTGCGCCGCGGCGTGCTGGCGCACGAGGCGCGCCAGCCCTGGCGCGGCCCCGAGGACCAGGTGCCACTGCCCGCCGGCGAAGGCGAGGCCGTCGACGACGCCGTGGCGCAGGCGCTGAAGGAACACGTCGACGACGAGGACCTGCGGCTGGCCGTGGTGCTGTCGGCCACGCCGCAGCAACTGCGCGCACAGCTCGCCAATGGCGACGTGCTGACGGTGGAAGCCGCCGGCCTGCGCCGCGCGGCCCCAGGGCTGCGGCCGGGCGCGCCGCAGGCGCTGGCGCTGCGCCGCGGTGCCGTGATGCGTGTGCAGCAGCAATCCGACCAGCGCTGGGCCGTGGCGCAGTGGCCGCAGGCCGACGGCGCGTATGTGGCGCTGGACCCGGCCAACGGCCGCGTACGCGCGCTGGTGGGCGGCTTCGACTTCGGCCGCCGGCCCTTCAACAACGCCACGCAGGCCTGGCGCCAGCCGGGTTCGGCCTTCAAGCCCTTCGTCTACTCCGCGGCCATCGAGGCCGGCGTCGCGCCCGACACGCTGGTCGACGACCTGCCCTGGCCGGCGGGCGAGAACGGCGGCTGGTCGCCGCAGAACAGCGACGGCCAGTTCGACGGCCCGATCACCGTGCGCGAGGCGATGGCACGGTCGAAGAACCTGGCCAGCATCCGGCTGCTGCAGCACACCGGCGTGGCCGCCACGCGCAGCTGGGTCGCGCGCTTCGGCTTCGACGCGTCGCGCCAGCCCGCCAACCTCACGCTGGCGCTGGGTGCGGGCAGCACCACACCGCTGCAGCTGGCCAGCGCCTACGCGGTGCTGGCCAACGGCGGCCTGCGTGTGGCGCCGGTGGTGGTGGAACGCATCAGCGACGCGCAGGGCCGCGTGCTCTTCGAGGCGCCGCCGCCCGCGCCGCAGCGCGCGGTGCCGGCACGCAACGTGTTCGTCGTCAACAGCCTGCTGGCCGAGGTCACGCGCAGCGGCACCGCGGCGCGTGTGCAAGCCGCGCTGCGGCGCGGCGACCTGTACGGCAAGACCGGCACCACCAACGACGCGGTGGATGCCTGGTTCGCGGGCTTCCAGCCCGGCATGGTGGCGGTGGCCTGGATGGGCCACGCGCAGCCGCGCAGCCTGGGCCAGGGCGAATCGGGCGGCGGGCTCGCGCTGCCGATCTGGATCAACGCGATGGCGCCGGTGCTGCGCACCCTGCCGCTGGCCGACCCGCACGCGCCGCCGGGCCTGGTGCTGGTGGACGGCAGTTGGCGCTACGAAGAGTGGGCCGACGCGCCACCGGTCACGCACATCGGTGATGCGGAGCCGCTGCCCGCGACCGAGGAGCCGCCGCGCTGAGCGTGGCTCAGGGATCGACGGCCGCGATCTCGTCGAAGGCGTGCGCCAGCCACAGCTTCAGGCGCTGGCGCTCCATCAGGCCCAGGCCGGGCCCGTCGATC
>VFQM010001817.1_pt1 | contig 17512 bp, 14 predicted proteins | sample 3512391 | NCBI WGS metagenome assembly VFQM01 (sample SAMN10412369, study PRJNA504923) | tailings metagenome | isolation source: Replicate 1 from Balatoc abandoned mine | place: Philippines
CGCGTGCAGCGTGGCGGCGGTGGGGCTGGGCACCCAGGCGGTGTTGGCGCCGGCCATCGGGTGGCCGATCTTCTGCTGCAGCATCGAGGCCATCAGGTCGGGCATGGCCCACATGCCCTTGCCGATCTGCGCGCGCCCGCGCAGGCCGCACTGCAGGCCCACCTGCACGTTGTTGCGCTCGTAGGCCTGGATCCAGGCGGTGGCCTTCATGTCGCCCTTGCGCAGCATCGGGCCGGCCTGCATGGCGGTGTGCATCTCGTCGCCGGTGCGGTCCAGGAAGCCGGTGTTGATGAAGGCCACGCGCGCCTTCGCCGCGGCGATGCAGGCCTTCAGGTTCACGCTGGTGCGGCGCTCCTCGTCCATGATGCCGAGCTTGACGGTGTGCTTGGGCAGGCCGAGCAGCTTCTCCACGCGGCCGAAGAGCTCGTCGGCAAAGCCCACTTCGGCCGGGCCGTGCATCTTCGGCTTGACGATGTAGATGCTGCCGGCGCGGCTGTTGCGGCGGCTCTTCAGGTCGCGCATCGCGATGGCGGTGGTGACCACGGCGTCCAGGATGCCTTCGGGGATCTCGCGGCCGTCGGCGCCCCAGAGGATCGCCGGGTTGGTCATCAGGTGGCCCACGTTGCGCACGAACAGCAGGCTGCGGCCGTGCAGCGTCACCGTCTCGCCCTTCGGGCCGGTGTAGACGCGGTCGGGGTTCAGGCGGCGGGTGAAGGTGCTGCCGCCCTTGGACACCTCCTCGGTCAGCGTGCCGTCCAGGATGCCCAGCCAGTTGCCGTAGGCCTGCACCTTGTCGTCGGCGTCGACCACGGCCACGGAGTCTTCCAGGTCGAGGATGGTGGACAGCGCCGACTCGATGACGAGGTCGGACACGCCCGCGGGGTCGCTGGCGCCGATGGCCGTGCCGCGGTCGATGCGGATGTCCAGGTGCAGCCCGTGGTGCACCAGCAGCACGCCCGACGGCGCCGCCGCCTCGCCCTGGAAGCCGACGAACTGCTGCGGGTTCTTCAGCGGCTGCACGCTGCCGTCCTTCAGCGTCACCTGCAGCGCGCCACCGGCCACCGCGTAGCCGGTGCTGTGCAGGTGGCTGCCCTTCTTCAGCGGCGCCACGCGGTCGAGCACGTGGCGGGCGTACGCGATGACCTTGGCGCCGCGCACCGGGTTGTAGCCCGGGCGGCCGTCCACGGTGCGCGTGGCGCCGTCGGTCTCGGGCAGCGCGTCGGTGCCGTACAGGGCGTCGTACAGGCTGCCCCAGCGCGCGTTGGCGGCGTTGAGCGCGTAGCGTGCGTTGGTGATCGGCACCACCAGCTGCGGGCCGGCCTGCCGCGCCAGCTCGGCGTCCACGTTCTTCGTCGTCGCCTTCACCGGGCCCGGGTCGGGCACCAGGTAGCCGATCTTCTGCAGGAACCGCCGGTAGGCCGCGGCCTGCTTCACCGGGCCGGGGTGGGCGCGGTGCCAGGCGTCGAGCTCGGCCTGCAGGCGGTCGCGCTCGGCCAGCAGCGCGGCGTTCTTCGGCGCGAGGTCGGCCACCAGGGCGTCGAAGCCGGCCCAGAAGGCGGCGGCGTCCAGGCCGCTGCCGGGCAGCACGCGCTGGTCGATGAAGTCCTTGAGGACGGTGGCGACCTGCAGGCCGTGGACGGTGGTGCGTTCGGTCATGGCGGGGCTCTCGGGCGGGGAGGTTTCAGGAAGGGAAGAAGCTCAGCACGTCGCGCAGGCTGCTGCCGCTGCGGGTGGGCGCGGTGTCCAGCGCCTCCGGCGGCGCGCCGCTGCGGTTGACCCACAGCGTGGTGTAGCCGTACCAGGTGGCACCGATGGCGTCCCAGCCGTTGCTGGAGACGAACAGGATCTCGCGCGCCGGCAGGCCCAGCGCCTGCGGGCCCAGGGCATAGGCGGCCGGATCGGTCTTGTAGCGGCGCACCGGGTGCACGCTGAGCACCGGGTCGAGCAGGTCGGCCAGGCCGGCGCTGCGCACGGCCACGCCCAGCATCTCGGGGTCGCCGTTGCTCAGCACGCCGGCGCGGATGCCGCGCTGCCGCAGGGCCTGCAGCACCTCCCGGTTCTCCGGGAAGGCCGACAGGTGCAGGTACTGGTTCATCAGCCGGGCCTCGGCGTCGTCCGTCAGCGGCAGCTTCAGCGCCGCCGCCGCGTGGCGCAGGCCGGCCCGCGTGAGGTCCCAGAACGGGCGGTAGTGGCGCCCCACCTGCCCGTCGGCGCCGGCGCTCATCGACACCAGGCGGCTGTACTCGATCTGCTTGTCGCGCCAGGCGCGCGCCAGCGCGTCGCCCTGGCCAGGGAACAGCTGCTCGGCCAGCAGGCCGACGCTGTAGACGTCGAACAGCGTGCCGTAGGCGTCGAAGAGCACGGCCCGGGGGGCGGGCGCGCTGCGGGCAGGGTCCATGGCGGCACTGTATTCCTTCCCATCGAAGGTATTAATCGCAGAGAAAGGCTTGGATCTTTGCGTTCGATGCGCATAATCTGCCCATGGATCGGCTCAAGCAGATCGAGTCCTTCGTGGCCGTGGCCGTGGCCGTGGCCGGGCGGGGCAGCCTGACGGCGGCGGCGCATGCCGAGGGCGTGGCGCCGGCCGTCATCGGCCGGCGCATCGATGCGCTCGAGGCGCGCCTGGGCGTGAAGCTGCTGGTCCGCACCACGCGCCGGATCACGCTCACGCACGAGGGCAGCGCCTTCCTCGAGAGCTGCCACCGGCTGCTGGCCGACCTGGCCAGCGCCGAGGCCAGCGTCAGCGCCGGTGGCGTGAAGGCCAGCGGCCACCTGCGCGTCACCGCGCCCGGCGGCTTCGGCCGCCGCCATGTGGCGCCCCTGGTGCCGCGCTTCCTGGCCCAGCACCCCGACGTGAGCCTGTCGCTGAACCTCTCCGACCGCGTGGTCGACCTGGTCAACGAGGGCTTCGACTGCGCCGTGCGCGTGGGCGACCTGCCCGATTCCAGCCTGATCAGCGTGCGCCTGGCCGACAACCGCCGCCTGTGCGTGGCCGCCCCGGCCTACCTGCAGCGCGCCGGCGTGCCCCGGGTGCCGCAGGACCTGATGCGCCACCAGTGCCTGACGCTGTCGTCGGACGCCAGCCAGACGCGCGGCTGGGCCTTCATGGTCGAGGGCAAGCTGACCCACCTGCGCCCCGGCGGCCGCTTGGACTGCAGCGACGGCCAGGTGCTGCACGACTGGTGCCTGCAGGGCCTGGGCATCGCCTGGCGCAGCACCTGGGAGGTGGAGCGCGAGGTGGCCGACGGCACGCTGCAGGTGGTGCTGGCCGACTGCGCGGCGCCGCCCAACGGCATCTATGCCGTCTTCCCGCACGCCCGCCACCTGGCGCTGCGCGTGCGCCTGTGGATCGACTTCCTCAAGCACCACTACGGCGACCCGGCCTATTGGGCCGCAGCGTAGGCGCCTGCGGCGCAGACCCCGGCGCCGCGCCCTACAGGATCCGGCGCGGGTGCGCCAGCTGCTCGTGCGCGGCGTGCAGCCGCCGCACCAGCACGTGGATGAAGGCGGCGTCGAACAGGTGGCGCGTGCTCGGGCTCAGGTGCTCCATCGCCTCGGGCGTGAAGCTGATGGTGGTGGCCGGCTCGGTGACCAGGATGTCGGCGCTGTGCTGGCGCAGCGCCGGGCTGGGCGCGAGGTAGGCCATCTCGCCCACCGACGTACCGGCGCCGAGCTGCGCCACGCGCTGGCCGTCGCGGTACACCTCGACCTGGCCCTGGGCGATGATGTGGAAGCTGTTGCCCTCGTCGCCCTTGCGGTAGATGGCATGGCCGAAGGCCAGGCGCTGCCAGGTGGCGCGGTGCACCACCTCCCACAGCTCCACGTCGCCGAAGCCGCGGAAGAAGTCCAGCGTGCGCAGCAGGTTGAAGCGCTCGGAGTCCAGCACGTCCTGCAGCTGCGCGCGCGGCACGCCTTGGCTGGCCACCAGGTCCGACAGCGCCTGCGCATAGGCGTCCCAGGTCTCGAAGCGCTGCGTGCGGTCCTTGGCCAGGCCGCGGTGGATCAGCGTGTGCAGGGCATCGCTGACGCCCTCGCGCAGGGTCTTCAGCGGCGGCGGCTCGGCGTGGTAGATCTGGTGCATGATCGCCGCCTGCTGCGTGGCGTCGAACGGCGGGCGGCCGGCGATCAGGTGGTACAGCACCGCCGAGAGCGAGTACATGTCGGCCCGGTGGTCCAGCGCGTCGCCCTCCAGCTGCTCGGGCGACATGTAGGCCAGCGAGCCCACGCGGTAGACCTGGGTGCGGTCGGAATCGAGCGCGAACACGCTGCCGAAGTCGCTGATCTTCACGTCCACCACGCGGTCGCCGTCGGTCATCGCCAGGATGTTGGCCGGCTTCACGTCGCGGTGGATCAGACCCTGGCGGTAGACGTAGCCCAGCGCCATCGCGCACTTGAAGCCGATCTCGGCGATCTGCTCCAGCGGCAGCAGGGCGTCGGCGCGGCAGAAGCGCCGCAGCGTCACGCCGGGCACGTACTCCATCACCAGGTAGGGCATGTCGCCGTCGGGCACGGCGTCGAAGATCTGCACCACGTTCGGGTGCTGCAGCCGGCCCACCAGCGCCGCCTCGGCGGCGAAGAAGCGCGCCTGGAAATGGCCGTCGCGGGAGTCGCTGCCGAAACCGGTGCGCACGCGCTTGATGGCCACCTCGCGGTCGCGGAAGGGGTCGCGGGCCAGGAAGACCTCGCTGGTGGCGCCCTCGCCGAGCTTGGCCAGCACGGCATAGCGGCCGATGCGCGGCGGCAGCGGCTGGGTCAGGGCGGCAGGCGGCAGGGCGGCGGACATGACCCGGCGGATGATCGGCGCGCCGGCCGCGGCCCGGTCGCCGGAATAGCGCCGGCTTTCCGGCTGCGCCGCACCCCGCCCGTAGAATGAAAGCCATGATCCAAGCCAAGCAGGAGCTGCTGCAGGCGCTGCAGTCGGCGCTCGACCAGCTGGCGCCCGGCGCAGCCCCCAGGGCCGCCTTCGAGAGCCCCAAGCAGGCCGCCCACGGCGACCTCGCCATCACCGCCGCCATGGGCCTGGCGCGCGCGCTCAAGCGCAACCCGCGCGAGCTCGGCGCCGAGCTGGTGGCGCTGCTGCAGGCGCAGCCGGCCGTGCAGCGCTGGGTGCAGGCGCTGGAGATCGCCGGCCCCGGCTTCGTGAACCTGCGCCTGGCGCCCGCGGCGCGGCAGGCCGTGGTGCACGAGGTGCTGGCCGCGGGGCCGTGCTTCGGCCACCAGCGTGCCAACGGCCAGCGGCTGATGGTGGAGTTCGTGTCCGCCAACCCCACCGGCCCGCTGCACGTGGGCCACGGCCGCCAGGCCGCGCTCGGCGACAGCCTGTGCCGCCTGTTCGAGACCCAGGGCTGGCAGGTCCACCGCGAGTTCTATTACAACGACGCCGGCGTGCAGATCGGCAACCTGGCCATCTCCGTGCAGGCGCGGCTGAAGGGGCTGAAGCCCGGCGACGCCGACTGGCCGGAGGCGGCCTACAACGGCGAGTACATCGCCGACATCGCGCGCGACTACGCCGCCGGCGCCACCGTGCACGCCGACGACCGGGCCTACACCGCCAGCGGCGACACCGGCGACCTCGATGCCATCCGGCAGTTCGCCGTCGCCTACCTGCGCCACGAGCAGGACCTGGACCTGCGCGCCTTCGACGTGCGCTTCGACCACTACTACCTCGAGTCGGGCCTCTACAGCAGCGGCCGCGTCGAGCAGACGGTGCAGACCCTGGTCGATGCCGGCAAGACCTTCGAGGACGGCGGCGCGCTGTGGCTGCGCAGCACCGACTATGGCGACGACAAGGACCGCGTGATGCGCAAGTCCGACGGCGCCTACACCTACTTCGTGCCCGACGTGGCCTACCACCTGCACAAGTGGCAGCGCGGTTTCACCAAGGTCATCAACGTGCAGGGCAGCGACCACCACGGCACCATCGCCCGGGTGCGTGCCGGCCTGCAGGCCGCCGGCGCCGGCATCCCGCAGGGCTGGCCCGACTACGTGCTGCACAAGATGGTCACCGTGATGCGCGGCGGGCAGGAGGTGAAGATCTCCAAGCGCGCCGGCGGCTACGTCACGCTGCGCGACCTGATCGACTGGACCAGCCGCGATGCCGTGCGCTTCTTCCTCATCAGCCGCAAGGCCGACACCGAGTTCGTGTTCGACGTCGACCTCGCGCTGAAGGCCACCGACGAGAACCCGGTCTTCTACGTGCAGTACGCGCACGCGCGCATCTGCTCGGTGCTGGCCCAGTGGCAGCAGCACAAGGGGGGTGACGAGGCGCTGCTGCCGCAGGCCGACCTCTCGCCGCTGACCGCACCCACCGAGACGGCGCTGCTGCTCAAGCTGGCCGAGTACCCCGAGATGCTCAGCCGCGCCGCGGCCGACCACGCGCCGCACGACGTGGCCTTCTGGCTGCGCGACCTGGCCGCCGCCTTCCACAGCTGGTACGCGGCCGAGCGCTTCCTGGTCGACGACGCCGCGCTGGCCGCGGCCCGCATGGCGCTGCTGGCGGCCACCCGCCAGGTGCTGGCCAGCGGGCTGGCGGTGCTGGGCGTCAGCGCGCCGGTGCAGATGGCGCGCGAGCCGGAGGTTGCCTGATGGCCGCGCGTGCGCCCCGGGCGGCCGCGGCCGGCGCCGGCCGCAAGCACGGCAGCCGCGGCGGATTCGCGGTCGGGCTGGTCGTCGGCCTGCTGATCGGCCTGGCGCTGGCGCTGGGCGTGGCGCTGTACATCACCAAGGTGCCGGTGCCCTTCGTCGACAAGCTGCCGCAGCGCACCGCCGAGCAGGACCAGGCCGAGGCCGAGCGCAACCGCAGCTGGGACCCCAACGCGCCGCTGTCGGGCCACCGCGCGTCGGTGCCGTCCGTCGCCCAGCCCGGCAGTGCGCCGGCATCGGCGCCGACGGCGGCCGCGCCGGCGGCCGGCCCCGGGGCTGCCCCGGCCGCCCAGCCGCCGCGCGACCCGGCGGCCATCCTCTCCGGCGCGCCGGTGCCGTCCACCGCGGCCGCGGCTGATGCGTTCATCTACCTGGTCCAGGTCGGCGCCTACACGCGGGCCCAGGATGCCGAGACCCAGCGTGCCTCGCTGGCCATGCAGGGTTTCGCGGCCAAGGTGCAGGAGCGCGAACAGGCCGGGCGCACCGTCTACCGGGTGCGGCTCGGGCCCTTCGACACCAAGGCCGAGGCCGACGCGGTGCAGCACAGGCTGCAGAGCGCCGGCATCGAGGGCCAGCTGGTGCGTGTCCAGAAGTGAAAGGAAGACGATGAAGCGGCGTGAGTTCACCCACACCCTGGCGGCCGGGGCCCTGGCGCTGGCGGCCGGCGGCGCGGCGCGCGCCCAGGGGGCGCCGGTCGAGGGCCGCAACTACATCCGCCTGCAGCAGCCGGTGGCGGTGGCCCTGGGCCCGGGCAAGAAGGTCGAGGTGCTGGAGTTCTTCTGGTACGAGTGCGGGCACTGCGCCGACTTCGAGCCGCTGCTCGAGGCCTGGCTCAAGCGCCTGCCGGCCGACGTCGAGTTCCGCCGCGTGCCGGTGGGCTTCACGGCCCGCCACCAGATCGCGCAGAAGGCCTTCTACGCGATGGAGGAACTCGGCATGCTGGAGGCCCTGCACCCGCGGGTCTTCGCGGCCATCCACGTGCAGGGCCGGCGGCTGCTGACGGAGCAGGCCTATGCCGACTTCGTGGCCGCCAACGGTGGCGATGCCAAGAAGTTCAGTGACGCATTCCGCGGCTTCTCGGTCAGCACCAAGGCCAACCGTGCGCGCCAGCTGACCGATGCCTACAAGATCGACTCCACGCCCGCCATGGGCATCCACGGGCGCTTCTTCACCGGCCCGGGCATGGCCGGCGGACACCCGGGCTCGCTGCGCGTCACGGACTTCCTGATCCAGCAGTCGCGCCAGGGCTGACCGGCCCCGGCGGGACCGGGCGCGCCGGGCTGGCCCAGGCGCCCGGCCCGGAGCCCGCCCGGGCGGAGGCCTCCCGGCCCGGCGCGCCGACGCGTGCGCGCCACAGGCCGGGGCGGCGACCGGACATCTTTCACGGGTGCAGCGCGCCGGCTTGCGGCTAGAATGCCTGCAAGTTTCGTGCCGCCAAAATGCCCCGCGTCCGCCCCCTGAGCCACCCCGTCCGCCTGCTGCTGCTGGCGGCCGTGGTGGCGGCCGCCGGCTCGGCGGCGCAGGCCGAGCGGGCCGACCGGCTGCAGCCCATCGTCGTCGAGGCCGACAAGCCCGGCGTGCTCGACCTGCAGCAGCAGGTCGTGGTGTTCAACGGCAACGTGCAGATCGTGCAGGGCACGATGATCATTCGCGCCGAGCGCATCGAGGTGCGCGAGCAGCCGGGTGGCTGGCGCAGTGCGGTGGCCACCGGCACGGCCGGCCGGCCGGCCACCTACCGGCAGAAGCGCGACGGCTCGGACGAGGTGGTGGAAGGTGCGGCCGACCGCATCGAGTTCGACGCCCGCGCCGGCACCCTGCGCTTCATCGGCAACGGCGCCGTGCGCCGCCTGCGCGATGGTGCCGTGGCCGACGAGATCACCGGCGCCGAGATCCGCTGGGACGACGCGGCCGAGCAGTTCAGCGTGATCGGTGGCGATGCCGCCAGCGGCGGCCGCGTGCGTGCCGTGCTCACGCCGCTGCCGCGTGCAGAGGGTGCGCCGGCGTCTGCGCCGGCTCCGACCCCCGGCGCCCGATGACGGCCTCGCCCGCGCGCGCCGACCGGCCGGCCGACGCATCGGGGGCCGCCCCTGCCGTGGCGCCGGTCAGCCGCCTGGAGGCCCGCGGGCTGCAGAAGCGCTACGGCGCCCGCACCGTGGTCCGCGACGTGCGCCTGCGCGTCGATGCCGGCGAGGTCATCGGCCTGCTGGGCCCCAACGGCGCCGGCAAGACCACCACCTTCTACATGATCGTCGGGCTGGTGCGTGCCGATGCCGGCACCCTGTCCATCGACGGCCAGCCGGCGCAGGACCTGCCCATCCACCGCCGCGCCCGCCTGGGCCTGAGCTACCTGCCGCAGGAGGCGTCCATCTTCCGCAAGCTCACGGTGGAGGAGAACATCCGCGCCGTGCTCGAGCTGCAGCGCGGCCCGGACGGGCGGGCGCTGCCGCCCGCACGCATCGAGCAGCTGCTGAACGAGCTGCTCGAGGAGCTGTCGATCACCAAGCTGCGCGCCTCGCCGGCGCCGGCGCTCTCCGGCGGCGAGCGGCGGCGGGTGGAGATCGCGCGCGCGCTGGCCACGCAGCCGCGCTTCATCCTGCTCGACGAGCCCTTTGCCGGCGTCGACCCGATCGCGGTGATGGAGATCCAGCGCATCATCGCCTACCTGCGCGCGCGCGGCATCGGCGTGCTGATCACCGACCACAACGTGCGCGAGACGCTGGGCATCTGCGACCGCGCCTACATCATCAGCGAGGGCAGCGTGCTGGCCGAGGGCACGCCGGCCGAGATCGTCGACAACCCGCAGGTGCGCAAGGTGTACCTGGGCGAACACTTCCGCATGTGACATGGGGCCCCCAGGCTTGACGCTTCGCGCCTTCGCCACCCCCCGGGGGGGCTCACGCAGCGGCCCGGCAGCGCCGGTGCCGCGCGTGGGCGCCGGGAGGTCCTGGCCATGAAGCCCTCGCTGCAGGTCCGGCTGTCGCAGCACCTGGCGCTCACGCCGCAGCTGCAGCAGTCCATCCGCCTGCTCCAGCTGTCCACCCTGGAGCTGCACCAGGAAGTCGAGCAGATGCTCGAGCAGAACCCCTTCCTCGAGCCCGACGAGGAGGGTGGCGCCGGCTTCGAGGCGCCGCCTGCCGAGCGCCCGCAGGCGCAGGAGCGCGAGGACAGCGCCGAGCTCTCCGGCGGCGGCGACGCCGATGCGCCGGTGGAAGAGATCGGCGCCGGCGAGTTCGGCACCACCGAGCGCGAGGACTGGGAGAACGGCACCGAGCGCGACGACTTCGACGGCATCTCCGAGCTGCCCTCGGCCGGCGGCGGGCAGGGCGAGGACGACGAGATGGAGGGCCGCGAGCGCGGCGCCGGCGCCGGCAGCCTGGCCGACCACCTGCGCCGCCAGGCCCTGGGCCTGCGCCTGTCGCCCGAGGACGCGGCGGCGCTGGAGGTGCTGATCGACTCGCTGGACGGCGACGGCTACCTGGCCGACCCGCTGGAGGAGATCGCCGAGCGCCTGGCCGAGATGCTGGACCTGCGCAGCGAGGAGGCGCGCGACGAGCTGCACGACCGGCTGCGCTGCGCGCTGCGCTGGCTGCAGAGCCTGGAGCCCACCGGCGTGGGTGCGCGCTCGCTGGCCGAGTGCGTGCTGCTGCAGCTGCGCGCGCGCGAGCCCGGGCCGGCGCGCGAGGTGGCCATGGCCATCGCGCGCGACCACCTCGAGCTGCTGGCGCGCAAGGACATCAAGCGCCTGGTGGCCGCCACCGGTGCCGACGAGGACCTGATCCGCGACGCGCAGGCACTGATCCGCGGCTGCGAGCCCAAGCCGGGGCGGCCCTTCGCCGAGGCCGAGTCCAACGTCATCGTGCCCGACGTCATCGTCAGCCGCAGCGGGCGCGGCCTGAAGGTGGCGCTGAACCCCGACGTGCTGCCCAAGCTGCGCATCAACGACCTCTACGCCCAGGCCATGCGCGGCCAGCGCAATGGCGGCAGCGGCATGAGCGGCCGGCTGCAGGAGGCGCGCTGGTTCGTGAAGAACATCCAGCAGCGCTTCGACACCATCCTGCGCGTCAGCAAGGCCATCGTCGAGCGGCAGAAGAACTTCTTCACGCACGGCGCGATCGCGATGAAGCCGCTGGTGCTGCGCGAGATCGCCGACGAACTGGGCCTGCACGAGAGCACCATCTCGCGCGTGACCACGGCCAAGTACATGGCCACGCCGCAGGGCACGTTCGAGCTGAAGTACTTCTTCGGCAGCAGCCTGAACACCGAGGCCGGCGGCAACGCCAGCAGCACCGCGGTGCGCGCGCTGATCCAGCAGCTGGTGGACGCCGAGGACCCGGCCAGGCCGCTGTCGGACAGCCAGCTCAGCAGCATGCTGGAGGAGCAGGGCATCCAGGTGGCCCGGCGCACCGTGGCCAAGTACCGCGAGGCGCTGAAGATCGCGCCCGCCTCGCTGCGCAAGGCGCTGTGAGCCGGGGCTGAACGCAGGCCCCGGCCAGCGGCAGCGTCAGTCCGCGCGGCGGCGCGCCCGCCAGCCCACGGCCGCCAGGCCGGCGGCCATCAACGCCCAGGTGCCCGGCTCCGGAATCGGCGGCGGTGCGATGAAGCCCGACACGCGCACGATGCGGCTGCCCCCGCCGAAGGTGGAGAACAGGAAGTCGCCGGTCAGCGGGTCGATCGCGGCGCCCTCGGCCCCGCTGAGGCCGCCAAGGAAGGTGCGTCGCGTGGCCACCAGCGGGTTGCCCTGGGCGTCGACCTCGTAGGCACCCACGGTGCCGGCAGCGTACTCGGAGATCAGCATGCCGTCGACCGCGAAGCCGGCGTTGCCCGCGGCGATGTAGACGAAGCCCTCCGGCCCGCCGGGCACGTTCTGCGTGCCGGCGGCGAGCGGGTCGAGGTCCACGGCCGCCAGCCCGACGAGGTCGTAGGTGCCGTTGCCGTCGGCGCTCAGGCTGGCGCTGTACCACTGCCCGCCGCTGTAGCTCACCAGCTTGATCTGGCCGGCGCCACCGAAGCCGGTGGGCACGATGTTGATCGCCGACAGCGAACTGGCCACCCCCAGCGGTGCCAGTTCGATGATCTTGTCCTCGTCGGTGCTGCCGGGCAGCGTCTGGCCGAGGCTGTTGATCGGCCAGCGGGCGGTGAACAGCACGCCGCCGGGGCCGAAGGTCACGCCGCCGTCGTTGTACTCGCCGATCGTGGCGCCGGGCCCGCCATAGCGCTGGGCCGAGCCGCTGAAGCCGGTGATGGCGCCATCGGTGCCGCGCACCACGTCGATGGTGTACAGGCTTCCGGAGCCGCCGTTGGCGGCGCCGCCGATCAGGAGGGTGTCGGCATCCAGGAAGGTCAGGCCGCCGTAGTTGGTGGGCAGGCCGGGTACGGAGCCCAGGCTGCTGACGCTGTAGTCGTCGGCGAAGTCGGTGCCCAGCGTCTGCGCCATGGCCGGCGCCCCGGCGCCTGCCGCGATCGCCATGGCCAGCGTGAGAACATGCGGGATGCGCAGCATGTCTCGTCTCCTGTCGTGAAAACACCCATTCCAGCGCCACCGGCGCGCCTTGGACATCCCGGACACGCGGGGGGTGCGGCATGAAGGCCGCCCTGTTCCTGCCCTGCGCCGCCGGCGTGGAGCCGCTGCTGGCCGACGAGGTGCTGCGCCTGACCGGTGCCCACCCCGAGACCGCCCGCGGCGGCGTGTGGGTGCGCGGCGACGCGCGGCTGGCGATGGCGCTGAACCTCGAGTCGCGCCTGGCGCAGCGCGTGCTGTGGCCGGTGGCCGAGGGCCCCTACCGCGACGAGCACGACATCTACCGCGCCGCGCGCGAGGTGGACTGGCCGGCCTGGATCACGCCGGCGCAGACCCTGCGCGTGGACGTGAGCGCGCAGCGCTCGCCGCTGCAGAGCCTGAACTTCGCTGCGCTGCGCGTGAAGGATGCCGTCTGCGACACCCTGCGCGAGGCCACCGGCGCGCGCCCCAGCGTCGACACCCACCGGCCCGACCTGCCGCTGGCGCTGTTCGCGGGCCCGGAGCACTTCACGCTCTACGTGGACACCTCGGGCGAGGCCCTGTTCAAGCGCGGCTGGCGCGACGAGCGGCGGGGCGGCGCCAAGGGCGAGGCGCCGCTGAAGGAGACCCTGGCCGCGGCCATGCTGGCGGCCAGCGGCTGGCAGGGCCGGCCGGAGGACGGGCCGCTGCTGGACCCCTGCTGCGGCGCCGGCACCATCGTCATCGAGGCCGCGCAGATCGCCTGCGGCATCGCGCCCGGCGCCATCCGCCGCTTCGCCTTCGAGGGCCTGCAGCCGTTTCGCGGGCTGCAGGCGGCCTGGCGCGACATGAAGCGCCAGGCCCAGGCCCGCGTGCACCCGAGCCCGGTGCCCATCTTCGCCGGCGACGTGAGCTTCCGCATGACCGACTTCGCCGCCCGCAACGCCGAGCGCGCCGGCGTGCGGGCGGCCATCGAGTTCAAGACCATGGACGCGCTGCAGCGCCCGCCGCCGGCGCCGGCCGGCACGATCCTGATGAATCCGCCCTATGGCGAGCGCATCGCGCCCAAGGGCCAGGGCCAGGGCCCCGCCCGCGCCTCGCGCGAGGGCTTCGACGGCGGCGGCAGCGCGGCCGACTTCTTCGCCGCCCTGGCCGCGCACTGGAAACGGCATTACCCCGGCTGGACGACCTGGCTGCTCAGCCCGGAGATGAAGCTGCCCGGCCTGATGCGGCTGAAGGAGAGCCGCCGGGTGCCGATGTGGAACGGCCCCATCGAGTGCCGGCTGTTCCGCTTCGACATGGTGGCCGGCTCGCTGGCCGGCGGCGCACGCGAGGGCGGCACCCGCGAGGGCGGCGCGTCGGACTAGGACACCAGCAGTGCCAGGGCGGCCAGCGGCGCCGTCTCGGCGCGCAGCACGCGCGGGCCCAGCGAGAGCGGGTGCAGGCCCGCCGCCTCGGCGCGCGCCAGCTCGGTCGGCGTGAGCCCGCCTTCGGGCCCGCTGAGCAGCACCCGCGGCCCCTCGGCGCCGCGAAGCGTGGCCGACGTCGCTGCGCCCGGTGCCAGGCTGAGCACCCAGCCCGGCATGCCGGCGGGCAGCGCATCGGGCGCGTCCAGCGCACGCACCGGGTGCACCTGCGGGACGCGCGTGCGCCCGCACTGCTCGGCCGCGGCCTCGGCAATCGCCTGCCAGTGCGCGCGCTTGCGCTCGGCACGCTCGCCGGCCAGGCGCAGCACCGAGCGCTCGGTCTGCAGCGGCCGGATCGCGGCCACGCCCAGTTCGGTGGCCTTCTCCACCAGCCAGTCCATGCGCTCGTTGGCCGGCATGCCCACAGCCAGCGTGACGGCCAGTGGCGCCTCGCGGTCCACGGGGTCGTGCGCGTCCAGCTGCACCGTCACCTGCTGGCGGCCCATGCGGTGCACGCGGGCCTGCCATTCGCCGCCGCGGCCGTCGAACAGCCTCAGCGTGTCGCCGGGCTGCAGCCGGCGCACCTGCACGTGCCGCGCCGGGCCGGGCGGCAGGTCCAGCTCGAGCCCGGGGGTCAGCGGCGGGGCGCCCTCCAGGTACAGGCGCAGCGTCACCGCCGGCCGGCGCCGTGCGCCGGCGCGTCGTGCGGTTCAGGCGGCATCGCGCAGTTCACGGCGCAGGATCTTACCCACCGGCGTCTTCGGCAGCGTCTCGCGGAACTCCACCACCCGCGGCCGCTTGTAGCCGCTCAAGTGCGCCTCGCAGTGGGCGCGGATGTCGTGCTCGGTGACGCCCGGGTCCTTCTTGACCACGACCACCTTCACCGCCTCGCCGATGCGCGGGTCGGGCACGCCCACGGCGGCGCACTCCAGCACGCCCGGCAGCTGCGCGACCACGTCCTCGACCTCGTTGGGGAAGACATTGAAGCCGCTGACCAGGATCAGGTCCTTCTTGCGGTCCACGACGCGCAGCCAGCCGCGCTCGTCCATGGTGCCGATGTCGCCGGTGCGGAAGAAGCCCTCGGGCGTCATCGCGCGTGCGGTCTCGTCGGGCCGCTGCCAGTAGCCGGCCATCACCTGGGGCCCGCGCACGGCGATCTCGCCCGGCGTGCCGGCCGGCACCGGCCGGCCGTCGTCGTCCAGCAGCCTCACCTCGGTGCCCGGCAGCGGCAGGCCGATGCTGCCGGCCATGGCGCGCCCGTCCATCGGGTTGCAGCTGACGGTGGGGCTGGTCTCCGACAGCCCGTAGCCCTCGACGATGCCGCAGCCGGTGCGCTCCCGCCACAGGCGCTCGGTGGCCGCCTGCACCGGCATGCCGCCGCCCACGCAGACCTTCAGGGCGCCGAAGTCCACCTGGCCGATCTCCGGCTGCTGCGCCAGGGCCTGGAACAGCGCGTCGGTGCCGGGCAGGGCGTGGAAACGCTGCCCGGCCAGCGCCTTGACGGTGGCCGCCGGGTCCTGCACATCGGCCACCAGCACCGTCAGCGCGCCCAGGTGGATGCCCAGCAGCAGGCCGATGGTGAAGCCGAAGATGTGGTGCAGCGGCAGCGCGCAGACGCCGACGAAGGCCTCGCCCGGCGGCAGCGCGGCCAGCACCGGCGCGTGCCAGGCCTCGCACTGCAGCACGTTGGCCACCAGGTGCCGGTGCAGCAGCACCGCGCCCTTGCTGGTGGCGGTGGTGCCGCCGGTGTACTGCAGCACCGCGATGTCGTCGGCACCGAGCTCGGGCGCCCGGAAGCTGCTGCGCCGCCCCGCGGCCAGAGCGGCGGGCCAGCGGGCGGCCTGCGGCAGCCGGTAGGGCGGCACCTCGCGCCGCACCCGGCGTGCCAGCTGGTTGACCACCGGGCCCCGCAGCCGGCCCAGCATGTCGCCGGTGCCGGTGAGCAGCAGCGTGGTCGCGGGCAGGGCCGGCAGCACCTGCTCCAGCGTGGCGGCCGCATGCTCGGCCGCGATGATGGCGCTGGCGCCGGCATCGCGCAGCTGCAGCACCAGCTCGCGCGCGCCGCTGGCCGGGTTGACCGTGACGACCACCGCCCCGGCGCGCAGCACGGCCACCACGGCCACCGCGAACTGCGGCAGGTTGGGCATCATCAGCGCCACGCGGTCGCCCCGCCGCACACCCTGGGCCTGCAGCCAGGCCGCCAGTGCACGCGCGTCGGCGTCGAGCTGCGCGTAGCGCAGGTCGTGGCCCATGAAGCGCAGCGCGGGCTGCGCCGCATGCCGAGCGAAGCTGCGGTCGAACAGCGCGGCCAGCGTCGCGAACCGGCGCGTGTCCACCTCCGCGGGCACCCCGGGCGGATACTGCGACAGCCACGGACGCTCCATCGTCGGCACGGTCCCTCCTCGCGGGCATTCTGGCCAGCGGGGGGGCGTGCGCCATCAGGGGATTCGATAGCGGGCGCCCCGCGGCCGGGGGCCCGGGGCCGTCAGCCCTTCAACGCCCCCAGCACCTCGTCCAGCATCTTCTTGGCGTCGCCGAACAGCATGCGGTTGTTGTCCTTGTAGAACAGCGGGTTGTCCACGCCGGCGTAGCCGCTGGCCATGCTGCGCTTCATCACGATGCTGGTGCGGGCCTTCCAGACCTCGAGCACCGGCATGCCGGCGATCGGGCTGGCCGGGTCGTCCTGCGCGGCGGGGTTCACGATGTCGTTCGCGCCGATGACCATGGTGACGTCGGCCTCGGGGAAGTCGTCGTTGATCTCGTCCATCTCCAGCACGATGTCGTAGGGCACCTTGGCCTCGGCCAGCAGCACGTTCATGTGGCCGGGCATGCGGCCGGCCACCGGGTGGATGCCGAAGCGCACGTTCACGCCCTTCTCGCGCAGCAGCCGCGTGATCTCGTAGACCGTGTGCTGGGCCTGCGCCACCGCCATGCCGTAGCCGGGCACGATGATCACGCTCTTGGCCTCGCGCAGCATCTCGGCGGTCTCGGCCGCGCTGATGGGCTGCACCTCGCCGGCCGGCTGCGCCGCGCCGCCCGCGGCAGCGGCCGGTGCGCCGCCCCCGAACCCGCCGGCGATCACGCTGATGAAGTTGCGGTTCATCGCCCGGCACATGATGTAGCTGAGGATGGCGCCGGAGCTGCCCACCAGCGCGCCGACGACGATCAGCAGGTCGTTGCTGAGCATGAAGCCGGTGGCCGCCGCGGCCCAGCCGGAGTAGCTGTTGAGCATGGACACCACCACCGGCATGTCCGCGCCGCCGATGGCCATGACCATGTGGATGCCGAACAGCAGCGCGATCACCGTCATCACCAGCAGCGCCGCCACGCCGGCCTCGGTGCTGGTGGCGCCCAGGAAACGGCCGCCGAACCAGATCACGACCCCCAGTGCCACGAGGTTGAGCCAGTGGCGCGCCGGCAGCAGCAGCGGCTTGCCGCCAATGCGCCCGGAGAGCTTGCCGAAGGCCACCACGGAGCCGGAGAAGGTGACCGCGCCGATCAGGATGCCGACGTAGACCTCCACGTGGTGGATGGTCTTCTCCGCCGCCGTGGGGAAGACGGTGGAGGTGTCCACGTAGCTGGCGAAGCCCACCAGGCAGGCCGCCAGGCCCACCAGGCTGTGCATCAGCGCCACCAGCTCGGGCATCTGCGTCATCTGCACCTTCTTCGCCGCCACCAGGCCGACGACCGCACCGATGGCCAGCGCGCCGGCGATCCAGAGGTAGCCGCCGGCCGTCACGCGCGGGCCGAGCACGGTGGCCAGCACCGCGATGGTCATGCCGGCGATGCCGAAGAAGTTGCCGCGGCGTGCGGTCTCGGGGCTGGACAGCCCGCCCAGGCTGAGGATGAACAGGACGATGGCGCCGATGTAGGCAACCGTGGCCAGGCCTTCAGACATCTTCGTGCCCTTCCTTCGCTTACTTGCGGAACATGGCCAGCATGCGCCGCGTGACCGCGAAGCCGCCGAACATGTTGATGGCGGTGAGCA
>VFQM010001819.1_pt1 | contig 17500 bp, 13 predicted proteins | sample 3512391 | NCBI WGS metagenome assembly VFQM01 (sample SAMN10412369, study PRJNA504923) | tailings metagenome | isolation source: Replicate 1 from Balatoc abandoned mine | place: Philippines
AAATCGGCATGTCTACATAAGCTGGTTCTGAACCATCTAAATAAAAATCATGCACTTGGTCTGAATCTATTTTTCTCAATTGAATTAAAGCCTTTCCTTTAATCACCGCAAATCTTTCGATTTTTCTGGTATGGAAATGATTTCCTCTGGTAATTCCGGGAACGGTGGTAGAAAAAGAGCACTGTCCTCCAATTCCTAATCTTATTAATTCTACAAACGCTCCTCTATGATCCGTATGCTGAGTAAACTTCACCGGGTAATGATTTTCTAGGTCAATGTACGTTCTGTAAGTATTGAATAAGTGATAATCAAAAGTCGTTTTCAGTTCTGGAATTTCGCCGTTTTCTAAATATAAACTTTTATAATTTTCTAATTTGGCTAAGACTTCTGTTACTTTATGGGTAGAAGTATAAGGAACGTGGTAGATTTCTTCTGAAACGCCCGCTTCTATTTTATTGATGATTTCTTGCACCAATTCGCCTACATAAATTAAATTCACCTCACCGTCTTGTTGGACTTCTGGAGTTTCTCCATGGGTTAATTTGTGACAAAATGTAGCGATGAAAGAATTATAATTAGGAGCGCCAAATGGCCCAAAAACATTTGGAATCACTAAACCCGTGAATTTTCCTTCTTGATTTTTTGCCCAATTGCTCAATAATTCACGTCCTTCTTTTTTGGATTTTCCGTAGAGGTTATCTTTTTCTTCCTGAGAAGAAGATGAGAATAACACATGCGCCTTGGAATTGGTTTTTTCTAAGGCAGCAATGAGTTGTTTTACCAAATTTACGTTGGTTTCATAAATCACTTCTGGGTCAGGATGGCGATTCATAGCAGCTAGATGCACAATTACATCACATTGTGCCACGAAATTTTCTAATTTTTCTGGATTTTGAAAAAAAGATTTGTCATAGGGAACCCTTTCATATTTTTCGGGTTGTAAACCTAATGTATTGTAAAGATATGAACCTACGAAACCTTCTTGTCCTGTAATTCCTATTTTTTTCACTTGAATGTTTTTAAAAATTAAAAGTTTCTAAAGGAAACTTATATTCATCTGCTATTTCTCCTAATTTATAATCTACTAAAACCAATAACTGGGCATTATCCTGAAGTGCTTTGATATGAGACAAAAACCCTGATGGAATATGCAGCACATCTAATGTACCACTTTCTAAAATAAAGGTGTGTTTCTGCACAATCTCTGTTGGATTTTCCCAATCATTTGGTGTAATCAAAGTAATTTGAAAAGAACCATTAATCGCCGAGAACCATCTTTGCTCTATTTTATGACCTTGCCAAGCTCTTTTTACGGAGAGGTCTTTATTTTCTATCAAATACATTCTTTTGATGGATGACGCATCAAAATCATTATTGTAACGCAGTGTTCCTCTGTGGTCTTGGAATAAATTTCCTTTTAGAATAGATGGGTTCACTTGACTTTTTTAATTTATATTGTTATGACATTTTATCATTCGCAGATATTTGCGGCTTTATTAAGCACATGATTTAATCATTTTTACTCAGTCTTAACTTTGGATTGGTTTACATGGGATATTGTAAAACGTCTTCACCAAAAATTTCTTTTCTGATTAAAGGCAATTTAGAAATGAGTTTTTTCAATCCTTCTACTCCTTGTTGTTCTGTATTATGAGAATGATAATCTTCAATTTTAGACATATCTTCTTCTCCTTCAGAGAAATATTTGGCGTAGTTTAAGTCTCTATTATCTGCAGGAATTCTGTAGAAATCTCCCATATCTTCTGCTTTCTGCATTTCTTCTCTGGTGCAGAGCGTTTCGTAGAGTTTTTCGCCGTGTCTGGTCCCAATGATTTTCACAGGCACTTCTTTTCCTGTAAGTTCTATTAATGCTTTTGCCAAATCTCCAATGCTTCCAGCTGGTGCTTTGTTTACGAATAAATCTCCAGGATTTCCGTTTTCGAAAGCAAATAACACTAAGTCTACCGCATCTTCCAGAGACATGAAGAAACGCGACATATTAGGGTCTGTGATAGTGATTGGTTCGCCTTTTTGGATTTGGCTTAAAAACAATGGAATTACAGAACCTCTAGAAGCCATTACGTTTCCGTATCTGGTAAGACACACCACGGTATCTGTGAGATTTCTAGATTCTGCTACCGCCACTTTTTCCATCATGGCTTTAGAAATTCCCATGGCATTGATAGGATAAGCAGCTTTGTCAGTAGAAAGACAAATTACTTTTTTCACGCCATTTTGAGCTGCTGCTCTGATAACGTTTTGTGTACCTTCTACATTGGTTTTTACGGCTTGCATTGGGAAAAACTCACAAGAAGGCACCTGTTTCAAGGCAGCTGCATGAAAGATGTAATCTACTCCTCTAGTTGCTGGTTCTACAGAGGAAAAATCTCTTACATCACCAATATAATATTTGATTTTGTCATTTTTATAGAGGTTTCTCATATCATCTTGTTTCTTTTCGTCCCGTGAAAAAATTCTGATTTCTGAGAAATGTTCTGTATGTAAAAAACGATTAAGAACTGCAGTTCCGAAAGAACCTGTACCTCCGGTGATGAGAAGTATTTTATTATTGATTTCCATTTTTAATGTAGTTTATTTATCAATTCTATTATTTTTAAAGTTTGAATTTTTGGATTTTTTTTATCAAAGATAAAAGATTTTGCTCGATTGCCTATTACATCTTTTTCTGATTGTGGTAAATTATACACTTCCAGTATTTTATTTTTAAGTCCGTTTTCTTCATTTCCATTTATTACAAAACAATATTGATAATATTCTTCTGGAATTCCTTGCAGCTTATAAAGAATTGTGGGCGTACCAGATGCAAGATATTCCATTGTTTTAGACGGAAAAGAATATTTTGTAAAATCTGATTCTGGAGCCCTCGGATTAACTAAAACACTAGCTTTTTTTTGAAGTTTTAGTATTTTATCATAAGGTAACTGCCCCCAATAAACAATTCTAGAATCTAATTTAGCCGCAGTAAGAATTTCTTCTTTGCCGTCTCCGTCACCACAAATCCAAAGTCTAAAGTCAGGATTTTCTAATCTCACAAAACTATCTAGAAGATTAAGTACACCATACCTTTTTGCAAGAGTACCTGTGTATAATATTGTAAATTTTTTTTCCTTTTCTAAAGAAGTCAATTGTAAAGAATTGTCAAAAATGCCTTCAATTATTGTATATGGCTTATCTTCAATTCTTAGGCGTTCTTTCATGTATTCAGAAAGCAAAACGAACCCATCAATTTTATTAATATTCTTATAAAGAAACTTAGTGTCTATTTTTTTAAATAAATTAATCATTATAGAACTCTCTCCACCCATAAATTCTGGTAAATCAGGGACGATTAAAATAATTTTCGCATTTGGATTAGTCTTCTTAGCATCAATTCCCGCTTTTATGAATGGAGTGTGCATTGCATAAATGAGGATGGTGGTATTTTCTTTATTATTTCTTAATAATTTATTAAGAATTCTTTTAGCATTAAGAAATCTAGAAAAAGATTTATAAATTGGTAAATTTATAAATCCCACATTGTAATCTTTGCTTACAGAATTATGGGAAAATAAATAACTTTTAGAGTATATTTTTTTATATCTCTGAGGAAAAGACCCAATATATGGTAAATTTACCAGAGTAAGATTGGCCTTATTTTTTTCTAAACCTTTTACAATAGACCACTGCAAATTATCTGCCGCATATTGTATAACACCTTTACTTTCCCTAAAGATTTCATCTCTTCTTTCTTTTGGGAATAAACCAGACAAAAAAATAATATTATGGTTCATTATAAGAATACAAATTATAAATAAGTGTGGTATTCCATATAAAATTCACTATAAATTTCAGAATAAAAGAAATTATAAAAACTATATAGATAAAAAGCCATTATTAAAGATATAATACCTCTTTTATAAATAAAATTTTTCAAATAATATATCATCAAAGGAAAAGATATTAATGTAAAAGGCATGAAATACATATTGAGTCTATATACCATCATTACTTTAATAGCCAAAACGCCAAGCAAAATAGAAATTATAGAAACATTAATAAAAAAATGTTTGTCTTGTGGTATATATTTTTTGGCATAAAATAAAGATATTAGAAAAATAAAATTCACAAACATACCTAAACCGGTAGTTACAGCACCCTCGTCACTTGTATATGTAGAATATCTATCAAAATAATTCTCTACAATTAGGTTTACTAAATCTCCGAAAAAATTACCCATTAGAAATAATAAAACATAAATTACCACTAATAAAATAAAGTTTCTAGATGAATACTGCAGTGATATTTTTTTTATTGGAATTAAAAAAAGTAAAAATAGAGCACTTGAATGGAGTGTATATGCAATAATGCATATAAGAATAAACCAAAAATACTTTTTCTTAAGAATAATTTCTAATGAAAAGATTACTAACATAAATGCTAGCATTTGTCTAATCGCTGATAGATGCACTAATAAGAAATCTGGGTTAAAAACATATAAAAAAACTGCAAACCAATAACACTGAACAGGTACATATTTTTTAATGAATCTATAAATAACTACTACATTTATAAGAGACAAAAAAACAATAAGTGCATTAAAGTCTAAACCAAGATAAGAAAATGTTTTATTAATAACCCTCCATCCAATTTCAAAATGTTGATCATACAAATTAAGATTGCTATAGGTAACATAATCATGATCAAGCTGGTCAAAGAAGTAATAATACATCCAATAATCATTGCCAAAATTGGTTCTCAGCATAAGAAAAATAAAAATGATTAAAAAAGACATAAGCATGCCTGATTTCCATATTTTTCTACTTTCTATAAAAGCAAAAAACACAGCCAATATCCCTACTAATAATACTACGTCCACCTTCTTAAAAATTAATATTATAGTCTTGACTTATCGTTTTATAAATCTGAAAAACTTCTTCTTTAATCAGACTAATTTTTCTTTTCTCACGCATACTATCTCTAGCATTTACTCCTATTTTTTTTGCCAAATTAGGATTATCAAGAAGAGATAGAATATGATGAGCTAGAATTTCGTATTCGTTATATCTATATATAAACCCATTTTCACCATTAGTAATATATTCTGGTACACCACCTACATAAGTTGCAATAGTAGGCATACCTACAATCATAGCTTCAATTAAAGAAGAACTATGATTCTCTATACTAGAAGGCATAACAAAAATATTAGATTTCTCCATAGCAGAGGCCATTTCATCCGAATTTAATCTACCTAAAAATTTGACATTATCTATTAAATCATATTTTTCAATAAGTGTATTAAGATACTTACTATAACTTGTAATCTTTATCTTTTCTTTTAAACTATTTACTTTTACATTATTATCTCCGGGGATTAGAAGTTTGATATCTTTTTTTTGTTTTTTTACAATACTAATAGCCTTTAATAAAATATGAAGACCTTTTATAGGATAACCACCAGCTATAGACATTATAGTATTAGGCACATAAGTATCATCCCAATTATAATTAAAGAATTCTTGCTTAATGGGCAATTTGCTATAAAGAACTTTAATATTGGGATTTATAATTTGGCAATGAGTAGCACACCAGTCATTTTCTACAATTACATATTTTGCCATTTTAAGCATTTCTGCTTCAACAGATGCCCTTTTTAGAAATTTATTCTTTTGTTGATAAATATTATCAAAACTTACTAAATCTCTGAATGTTATATTTTTAATAATTTCAGAAAAAGATATATCAGATAAATAATGCTTGGCAATTTGGCTCATTAAACCTTGCATATAAATTACAGATGGAATATGAGCCATAACTTTCTGAGCAAGGAGACCATGTGAAAACTCTGTTCCCCATATTTGTAATAAATCAGGTTTTTCAGCGTCATAAATTTGTTGCCAAAAATATATATTTTCTCTGCTATTGACATTATAGTTTTTTTCTTTTCCTTTTGGAATAACATAAATAGCAACATTCTCAGATTTATAATGTAAAATTTTGTTTGTTTCCCATACAGTAACTAGCACTAATTCTAGATTATCTTTATTTTTAACCATATTATATGTGGCATCTAACCAGCTACCACTTGCGGCAGGTTTAGTCTCAAGAAAATCATTAATAGGACCAAAAGGTATATTAGTTACCCAAAGTATTTTCATTAAATCTATGTTTGTATAAAGGTAAAAATAATATGGAAATCAAAACAGGAAAAAGTAAAGAAATTACTTGTACCCAAGCTGCTCCTATGAATTGATAATTATTGATGCCATATTTATATAAAATTACAACAAATATGGTGGAAATAAGTTTAACAGTAAAATCAATTTTGGTTAGACCAAATCCTATAAAAATATCAGAAATTAAAAAGAAAACTATATAAGTAATATTTCTAAAAATTAAAATATCAGCAAAATGATAGGCCTCAGTGAATTTACCATACGTAAGTATTTGAAATACAATTTTAGAAAAAGGAATAAAACTTAAATTAAACAAGCTTGTAATTACGATAATAAGTAATGAAAGTTTCAATAACTGAGCATACTTTTTCTGAGCGGTATATTTATAAATGTCTGGTGAAAATGTTTGCATTACTGCAATGCCAAAGATACCAAAATAGCTAATTATTTGTGTAGCAATATTATATAACCCAAACTCTTCTATATTATTTAACTTTTCTAAAAAAATTTTATCAATACTACTTAATCCATAAAACAATATTGCCGAAAAAATTACTGGCCAAGAAAAAGAGAGACATTGTTTTAGAATTTTTTTTTCTATAGTAAATTTTGTGATTAACACTCTTATACAATAAATGGCCAATAGAATATTACTTAATAATAATGCAAACAATCTTCCTTCTACTTTAGTTTTTAATATCACTACAAATAAAATTGATAGAGCGGCCGATAAAAAAGAATTAACTAGTGTGACAATAAAATATTTTTTCACCTCTCCTTTCATTTTTTTTTCAGTTTGAAAAAAAGAAAAATAATATCCATAAATATTTGCAAAGAAAGCTAAATAAACCATCGGAAAAAGAGGCAGCTTGGTCTCTGATATATAATGATAAATAGAATAAGATATAATACAAACTACAGTTAGTATATTCCCTAGGATAAGAGAACTTGTAACGAGTGTGTTTTTAAAATTTTGTCTTTCTTCTTCTGTGTGGTGGAAAAAATTTTTAGCATAGTAATTAATAAAACTAAAGCTAACAATAGGTAATATCACAACATTAAAAGACGTATAATACCCTATAATCGCATAATCTTGAGTGGAAAGATTCTTTGCTAAAAAGGGATTAATTAGGATAGTAATAATAGACGGAATTATAGCTGACCAAACATAAGCTGAGACAGAAAAAAAAACGTTTTTATATTTTAAAATAGATTTTAATACCAAAATTTTAGTATTTATATTCTGTTAAAGATTTTTTTAAAAAAACTAACTTTTTCTGAACCGTAACCATACCCATATTTGTTTCCGTATCCAAAATAATCTTTGTCTACATCATTCAATACAAATGCTGTGTTTTTAATTCTATTTGCATCAATATTTTTATTTGCAAATTCAATTAAAGTTTTTTCGGTGTATTTCGATCTGGTCACATAGAGGGTAATGTCTGCTACTTCTGAAATTAAGAAGGAATCAGTCACCAACATTAATGGCGCGGTATCTAAAATAATATAATCGTATTTTTCTTTAAGCGTTTCTACAAGCGTTTGATATTTGCCATTAGAGAGTAAGTCTGTTGGGTTTGGTGGAATACTTCCTGAATAAATCACATCTAAGTTTTTATTGAATGAGCTAGGATGGACTATCTCTTCAAGTTTTACATTTTCATCATTTAAAAATTCAGTAAGACCTGTAAGACCTTTTCTTGAAGGATTATATTTCTGTAACTGAGGATTTCTAATGTCTGAACCAATAATAATGGTTTTTTTAGAAGGAGAAGCAATCGTTAATGCTAAGTTTACTGATATAAACGTTTTTCCTTCTCCTTTAACTGTAGAGGTAACAAAAACCACTTTACCTTTTTTCTTAGGTAGCATATAGTTCATATTGGTAATTAATATTCTAAATGCTTCGGCCATAGGTGACAAGTCATTCACTTTAATTAGTTCATCTGCTCCTTTTTCTAATTGAGGAATTTCTCCAATGACTGGTTTACCATTTGATAGTTTTTCGATATCGTGTTTTGATTTTACTTTATTATCAAATAAATCTAATAAATAAATCAATGCAAAAGGTAATAATAAACCTGTCAATAATCCTACTACAAGGATTATTAATGATTTTGGTGCAACTTGTTTGTTCTTAAATGCCTTGTCTACAATTCTTGCTTTTGGGGCTGTAACCGCCAAAGATATTTGTGTTTCTTCTCTTTTTTGAAGTAATAATAAATATAGCGCTTCTTTAATCTGTTGCTCACGCTCTATACTTCTAAACATTTTCTCTTGAGTAGGAATTTTGGCAATTTTACCTGATACGAGATTTTGTTCTTGTTCGTAACTATTCACCGCTAATTGTAATCCCTCTCTACTTTTCTGAAGATTTTGTAAAATGGTAGGTCTTAAATTATTTATTTGACTCGTTACCTCAATCACTAATGGGTTTTGAGGCGTAGCATTTTCTAATAATCTGTTTCTTTCGAGAATCAATTGATTGTAGACAGTGATGTTTGTAACCGCACCGGGATTATTTAAACCAATATTATTGGGAATGACTTGATAATTTCCTTGTCTTGAGACAAAAGAGATTAAACTATTGGTTAATTCTAACTGAGAAGCCACTTCTAACTGTTTCGCTCTTGCCTCAGCAGAAGTTCTTAATCCTATTTCTCCTTCTACGGCTAAATCTGTTATCTGATTTGCTTTTTTGAATTGTTCTTTTTGGAGTTCAACATTTCCTAAGTCTCTTCCTACATTTGCAATTCGTTCTTCAATAAATTCTGCAGTTTTTCTAGATTCTGCATTTTTATCATTTACGGCATCCGCATTGTAAACCTCCACCAATTTATTGATAATATCTTTTGCTTTATCCACATTAGGATAATTCATGGTTAATTTAATTACCGTAACGTCTTTATTTACTAAAGTAGCATTTAATTTTTCTTGATAATTATTGGTTTTAGATTCTAAAGAAGAAACTTTCACAATTAATTCATTCGTTGGATTTTTAGTATTTGGAACATAGTTTTTATTTTTAAGAATAATGATATTGGCATTTTTTAATGAAATTAATTTATCAAAACTTGAATTTATAATACCTATATCATCAGAATTTAATATAAGTTTATCTCCATTCATTGTCACATGTATAGGTTCTACTGGTTTAGTTGTTTCTTTTTCACTTATAATTTTAACAATAATTGGAGAAGTCTTTCCATACACTTCAGTATCTTTAAAAAAAGCAGGCACATAGATATCTGTTTCTAAACCTAAGTCTTTAATGACCGTGGTCATTAGTTTTTTAGATTTTAGCACTTCAATTTCGTTATCTACTCCATCAGAACTCATTTTGCCAAGACCTGATAAGTCTCTCAGCATTTCAAAATCTTGGCCTCCTATGGATTTTTTAGAATCTTTGATAAGCACCGTAGAGACCACTTCATATACTGGATTTTGTGTTTTTAGAAAAAGATAAGCGATAAATAATGCAAATATTCCACCTAATACAAACCATTTCCAACGTTTCAGATAAGGTCTGATAAGTTCATTTATATGAATTTCTTCTTTTTGAAAACTATTATTGTTCATTTTCTAATTTTTAAAAATCAAAGCTAAAATCGTTACAACGATAGAGGCTACAGATATATAAATCCCTGCATTAGGATCTAAACGAGATGTTTTTTGTTTGGTCTCATTAGGAGATACAATAATCACATCATTTTGCTTTAAATAAAAATAAGGAGAGTTTATAAAATCTGCTTTCGTAAGATTTATTCTTTCTTTAGTCATTGTTCCATCTATATTTCTCAGCACCAAAATATCATCTCTATTTCCGTAAATAGTAAGGTCTCCTGCTAATCCTAAGACTTCTAATACTGTTGTCTGGGCTTCAGGAATATTATATGTTCCAGGACGATTTACTTCACCTAAGACAGTAATTTTATAATTGGTGTTTTTCACTGAAACTTGTGGATTTACCACATATTTTGAAATTTCCTTTTTTAGTATATCTCTTAATTCTTCCGTAGTTTTATTTTCTGTATTGATTTTTCCAATGACAGGAAATTCTATATTTCCATTTGAGTCTACAACATAAGTAGGTCCAGAGATAGAGGTTTGACTTTGTGTGGGAGCGTTATTGCTTGGTATAGAATATTGCAAAATTTGACCAGAAGAAAAGTTTTGGTTGAAAGGTTTCACCACGTCCATATCTTTTGCCGTTACCATGATTACCAACTGGTCATTGGGCTGGATGGTAGATTTTGCATTTTTCATTGAAGCCTCCAAGGCTACACTCTCAATATTTTGCAAATAATCTAGTTTTTTTTGGCTAGTACATGAATTTAGCAAAATAAATACTAGATTTATTAATAAAACAAAAATACTTTTCTTCATTTATTAAATTTATAATTAAAATTATACAGTTCTGCGGTAAAAGTGTATTTTTTAAGACGTTCAATATAGGATTTTCTTTTCTAATAATAGATGTTTAATGCCGTTAAAAACCTTTGATAATAGAATTTTGTATGACAATTTTTATATTTTATTAACAGCTTCGCTACGTGAGTCCCATTTTCATGACTCACTTTTAATTAATTCTTCCCAATTCTGACTTTTCTTAGTTCACTATTGAACTTAACGTAAAAATAGTAAATTTTGTATGCCCCATCTCTATTTTTAATTGGTGAAATGATATTTTCTATACTATAAAGACTTAAAGCCTTTATTTCATTATTTTTTATATTCTCTAACACGTAAAAAAATCTCATGATTTTGTCATGAAATTTATTACTGATTTAAAAAACATAGCTTTTATAATAGTTTGCAATAATATTCCTCAGCATTGTTATATTCATTCAAATGAAGGATTTTATAAGGTGTTTATTAATTTTAAAGAAGAACCTTATTTAAAGTAATCTTAGTGTTATTTTAACGATCTAATTTTTCGAAAATTGAATTATTGCTAATGAATTCTGGCACCATGTTTTTAAGGATTCTCACGATTTGATTATTATCGTGAGAAAGTGCCGCAGCTTCTAATTGTTCTATTAAATCTTTTATTTCATTATATTCCTTATACGGGTCCATAGAAACCATAATTTTATGGTGAGGTGTTGGAAGATTCTTTGCATCATCACTTAATAACTCCTCATATAATTTTTCTCCAGGTCTTAAACCTGTATATTTTAATAGAATATCTTTTTCGGGTTCTTTTCCTGAAAGTTTAATCATTTTTATTGCTAAATCTTTTATTTTCACAGGTTCGCCCATGTCAAAGACAAAAATTTCGCCTCCTTTACCCATAGTAGAGGCTTGCAGCACTAATTCGCATGCTTCGGAAATGGTCATAAAATATCTCACAATATCTGGGTGGGTGATGGTAATGGGGCCTCCTGCTTCAATTTGTTTTTTGAAAAGTGGAATGACCGAACCGTTACTTCCTAAAACATTTCCGAATCTAGTGGTAATAAATTTGGTTTTATTTTCAGGTAAAAATTGTAAAGATTGTACTAATAATTCTGCAGATCTCTTAGAGGCTCCCATTACATTGGTAGGGTTTACCGCTTTATCTGTAGAAACCATTACAAATGTTTTCACTTTATTCTGCACAGAGAGTTTAGCCAGATTTTTTGTTCCCAATATATTTACCCAAACTGCTTCGTGAGGGTTATTTTCGATCATGGGAACATGTTTATAGGCCGCCGCATGATATACCAAATCAAAATTAAATTTTGTAAAGATGCTTTCGAGCCTTTTTTTATTGGTAATATCAGCTAAAATGAATTCGAAATCTATATTTGGAAATTTTTCATTCATTTCTAACTGGATTTCGTGCAGCGGTGTTTCAGCTTGATCTACCACTACTAGTTTAGACGGATGGTATGAAGCTACTTTTCTCACGATTTCGCTTCCAATAGAACCTGCACCTCCAGTTACTAGAACTGATTTATTTTCATGAATTAATCTTACCTCTTCGTTTTCAATACAAATAGGTTCTCTATTGAGTAAATCTTCTATTTGAAAACTGCGAATATTGGTGTGAATTTTTTCAGGATTAAATTCTTCTACCAAAGGAGCTTGAAAAATTTCCATTTCTTTTTCTAAAAACAAATTCACCCATTCTGTTAATTCATTGGCAGATAAATTTTCTTTAAGAATTAAGATTCCATCTATTTCCAGGTCTTCTTTTGGAGTTTTAATAAATTTTTCTTGAGTCATGATATCTAGTCCAAAAATTTTGGCATTTCTAGAATCGTTTCTCTTGGTTAAAAACCCTTTTAATTTATATTGTAAATTATGACTTTCTATGATAGAATTTGCGATTGCTACTGAATAATCAGAAATTCCTAAAATTAATATTCTTTTTTTAAGAGAATTGTCTTTGTACTCCTTTATCCAGCGAAACATTTCTTTTACAAAAAGACGAAACATAAATAACGTACTGAATGAAAAGAAGAAAAAAACGATAAAAAAAGATACATTTACAGGAACCGAATGGTCATACATCATATTATAAGCTCCAGAAAGCGCCCAAAGCGTAAATGAAGTGGCTACAATAGACCATAAAAGATTCAATAAATCATAAAAAGTAGAGTGTCTTATAATACCTGCGTATGTTTTAAAAACATACATATAGAAAAGACTTACTGCTATTATTAAAGCATAACCTGCAAAACTTTCTGCTATAAAATCTGATTGATTTAAAACTTTTTCTAGTATTTTGAATGAAAAGAAAGTAGAAACTCCAATTAAAAAAACATCTATTGCGATGATGATGTATCTTGGTAAATATCTTATATTGGCTAAATTAAGTAAAACATTTACCTCATTCATCTTGTTTTCTGGTTCATTTTTCTGAGTCATCATGGGTGCTTTTAATCTTTGTGTATTTGTCTACTGAAAAGTAGACATGCAAATTTACATAAATCTGAATGATTTTCAAATTTGTTTTGTAGTTATTTGTATTAACGAATTGTGAATTGAACGCTAAATGGGAGAATCAAAAACCGAAAACTGAGAATTTAGTTTCCTGTACCAAATCTTTTTACTTCTAGTTTTTTTTCTTTTACTTTTAACAAGAAATCTTTTAAACTATTATCAGAACCTTCTTCTACTTCAACAGTCATAAGATTATCATCTATATAAACATTCTTTTGTAGATATTGTTTATCAATAGAAACCTGATAAACACCTAAAGGGAGATACATGATATACTCTCCTCGAGTATTTAGATATGTAGTATAAATTTTTCCGTTAATGTTTATAAATTGTATTGGGATTCCTGCAAAAATTTCTAGAACCTCATATTGTGTTTTTGTTGTTTTTTGATAGATAACCTTTCCTCTTACAACGCCAGAATGTTGCAAAGGAATAAGTAAAAACATTTCCTTTTTATCTAATTTTATTTTTTGGTCTTCCGAATACCATTTTGTTTCTAAAGATCTTATAGTATATTCTCCATAAGGCAGTCTTCTATATTTCACATTTCCGTCCTTATCAGAAATAAAAATGGTATTATTTACTTTTATTTTACTATTCGGGGCTGGTAGATCAATGCCCTCATCAAACTTGTTGTTATGATTGATGTCTAAAAATGTAAATATCTTTAGTGTACCGTTCTTGTATTGCACGGTTTCCTCACCTATTGTGGGAATCTCTTGAGTAATTCCTATTTGATAATAAACATTAGAAGCGCCATAAAAATTATTTTCAAAACGACTAAATAGTACATTAGCAAATATTTTGGTAGAGATAAAAGGTCTATAATCTGCTCCTGTATTTAAAGACCAAGTAGTTCCTGTATTACTATTATAGGTTGCAAGAGTTGTAAAATTGAGACTTGTTTTTTTATTCGGCGATTCCCATTTATAATATGCTAATCCAGAAATTTTTTGGGTATTCTTAGTTAATTGTCCTTCATTATTTCCTTCGTATAGCATAAAGTTTCCTTTCTGATATAATGCACTTATCATTAAACTTTTATAAAACCAATTTGCCTGCCATTGATTTATGTAAGATGAATTGGTTCTATTTTTGTAATGAGACCAGCCCTGAGAAGTAGAAATATTCAATCTATTTTCTGAACGATTTATATTATAATTGATTGCGGCAGAAAACGTAGTAGCATTAAAAATGATGTTGGTTTTAATAAAATCATTCCCCAAGAATATATTCGCATTTTCATTCCAATTTTGAGAAAAAATATTTGCGGAAATTTTTTTTGTAAGAGGGAAATTACTTCCTATTTCTATTTTTAATCTCGTAGTTTTGTTATCAAATCTGTATTGCGGATTAAGTTCTTGTGGGTCATACGCATTATAACTGCCTGATGTATAAAAAGACATTTTCCCAAAATTCCTTGCTAATCTTTGCTCAATCATTGTAGCCCCTCTTTTTAATCCAGGATAATATTTACTACTGTAAAAATTATTTGAACTCCATGACCAGTTTTTCCAATTTTTTAAATACATCCAAGCCAATGCTAAAGAAGATTTCTCTAAATTGAAGTGATTATTAATTTCAGAATTCCCATAACTTATATCAAACTTATGAACAGTGTTATTTTTATTATTCCATTCTAAGCCATTTTTAAAGATTATATTATTTTGTTCTTTGTCTGTATCAAAAATAAATTCATTATTCAAAGTAAATTTATCGTTAATCTGTAAAGTCGATTTAGCAAAAGCTGTATACCCTCTTTTCATTTCAGCATTAAAGGGATCTACCAGATTAAAACTCTTTTCCGCTGCACCTATACTCCCTGACCACTTTTTATTATTTAAGGGCAGAACATTTAACTCCAGCCCTCTACCTAGAACGCTCACTTCCAACCCATTAGCATTAATATTACCTAATTTTAACTCTAGCGGACCTTTTCCTAATGTAAGGTATGAATTCTGTAGAATAATTTTTTCTGCATTATTGGGCCAATAAGAGGCATTAAGATTCAGTCCAATTTTAGTGTTATTTAGATTTGCTTCTGTATGCAAGTCTAAATGGTTAGATGAGCCAAAATCTGACCAAGGATTAGAAGCCATCCAAGTTATATAATTAGGATTTTTTTGAAAAAGGCGTTGATTTATATTTAGTGGGTCTACATACCTTCTATCTCCTAGAGCGTTTTGAACCATTATCATCGCATTTCCAAAATATTCATTATTACTATCAAATGCTGCAATATTTACGGTAAAAAGTTCAATATTTATTATTTCTTTATCAATAACTTTATTAAAAGAAACAATTTTATTTTCAAAAGGCTGTAGTGTTATCTCTTTTTTCAGTGTGGTTGAATTCCCTCTTCCTTGAGGGAAGCTAGCTAATACATTTACTTTTTCAGTTTGATTTCCAGAATTGAACACTTGTGCTGATACTTTAAGAGAATCACCAATTTTTTCCATAAGCAGATAGGGCTGAGTAGCTATTAACTTTAATAGCCTAATTGGTTGGATTTTCAGTTCTGTATTAGCTTCCGCTTTTTTTACCCCTAAACTATCAATTGCCGCAATATTTATATTGAATTCTCCTGCTGGTTGTGATTTTTCAATCCATAATTTAAAAGGATAATATAATTCTTCATTTGGTTCTAATGTGATGAATGTATTTGTAGATAATATCTTTACAGCTTTAGGTACATTTGCATTTAATTGAAACTTTTGTTCTTTAGAAGTTTCATTTTTCATTTTTAACAACAAGGTTATTCTATCGTCATTTTTGGCAGATATTTTTTCATCAGTAACCATAGAAATATTCTTTGTTTGAGCAAAACAAAGAATTGTATTTAATAAGATTATAAAACTCCAATTTTTTTTAAAGGTCTTCATATCCTACTTTATTGCGGAATCATCGTAAAAAATACGGTTTCCGAGTATTGTTCGTAGTCTTTATCAAAAAAATTGGTATCTCCAGGTTTTGTAGAATAAATGGCATCAAAAAATTTGTTTCCTGCATGATCTGTATTACTAAACAATTTTTGCTGTGCACTGGAAAGATATACCTCACCCATTGTTCTCTGAGTTGCATTCTCTTTGATCATTAATTTTACCGTATTAATAGGTAAAATTTTATTAGACGCACTTGTAAGATTGTTAGACAATGCGTTTACTCTTACCTCATAAGGAGTTGAAGAATAAGTAGATAATGCATTTGGATAACTTTTAGAAACGCCGTTTGCGTAATCATTAGCCGATTTAAATTCTAACCATACATTTTTTGCAGAGGCATTTAATTGCATTCCATATTTAGGTTCAACAGGTAGATTATCTGTGGGTAAAATCTGCATCCAATAAGAAAATGGAGCGGTAGCTTTAATCTCTCCTTTTCTGTTTCTTACTTCTATTATTAAATTCACTCTATAATTATAGTATGACACATAATCTTTTAAATAAGCTCCTCCTTCAATAAAAAGATGATAAAAAAACTTTATTGAGAAATAGTACTTTATCTGAAGATTATATGGGGAATTATATACCCAATAAGAGTAAGCATTTAAAAAAGGAATAGGAGTTTTCACAAGTCCTATATTATCTGCTGTAGGATAAATATTATCTTCATTTGGTCCATTCGCTACCAAATAACTATATTGATATTTTAGTTTATAAGGGGGAAAGTTTTTATAGCCATTAGAAATATTCCCATCCACTCTAAAACTTAGATACCAGTCTTGCATTTGATTTCCTTGCGAGTTTTGCACCTCTAGAAATACCGTGGAATGGTTATATGAGGTAAGACCATTATAAGAAGTAAGTCCTGCCCAGCCATTATCCCAAGCGCTCACTTTCACTTCTTGTGCATTTACAAAGCATACCCCCCACAAAAAGATTAAAAAAAACGCTTTATTTATCATCTTACTCGATATTAAAATTTAACTCCGCCATTTTGACGGTATCATCATTACCATAAGAAAAAATAGAAGATGCAATGTATTTCCCTTGTGGTACATTTTGAGGAATTTCTATTTTAATTTTTCTTTTGTCTCCTGGAAGTGTATATAAAACTTGATCTTGAAGTTTTACTTTGTTTCCATTATTTTGATTCACTAGCTCGGTAGATAATGTCCCATCTGTCCACATATTTCCATTATTTATCATTTCTAGCTCTAATTTTTCTGTTTTCTTATTCCAAGAAAAATCAATAAAATCTATGGAAGGATTAGGTGTTTCTGGATATCTATGATATATTTTAATTCCTGATCTTAGGCTCACCTTTACTAATGCTCCTTTTTCATTATAAGAATCCACAGGATTGGTTTGGGTAATATAGAGCATTGCAGTATGGACTGTAAATCGTCAGCAAAAAGTAGACACTATTTATTAAAATCTTAAGGAGTGTTT
>VFQM010001820.1_pt1 | contig 17485 bp, 16 predicted proteins | sample 3512391 | NCBI WGS metagenome assembly VFQM01 (sample SAMN10412369, study PRJNA504923) | tailings metagenome | isolation source: Replicate 1 from Balatoc abandoned mine | place: Philippines
GCAGCGCGGGATCGAGCACGTCGGGGCGGTTGGTCGCGGCGACGATGATGATGCCTTCATTGGCCTCAAACCCGTCCATTTCCACCAGCAACTGGTTGAGCGTCTGTTCGCGCTCGTCATTGCCATTGCCAAGCCCGGCACCACGGTGACGACCCACCGCATCGATTTCGTCGATGAACACGATGCACGGCGCGTTGCGCTTGGCCTGTTCGAACATGTCGCGCACGCGGCTCGCGCCGACGCCGACGAACATTTCCACAAAGTCCGAGCCCGAAATGGTGAAAAAGGGAACGCCCGCTTCGCCCGCAATAGCGCGCGCGAGCAAGGTTTTGCCGGTGCCGGGTGAGCCGACGAGCAGCGCGCCCTTGGGGATTTGGCCACCAAGCTTGGAAAATTTGCCCGGGTCCTTCAGAAATTCAACGATTTCCTGCAATTCCTCGCGTGCCTCGTCGATGCCGGCGACATCGTCAAAAGTGACGCGGCCCTGTTTTTCGGTGAGCAGCTTGGCGCGCGATTTGCCGAAACCCATTGCGCCGTTACCGTTGTTCTTCTGGACTTGGCGGAACACCAAATAGGCGATGCCGAGGATCAGGACGAAGGGCAGCGACTGGATGAGCATATACATCCAGAAGTTGCGGGTTTCCGCAGGTTTCCCGTCGAATCTGACATTATTGTCGGACAGGCTTTTGATTAGGTCGGGGTCGCGGATCATATTGGTCGAAAAATTGTCGCCATTCGTCTGCGTCCCGCTGATGCGATCATCGCTCAGCACGACTTCCTTGACGCTTCCGTCTTCGACTTTTTGCTTGAAATCGGAATAGGCAATGGCTTCACCAGCCGGTTGGCTGCTGGTGCCGAAAAGCGAGGCGACTACGACCATGGCGAGCAAAATGCCCACCCAGATCATCGCGCTCTTCATCCAAGGATTGCTCGGTGGGTCCTTGTCGTCCTGCATTGTCGCTCTTTCCTAAGGGCGCGCCTGTGCGCCCACATCATTTGCTAAGATAGGGCGTAGCGGCAATTTGACAATAACTGCTTTATCCGCGTCGCGGCGGCGCGCGCATAATACGCCAGCATGTGCCGACTTTGAGGTCAGGAGTGATGATCAGCGGGCCCAGCGATACTTTGCGCCCTGCGCGCAGCGCGGCTACGGCTTCCAACAATTGCCGCTGATCGCCAACGGTTTGGCCCGCGAAGCCGAACAGGCGGTTGCGCATGACCCGCCAGGCAATCTCGTCCGGCCAATCGCCGTCGATGATGACGGCTGGATTATCTGCTTGCTCAACTTGGTCTGCCGCCCAGTCCAATGCTTCGTCGGCTCCAGCGAGCAAATCAGCCGACCGCGCCAGCGCAGCCGCATCAATCCAGCTGGCATCAGCAATTTGACGACGTATGCGGGCGCGATCGAAACGATGGTCATGATTGGATGGATCGTCAGCGACGAACACGCCTGCGGTCTGGCAAATATTCGATAGCGCGTCGCGCCGCCAACCGAGCAGCGGCCTCAAAATTCGCCCGTTTCGCGCGCGAATAGCCGAAAGGCCCGCAACTCCACTGGCACGGTTCAAGCGCATCAGCAGCGTTTCGGCCTGATCGTCGGCATGATGCGCCGTCAGCACATAATCCAACCCGCGTGTCGCCCGCCATTGCTCGAGCAAGCGGTAACGAAGGGCACGCGCCTCGGCCTGAATCGAACCAGTTAACGGAGAATCGCCCCGGAGTGTGTCGTGGCGAAGTCCCAACTTGCGGCACAGACGGGCAACATCATCTGCCTCTGCCGCGGATTCGGGACGCAAACCATGGTCAACCGTCGCAGCTTCCAGCCCGCCAAGCGGAATAGCGTGCATCAACAGCAGCAGGCCCATGCTGTCGGGCCCGCCAGAAACGGCGACGCCGAACTTCAACGATGCGGGATCAGCGCCCGCAAGCCGTGCCAGCGCGTTAGTTAGCGCGGCGAGCTGTTCGGGTTCAGCAACCGGCCTTGGCTTTGGCTGCGGCGGCATCGCTGCGAACATCCCGGGGTGCGCGCTCGCCATAGACTTCTTCAAGCTCACGGAAAGCCTTGCACGCGTCGGCTTTGCGCCCCAGCCGGTCGAGTGCGACACCCATAAACATCAGGCTGTGCGGCGCACGCTCGCCCTCGTGGCGATCCGTGTAATTGTTATAAAAAGCTACGCCGGCCGTGCTGGGTTTGCCTTCGTCCAAATAGGCGCGGCCGAGCAAGTTCTGCGCATAGCTGGCAAGCCGGTGCTTCGGATTGCGTTCAACCACCTGTTTGAGCTGCGCCTGCGCTTCTGGATAGAGTTTCGCATCCCACAGGCGATAGCCATAGGTATAGCCATCATCGACGGCGTTGCCCGTGGCGGGAACTTCGACCGCCTTAACCCGCGCCACCCGGTCGGCGGCAGGTCGGAGCGGCGCCGCGGCGGCGGTTGGCGCAACGGTTGCCGGACGCGGCGTGATGGCTGCCGGCGTCGACGTGGTAGAGGCCGGGCGCGGGGCCAGCTCAGCCGGAGTGGCAGTGGCAGAGGGGGCTGGCGTTGCGGTCCCATCGGGCGCATCAACCGGCGGCTCCAGCGCGGCCAGACGCTTGTCGACCGCGGCCTTGTAGGCGGTGAATTGCTGCTCCAGTTCGCGCAGCTTGAAGCCATTTTGCTCGCTTTGCTCGGTCACTGCACGCAATTGGCTTTCGAGCGCATCAACACGCGCCGTCAGGTCGGCGACCGGGGTCGAAGCAGAACCAGCCGGGCGCTCGCTTGGCACGGGTTCGCTGCCAATCTCGCCCTCAAAAAACGCGGGCGCCCCGCCGGGAAACACCTGCCGCTGCACCGCGCGCATTTCCTTTTCCAGCTTTTCGACCCGTTTGGTGACGTTGGTTTCTTGCGCGGCAGCGGGCAGCCCGGCGACAACCGCTGCTCCGGCGATACCGGTCAGCCACAGCGCGCGAAAATGGGAATTGGTCATGCTTGTCATCCGAAACTTCACTTTGATGTCATTGGTAAAGGGCAGCGCGGCTGAACGCCACATTAGCGCGCAGGCACACTGCTTGCGGTCAGCTGTGCGTTAGCGGCGCGGGCGCTAAGGTCAGCACGCTTGAGCGAAAAATTCTTCACCAGTGTGTCTGCCGGACCAATTGGCCCAACGTCCAGCCCCCCTATAGTTACTTTCAGCATTTGCGGCTTGGCGGTGCGCAGCGTGAATTTGTCAAGGTAATCGGCGGGGACGGTCAGCGTTTCGCCCGCGTCCAGTGTGCGCCAATTTTCGGTCTTGCCCGTGGCATCGTCGAAGCCGATCCACACCTCCTGAATGCCGGTCAGCACCACCGGTGCATTGTCGGCAACCTGCGGAACGGACGGCGCAGTGGCAGCGGCCTTGGCCGTTTCCGCTTTCTTGACCGGCGCAACCTTGGTCGACGCCACGGGCACATTGTCGAGCGCCAGTGTGCGCCAGATGGCATAGCCGCCGACGAGCAGAACGACCAGCGCGACCAGGCTCCATGCCAACATCCGTGACGGCACGCGGGCGGGATCGGCGGGTTCATAAGCCTCATAAATCTCGCGCGGGCTCATGGCTCCGCCTGCAAGCTCGGCGCGCACCTCGCGGCCAATTTCGACCTCCGAAACGCCAACGGCACGCGCATAGGCGCGAGCAAAGCCGGTGACATAGGTGCGGCTGGGCAGCGTATCGAAATCAGATCGCTCGATCGCGTCGAGATGCCGCTGCGAGATGCGCGTCCGGTTGGCAATGTCGGCAATCGAAAGTCCCGCGCTCTCGCGCGCCATGCGCAGCTTGTCGCCCACGCGCAAAATGCCCAATTCGCCCTGAACCGGCGGCTGACCCTCGGCCATTACTGTCTCCCTTCGCCGGGGTGCGACCCGATTGCCGACGAACAGCGGAGTCATCGCACCGATATCGCGGCAAAGTCAAACCATGTTCGGCGAATGCAGCCGTCAACCCGTGCCTTTCGGGCGACCAGTTACAATATATATTTGGACAGGTCGGTGTCGCCCGCAATCGCGCTCAATTGGCTGTCAACATAGGCGCGGTCGATGGTCACCGAAACGCCCTGCATGGCCTCGGCGCCAAAGCTGATTTCCTCGAGCAATTTTTCCATGATCGTCTGCAGGCGGCGCGCACCGATATTCTCGACGCGCTCGTTCACATCGGCGGCAATGGCGGCAATCCGGGCAATCCCGTCGTCGGCAAAATTAATCGTCACGCCCTCGGTTGCCAACAGCGCGGCATATTGTTCGGGCAGAGCAGCGCGCGTGTCGGCCAGGATGCGGACAAAATCGGCTTCGGTCAGCGCCGACAATTCCACCCGGATGGGCAGGCGACCCTGCAATTCGGGAAGCAGGTCGCTCGGCTTCGCAACATGGAAGGCGCCGCTGGCGATGAACAGGATATGGTCAGTCTTCAGCGGCCCATATTTGGTCGCCACCGTCGTGCCCTCGATCAGCGGCAACAGATCGCGCTGCACGCCTTCGCGGCTCACCGAGCCACCGCGCACATCGCTGACGGCGATTTTGTCAATCTCGTCGAGGAACACGATGCCATTCGCCTCGGCATCGGCGAGCGCGACGCGCGCGACATCATCCTGGTCGAGCCGCTTGTCCTGCTCTTCCTCGATCAACCGGGTGGCGGCATCGATGACTTTCAGCTTGCGACGCTTTTTGGGCGCACCGCCCATCGCCTTGCCCACCATTTCGGTGATGTTGATCATTTGTCCCGGCTGGCCGGGCAACTCAAAGGGGAGCGACGGGGCCTCGCTTACTTCGATCTCCACCTCATTGTCGTCGAGATGGCCGTCGCGGATGCGCTGGCGAAAACTGGCGCGGGTGGCCTCGCTCGCGCCCTTGCCGGTCAGCGCGTCGAGCAGCCGCTCCATCGCGGCCTCCTCGGCGGCGGCGCGCACGGCTTCGCGGCGGCGTTCCTTTTCCAGCCGGACGGCTTCCTCGACCAGATCGCGGGCAATTTGTTCGACGTCGCGGCCGACATAGCCAACCTCGGTGAACTTGGTCGCCTCGACCTTGATGAACGGTGCATCCGCCAATTTGGCAAGGCGGCGCGAAATCTCGGTCTTGCCGCAGCCGGTGGGGCCGATCATCAGGATATTCTTGGGCGTGACTTCATTGCGCAGCTCGGCGGGCAATTGCTGGCGCCGCCAGCGGTTACGCAGCGCCACGGCAACAGCGCGCTTGGCGTCGCTCTGGCCAACAATATGCGCGTCGAGTGCGGCCACAATGGCCTTCGGGGTCAAACTATTTTGCATGGGGTTCAGGCGCTTTTCGCTGGGATGGTTTCGATGGTGAAGCGGTCGTTGGTGAACACGCAGATATTGGCCGCCACCTCCATCGCGCGCCGCGCCAGTTTTTCGGCATCGGGCTCATAGCCCACCAGCGCCTGCGCCGCCGCCAGCGCGAAATTGCCGCCTGAGCCGATGGCGGTGACGCCATTTTCGGGCTCCAGCACATCGCCATTGCCGGTGATCACCAGCGTCACATCCTTGTCGGCGACGATCATCATCGCCTCCAGATTGCGCAGATATTTGTCGGTGCGCCAATCCTTGGCGAGTTCCACCGCAGCGCGCAGCAACTGGCCATTGTGCCGCTCCAGCTTGCCCTCCAGCCGCTCGAACAGGGTGAAAGCATCTGCGGTAGCGCCGGCAAAGCCCGAGATTACCGAACCGTCATGCAGCCGCCGTACCTTGCGCGCATTGGGCTTCATCACGGTGTTGCCCATCGACACCTGCCCATCGCCAATGATGACGACTTCTTTGTCGGTACGGACGGAGAGGATGGTGGTGCCGTGCCAGGGCGCGGAGGATGCGGCATGGGGATTGGTCATGGGTTGCCATATGGGATGACATGAAGGCGCGACAAGGGGGAGTGGTGAGCCCTGCTGGGTTCGAACCAGCGACCTACTGATTAAAAGTCAGTTGCTCTACCGACTGAGCTAAGGGCCCCGAACAACGCGCGCCAATGCGAACATTGCGGAAGCGGTGCCCCTAATGCCGTGCGCCGGAGCGGTCAACCGGCTTTGCGCGGGTGTACCGGGCTAGCAAATGGCGTACGCTGAGACCCGTCAGCGGATCGTGCCAGTCCGGCGCGATGCGGGCGAGGGGGGCGAGAACGAAGGCGCGTGAGCGGAATTCGGGGTGCGGGACGACCGCGCCGCCGCTGACAAAGCTACCCTCCGACCAAAGGATGAGGTCGAGGTCGAGCGTGCGTTCGCCCCAGTCACGTGCGCGCTTGCGCCCGAACGCTGCCTCGATGGCGTGCAGTTCCTCAAGCAGTTCGTCCGGGAGCAGCGCGCTGGCCACCAGCGCCACACAATTGGCATAGCGTCGCCGACTGGGGCCGAGCGGCGCGGTGGTGATGACCGGGCTGGCGTCGAGCAAGGTCAGCGGAGCATCATCAAGCGCGGCGAGGGCGGCGGTGACAAGGGCGGCGGGGGTACGCCCTGCACGCCCCGCACGGTTGCTGCCGATGCCGACAGCGTAAAGATAAGAGACTGCGCGGGTCATGCGCGCGCCAGCGTCGCGCCAAATTCGGCAACCAGCGCGCTGTAAAGATCGCGTTTGAACGGAACGATCAGCGCGGGCAGCGACTCCATCTCGGTCCAGCGCCAGGCGCGAAATTCGGGATGTTCGGTGGCGATATTGATATCGGCGTCGCTGCCCAAGAAGCGCGCAAGGAACCAATGCTGGCGTTGACCGCGATAGCGCCCGCCCCACATTTTGCCCATCAGCTGCGGCGGCAGGTCATAAAAATGCTCGGTGGCGCTGGTCGCGATAATCTCGGCCAAATCGGGCGCGATGCCAGCCTCTTCGCCCAGCTCGCGGAGCGCGGCGTCGCGCGGGTTCTCGCCATCGTCGATCCCGCCCTGCGGCATTTGCCACGCATCGCTGCTGCTATCGAGCCGTTGGCCAACGAACACCAGATTGGCGGCGTTGACGAGCATCACGCCGGCGCAGGGACGGTAGGGCAGGTGGGAGAAATCATCACTCATGCTCGCGCCCTTGTCACATTATGCTTGGCACGGCGATATTTTTTCTGAATTGCGGCGCGGCGCGGCTAGTCCTATTCAATCGGTAGACAAGGCGGCGCTGAAGCCGTTCGGGTACGCAGGAAACAAGGACGAAAAATGGCGAGTTTGGCACAAGAGCCGGTCGGCGCGGCTGCGGCGCAGCCCTCCGAAGCGGTGGTCGTGCGTTTTGCCGGGGACAGCGGCGACGGGATGCAGCTGACCGGCGGGCAATTCACCCTATCATCGGCTCTGGCGGGCAATGATTTCGCTACCTTCCCCGATTTTCCGGCTGAAATCCGGGCGCCGCAGGGCACATTGTTCGGCGTGTCGGCGTTCCAGATCAATTTCGGCTCGACCAGCATCGATACCGCGGGCGACGCGCCCGACGTGTTGGTGGCCATGAACCCGGCGGCGTTGAAGACCAATGTCGGCGCGCTCAAGCCCGGCGGGTTGATCATCGCCGACGAGGGCGAATTTACGCCGCGCAATCTGGAAAAGGCCAAATATACCAGCAATCCGCTGGAGGACGACAGCCTTGCGCCTTGGCAGCTCTTGAAGCTCAACATCAGTCAGGCGACGCTCGACGCGGTCAAGCCCTTTGGGCTGGGCAATAAAGAAGCGCTGCGCTGCAAGAATATGTGGACGCTGGGCCTCGCGCTGTGGATGTTCGACCGAGACCGCCAGCCGCTGATTGACTGGATTCGCACCAAATTTGCCCGCAACGACGGGCTGGCCGAAGCCAACGTCGCGGCGCTCAACGCGGGCCATGCCTGGGGCGAGACGGCCGAGCTGTCGGGGCCGCTGAAACAATATCACCTGGACCCCGCACCGGCTCAGCCGGGCCTCTACCGCGCGCTGACCGGGGCAGAGGGCATTGCGCTGGGTCTCGTCGCAGGCGCGCGGCTTGCCGGTCTGCCGATCTTCTTTGGCGGTTATCCGATCACGCCGGCATCGGCGATTTTGCACCATCTGTCGCGGCTGAAAGAGTTCGGGGTCACCACCTTTCAGGCGGAAGACGAGATCGCGGCCATCTGCTCGGCGATCGGCGCGAGCTATGGCGGTGCGCTTGGCGTTACATCCTCATCCGGGCCCGGCATTGCTTTGAAGGGCGAGGCCATGGGCCTTGCCATCATGACCGAGTTGCCGCTGGTGATCGTCAATTCGCAGCGCGGCGGCCCTTCGACGGGCTTGCCCACCAAGACTGAGCAGTCAGACCTCTATCAGGCGGTCTATGGCCGCAACGGCGACGCGCCGATGCCGGTCATCGCCGCGCGTTCGCCCGGCGATGCGTTCGACTGCGCGATCGAGGCGGTGCGGATCGCAGTGCAATATATGACACCGGTGATGCTACTGACCGATGGCTATATTGCCAACGCCGCCGAGCCTTGGGCGGTGCCGGAGATTGAGGATATCGAGCCCTTCCCGGTCACCTTCCTCGACCATGTCCCCGAAGGCGGCTATAAACCCTATGCCCGCAACGAAAAACTGGCGCGGCCGTGGGTCAAGCCAGGCACGCCCGGCCTGCTCCACCGCATCGGCGGGATCGAAAAAGAGGTCGATACCGGTCATATCAACTACACCCCCGCCAACCATCAGGCGATGACCGACCTGCGCAAAGCCAAGGTTGACGGGGTGGCGAAAACCATTCCTGACCAGTCGTGCGAAGTGGGCGCGGCGGGCGGCAAGCTTGCGATTGTCGGCTGGGGGTCAACCTATGGCCCGATCCATCAGGCGGTGACCAAGGCGCGCATCCGCGGGCAGGACGTCAGCCACATCCACATTCGCCATATCTGGCCGACACCCGCCAATCTGGGTGAATTGCTGCACAGCTTTGATAAGGTGATCGTGCCAGAGATGAACACGGGGCAGCTCAAGACGTTGCTGCGCGACCAATTTCTGGTCGATGCCCAGCCGCTCAACAAAGTGTCGGGACAACCCTTCACCATCGCCGAAATTGAAGCCGCTATCGCGGGAGCCCTTTCATGAACGACATGACCCCCATCAATCGCGCCACGACCATCAAGGATTGGGAGAGCGATCAGGAAGTGCGCTGGTGCCCCGGTTGCGGCGATTATGCGATCTTGAAAGCGATGCAGCGCACCATGCCCGAAATCGGGGCGGTGCCCGAAAAGACTGTTTTCGTTAGCGGAATCGGCTGCTCGTCGCGCTTTCCATATTACATGGAAACTTACGGCTTCCACACCATCCACGGCCGCGCCCCAGCGGTGGCGACGGGGCTGAAGCTCGCCAATCCGGAACTTGATGTGTGGATCATCACCGGCGACGGCGATGCGCTGTCGATTGGCGGCAATCACACGATGCACCTGCTGCGCCGCAACCTCAATTGCCAGATCATGTTGTTTAACAACGAGATTTACGGGCTGACCAAGGGGCAATATTCGCCCACCAGCCGCGTTGGCACCAATGGCCCCTCGACCCCCTATGGCTCGGTCGACCGCCCCGCCATGCCTTGCGCCTTTGCGCTGGGTTCAGGTGCACGCTTTGTGGCGCGTGGGTTTGATGTGTCGAAAAATCTGCCCGAAGTGCTGAAGGCCGCGCACGCGCACAAGGGTGCAGCGTTTATTGAAATTTTTCAAAACTGTATCGTCTATAATAAAGATGTGTTCGAGGATTTCGCCGCACCCAAGGGGGCCGAAGATAGGCAGCTTTGGCTCCAAAATGGCGAGCCGATGCTGTTCGCCAAGGGCGCCAAGGGCATCACGCTCGACCATGAAACGCTGACGCTGAAAGTGGTCGATGTGGTCGACGGCGACTGGAAGGCCGCCGGAGTGATTGTGCACGATGTTACTAACCGTAGCGTCGCGCATATGCTGGTTGAAATGCGCTTCGGCGAATTCCCAATGGCACTCGGCGTGCTCTACGACGACCCGCGCCCGACGTTCGAGGCCGAAGTTTGGGCACAAAATCGCGTGACGTCGGAAGGCAAGGCAGCGGACCTCAACAAGCTGCTGGGCAAGGGCCAGACGTGGATAGTGGGCGACGAAGTGGGGCCGGAACTCTAAAGCCGTAGCGAGGGGCGGCCGACCTTTTCGGACGTTTCCTTGGGTGTTCGCTTCTCAAGCGGGCCCAGCCAGTCTTTTGCTTCGCGTCCCACAAATAGTTGCGGGCGCGACCGTGTGATTGCGATTTTCTTTTCCCAGTTTTCTATCAGTCCAAATGCCTTGCGCGCCGCCACGGCTAGCGGATCATTTTTGCGCATGGCATTGTTGAGCAGCGCATCACCGAAAAACGTCCAGTCATTGCCGGCATTGCAACCGAATGAAGTGGTCCGGTCTGAAGCCGCCGTGATCACAACGCTGGTGTCACTGCGCAGCGCGGGAACGAATATCCCCGAATAGCAGGCCGAGATAATGACCAACCGACGTTGGATGCCGCTGCCGTCGAGCATAGCGCGCAGTCGGCCCGGCCCGATCATGCCATTGCCGAATTCGTCGTCGCGATAAGCCAACCCGCTGTCGGCATCGCCATGGCTGGTGGTGAAGAGGATTAACACATCTTCCTTTACATCCATCGTCGCAGCGACGGCGCTGATGGCGGTTGCCAGGTTTTGCGGTGACCCGTTGGCGGCGGTGGCCTGTTCGGCGTTGGGCCCGGCAGCAAGCAGAATCGTCCGGCCAGCGGCGTCATAGCGGCGGGCTAGTACGCGCGATGCTTCGGCGGCTTCACGCCCGAATACACCATCCGAATCGAGCCCAATCGCGACGACATAGGCATCGACCACCCCCGGGCGCTGCGGCGCGAGCGCAGCGATGCTGGTTGCCAATTTGCGGTGATCGGCAAGGTACCATGAGGGCGCCCGCCCATATTCGGAGTAGTAACCCTGATCAGCCATTTCGCGCATGCCGGCAGCGACTTCAGCCGCCATCTCGGCGTCGCTCTCCTGCGCCGAGACGTGGCTGGCGAGCGCCAGCCATGCACATAGGCCCGCCAATACTGGTTTCAGCTTCATCGCCGTCCTTTCGCGCTGGAGTCGCGGCCTGACCAATGCTGACCTGTTCTAGCTGAAAAAACAGCTAACATTCGAACGGCTTCAAACATATGACCCATTGGCATGGACAATCTGACGCATAGCTTGGTGGGGGCGCTGCTGGGGCAGGCAGGGTTGAAGCGTAAGACGGCGCTGGCGATGCCGACGCTGATCATCGCGGCGAATATTCCCGATATCGATGCGGCCTGTCTGTTCTGGCTGGATGGGGCCGAGCACCTCGCGTTCCGGCGCGGGATTACCCATGGGCCGCTGGCGATGCTGGTGCTACCCGTGCTGCTGTGGGCGGTGATGCTGGGCTGGGACCGGTGGCGGCGGCGCAGCAATGCGGCACGCCCGGCGGTGCATAAGGGGTGGCTGCTGGCACTGGCCTTCATCGGGACGCTCAGCCATCCGGCAATGGATTGGCTGAATACATACGGCGTTCGCCTGCTTGAACCATTCAGTAGCCATTGGTCCTATGGCGACAGCATTTTCATCATTGACCTGTGGTTGTGGCTCGGAATGGCCACTGCACTGTGGGCATCGCTCCGCGCAGAGCGCAAAGGCGCCGCGAATTGGTCGCAGGCAGCAGGCATCGCGGTCATCGCGGCTTCGGTCTATATTTTCGCCAATGGAGTGATAACCGGACTGGCCGAGCAAAGAGCTACGGCGGAGCTTCGTTTAAAGGGCATCGAAAACCCTCTGGTTGTCGCCAGTCCGCCGCCGCTGGCGTTTTGGGAGCGCGACGTGTTTTGGCGCGATGAAATCAACTACGGCCAAATCCAATATTCGTCCTTTTCTTCGCCTGTCGCAGGGTCCGTAGAGACACCTCATAATGCTGCAGACCCGCGCCTTGCCGCTTTTGCCGCAAGCAACAGCGAAGTGCATGCCTTCCTTTTCTGGGCGCGTATGCCGGTGGCAAGATTTGGTCCCGACGGCACCCTCACCTTGACCGATCAGCGCTATAGCCATCCACTGGCGATTGATCGTTTCAAGGTCGTGGCCGCGCCAGTAATGGTGGGCGAATGACCGCCCCTCAACTTGTCTGGCTACGGCAAGATTTGCGCTTGGCCGACCAACCCGCTTTTGCCGCTGCAGTGGCTGCCGGGCCTGTTATCCCCGTCTATGTCCTCGACGATGAAACCCCCGCGCATCGCCGCATGGGCGGAGCGTCGCGCTGGTGGCTGCATGGCAGCTTATCCGCGCTCGCTGCCGATCTTGAGCAGCTAGGGTCGCGATTGATATTGCGGCGTGGCAAAGCTGATATTGTCCTGGCTGAACTGGCACAGGAAACCGGGGCCGGCGCGATCCACGCGTTGCGCCATGTCGAGCCGTGGTGGCGCAATGCCGAGCGCACGCTGAAGGCGGCGCTGCCTGAACATTGCCCGCTAGTGCGCTATGATGGGCAATATCTTGCCCGGCCCGGCTCCGTCCTGACCGGCGGCGGTACGCCGTTCAAGATCTACACGCCCTTCTGGCGCGCGCTTGCCGATACCATGCCGCCGCCGGAGCCGCAGCCTGTGCCGTTCAGTCTAGCGCCCCCCGACCAATGGCCCGTCAGTGATGAGCTTGATGATTGGGAGCTGTTGCCAACCCGGCCTGACTGGGCAAGCGGCATGCGCGCGATGTGGATACCAGGCGAGGCAGGGGCAAAAGCGCGCCTCAATGACTTTCTGGGCCGTGCCAGCCGCTACAACGAACGGCGGAACTTACCGTCCGACACCGGAACCAGTTTTCTGTCGCCACACCTACATTTCGGCGAGGTGTCGCCTGCGCAGTGTTGGCATGCGACTATGGCCTGCGGCGGGTCGGTGGAGACTTTTCTGAAGGAGCTGGTGTGGCGCGACTATGGCGTGAACCTGATCCGCCAATATCCCGATTATGGCAGCCGCAACGCGCGCGAGGCGTTCGACCGTTTTCCCTGGCGTAATCATGACGACCCCGCTGTCGCCGCCGAAATCAAAGCCTGGCAGCAGGGCCGGACCGGCTATCCCATTGTCGATGCCGGCATGCGCGAGCTTTGGGCAACGGGATGGATGCACAACCGCGTGCGGATGATCGCCGCCAGCTTCCTCATCAAACATCTGTTGATCGACTGGCGTGTCGGCGAACAATGGTTCTGGGATACGCTGGTCGATGCCGATTACGGGTCAAATGCAACCAACTGGCAATGGACGGCGGGCAGCGGCGTCGACAGCAATATGTTCATTCGGATCATGGCACCGCTGACCCAATCGGAAAAGTTCGACGCGGGCGATTATATCCGGCGCTGGGTGCCTGAATTGGCCGATGTATCCGACCCCTATGTCCACGACCCCTATGAGCATGGCGTGCGGCCTAAAGGTTATCCGCGCAAGATTGTTGGGCACCGGGAGGCGCGCGAGCGGGCGCTGGCAGCGCATGGCGTCATGAAGGCGCAAAGCTGATTGCGCGCGCGCTGGCTTTGCGACAAGGTAACTCCATGACCATTCAGCCTCGGAGCAAGCGCGGAGAGCATCTCGTGAGGGCCGAGACAGGCTTCGCAACCGGCGGGGGCTTGGCACACGTCCTCGCGCGATTGCCGGCAGCATGGTTCCACGGCCAACTCGACCGGATTGACAGCGGTCTCGATTTCGGTGCGCTTGAGGGGCATTTGCCCGATGGCAGCGTGCGCATTTTGGGCGGCCGCGGCGAAGGACCGCTGGCCGTGGTTGAGCTGCGCAGTTGGGCCGCGCTGGTGCGGCTGGCGCTGTCCGGCTCGGCAGGTTGGTATGTCGCGTGGGAACGCGGCGAATGGTGGAGCACTGACCCGGTGCCATTATTCGACCTGTTCATGCGCAATGCAGACGGATTGGGGCAAGCGGCGCGGGCGAAAGGGCCGTGGCGCTGGGTGAATAGCGTTCTACACTGGCTGCGGCGTAACCACCGGGCGGGTGCACGCCGCAACATTCTGGCGCACTATGATCTGGGCAATGATTTTTATGCTGCCTGGCTGGACGAGACGTTGACCTATTCCAGCGCAATGTTTGCGGAAACTGGCCAGCCACTGGCCGAGGCGCAGCAGCACAAGATTGATGCACTGCTAAACCGACTAAGGCTACACTCGGGCAGCAAGCTGCTGGAAATTGGTTGCGGCTGGGGCAGCTTGAGTGCGCGCGCGGTCGAACGGCACGACACGATTGTCCATGCGATTACGCTAAGCCCTGAACAGGCACGAGTAGCACAGGCACCGCTTACGGCGCTCGATCCTGGCGGCAAGTCGCGCGTTACCTTGACCGACTATCGTGATGTGTCCGGGCAATATGACGCCATCGCCAGCGTCGAAATGGTCGAGGCCGTCGGGCGTGAATATTGGCCGGCTTTTTTGGAGGTGATTAGCGAGCGTTTACGTCCGGGCGGACGCGCCGCAATCCAATTTATTGCAATCCGCGACGAATTGTTTCCCGCCTATGCGCGCAGCCGTGATTTCATCCAAACCTTTGTCTTTCCAGGCGGCTGCCTGATTGGCGAAGCCGAGTTTCGGAAGCTGGCGGAAATGCGCGGACTATGCTGGGAGGATGCGATGCATTTCGGCACTGACTATGCCGAGACGCTGAAGCAATGGCGCGCCAGTTTTGACACTGCCGTTGCGGAGCGCCGGTTGCCACCGGGATTTGACGACCGGTTCGTCCGGCTGTGGCGATACTATCTGCAATATTGCGAAGGCGGGTTTCGCGGCGGCGGGATCAGCGTGGCGCAAGTGACACTCACAAAAAATTGAGCGTAGGGAGGGCACGTGGAATGATCCGACGGTTGCATCAGAAAAGCATATGGGCGGTGCTCGTCCTTTTGATGGCGGCGGCGTCACACGCTCCGCTCGCCGCGCAGGAATTGCCGAAGGATCAGAATGTGCTTTTTTGGAAATTGGATCAGCGCGATGCAGCCTTTCGTCAGATGGAAAAGCTGGCACCCACGAACATTGTTGCCGCCAGTGGCAAGCCATTGCTGCTTGCTGAAGGGCCGTCGTTGACGGTCCCCGGATTTGATCTGGCACAATATATGGAACGGCAACGAAACGCGGGGCTGATCATCATTCAGGACGGAAAGATCCGGTTTGAACGCTACGCGCTGGGTTTTGACGGCTCGGGTCGTTGGACGAGCTTCTCGGTTGCCAAATCGCTCACCTCGACGCTCGTCGGGGCTGCGGTCGAGGATGGCTATATCAAAAGCCTTGATGACAAGGTGGCCGCCTATATCCCTGGCCTGAAGGGGTCGGTCTACGACGATGTCACCGTTCGCCAGCTGCTGACCATGACGTCGGGCGTCAAATGGAACGAGGATTACACCGATCCCAACAGCGACGTCGCACTGTTCAACTTACACAAGCCGGCTCCCGGTGAGGACATTACCGTCAGCTATATGAAGACATTGCCACGCGAGGCGTCGGCCGGGTCGAAGTGGGTTTATAAAACCGGCGAGACCAATTTGATCGGCGTGCTGGTGTCGAGTGCGACGGGTAAGACTGTATCGGCCTATCTACAGGAAAAAATCTGGGGCCCGTTCGGCATGGAGCAGGACGCAGTGTGGATGCTCGGACCAACGGGACATGAGATCAGCGGCTGCTGTATTTCGGCGAGCCTGCGCGATTATGCGCGGTTCGGCCTGTTCATCATGAACGGCGGTGTGGCCGGAGGTAAGGCGGTGTTGCCTGACGGGTGGATTGCGGCCGGGACCACAAAGCAGGCTGACATAGGCGTGCCAGGCCGGGGATATGGCTATCAATGGTGGACCAATGACGATGGCAGCTATGCCGCGCAGGGTATTTTCGGCCAAGGCATCTTCATTGATCCCAAGCGCAAATTGGTGATTGCCAGCAACGGCAATTGGCCAACCGCAACTGACCCCGACGGGGTAGGGGCCGAGCGCGAGCGGTTTTACAAAGCGGTTCAGGCGGCGATTGACGCCGAATAGCGGGTCATTTGACAGTCCGCACTGCGCGGCTGGCCAGCCATGTGGCCACTAGGGGGATGATGAAGCCGGCCGCAGTCACCCAAACGGCGTCTCCTAGCGTCAGCGCGCGATAAATGGCGGCTCCGGCGACGGCCCCGGCGACAATCCAGCCAGGCCCTGTTTGCGCCGACGCGCGCATTGCTATCCATGATCCAGCAAAGCTGCCGACAAACCAGCCGATGAACAGCGACAAAGTATTGCCAAGCGGGATTTGCACTTCTTCGCTGGCAGGATCATAAACGACCGGCGACAGCTTTCCACCAAATTGCAACGCGAGATAGATGAGGCCGAAAGCCAACATGATGCCAGCGATGGTGCTGATGATGGTCCGCATAAAGCCCCTTCTTAGGCCGCGTTCTTGCCCAATGCCTGATAAGCGGTGCTATCAAAGCCGGCAATGCAGAGAGCCGCAATGGCTTCACCAACCACGGCAGGGTCCTTGACGGAGGCAGCATCTTCGCCCGGAAATGCCCGCGCGCGCATTTGTGTGCGGGTGGCCCCAGGATCGACAATCGCAGTGCGAACCGTCGAGATATTGGCCATTTCGGCACCATAGCTGGTCACCAGCACTTCGAGCGCCGCCTTGGACGCTCCATAGGCACCCCAATAGGCGCGCGGGGCGCGGCCAACCGATGAAGTGAGGGCTATCAGCTTGCCTGCTGCAGAACGGCGCAACATTGGGTCAAAATTGGCGATCAGCGCCTGCTGCGCGATCAGGTTGAGCGTCAAGACGCGATTGAATTCCTTGCCATCGATAGCCGCAACCGGAGTCAGCGTTCCTAGCGTGGCGGCGTTCATCACCAATATGTCTAGGCGCTGCCAGCGCTCGGCAATAGCGCTCGCGAGGCGGGCGATGGCATCGCCATCGACGAGATCAAGCGGCGCAATAGTCGCGTTTCCGCCAGCCTCGTGAATTTTGTCTTCCAATTCTTCGAGTCCCGCCGCGGTGCGCGCGGTAATGATGACATGCGCGCCAGCGCTCGCCAGCGCTGCGGCGGTCGCTGCGCCGATCCCGCGGCTCGCTCCGGTGACGAGCGCGATCTGACCGCCGAGCGGCTTTTCCGTTGCGTTGGTCATAGTTAAACGACCCGTTCGGCCAGCAGAGCGAACTGGTCTTCCGCTGCCACATCATCATGGTCGGTCAGCGTGGTTGGATAGTCGCCCGTGAAGCAGGCGTCGCAATATTGTGGCCGGTCGTTGTGACGGCTGTCTGCGCCCAACGCGCGGTACATCCCGTCAATAGACAGGAAGGCTAGACTGTCTGCATTGATGAAATTCGCCATTTGCCCAACCGTCATCTGCGCGGCGAGCAGCTTGCCGCGCTCTGGCGTGTCGACACCGTAAAAGCAGCTGTGCGCCGTTGGTGGGCTGGCGATGCGCATATGCACCTCGCGCGCGCCGGCATCGCGCATCATCTGGACGATTTTCATGCTGGTGGTGCCGCGCACGATGCTGTCGTCGATCAACACGACGCGCTTACCCTCAATCAGCATGCGGTTG
>VFQM010001826.1_pt1 | contig 17439 bp, 13 predicted proteins | sample 3512391 | NCBI WGS metagenome assembly VFQM01 (sample SAMN10412369, study PRJNA504923) | tailings metagenome | isolation source: Replicate 1 from Balatoc abandoned mine | place: Philippines
CTGAAAGAAATTCCTCCCGTCGCAAGGCGGGAGGGGTTTCCCAAAGCGCATTGAACAGCGTGCTTTGGGAAACCAGGGTCCAGCTTGGTGGTTACGCCATCGAGCAGAAGAAGGTAGCTGGCCTTTCGAAACAAACAGCATTTGAGCGGCGCGGGGTGACCCGATGCCTTGACAACCCCGCCGGGGACGCATGTTCCCCGGCGGGGGACGTGTGCCTCCAGCGGATTTCTCTTTGGAGGAGCACGTGGACAAAGAAACGATCAAGAACTTCATTCACTGGCTCGACCAGGCCGGCGACGAGGAACTCGAACGGAATCGCCAGTACATCTTGGCGAAGATGAAGCTGGTATCGACGAGCGAAGGCCGGGCCGTGTTCAAGCTCGCGCTTCGTCTGCTCGATGAGGAAGTGCTGTGCGCGTCGAGCCATGACATCGTCAGGCTGGTGCGGCAGCGCGACGCGCTCCTGGCCGCCCTCAACCTCATCGAGGTAGACAAGGACGGCGACGGGTTCATCTGTCGCGAGGCGATGGATCAGGTCCGCCAGGCGATCGCTCTGGCAACGGAAGTCGCAGCACAGGCAGTACGCACACCGGCCGTGTGATTCGCGCGGCTGCGTCATTCATCCCGAACCGGGGCATCGTTCCCCGGTTGGGGAGCGGTGCCCCTTTTTGCTTTTGAGGAGGCACTCATGAATCTGGAATCAATGGACAACACTGATCTGCTGGCGATGCTGGTGGGCCGGAGGTTGGCCCGATCATTGTCGGGCAGGCCGCTCGCCGAGATCTTCGGCTACTGCCGTCCGCGGCAACCCGCGCTGGGCGAGCAGCCCATGCCCTATGTCGCCCACCCCGCTGTCGGGGCGGCGAAAGAGCTGTTCACGCGCTGCATCCTGGAACGGATGGCGGTGGAGGACCTTTGCTTTTCCTCGCCGGAAACCGTCCAGGCGTTCCTGTGCTCGAGGATCGGTCATCTGGAACATGAGGTGTTCTGGAGCTTCTGGCTGGACGCGCAAAACCGCCTGATCGTAGCCGAGCAGCTATTCCAAGGCACGCTTACGCAGACCAGCGTCTATCCCAGGGAAGTCGTGAAGAAGGCGCTTGCCCGCAACGCCGCGGCGGTGATCTTCGCCCACAACCATCCATCTGGGATCCCTGAGCCATCGCGTGCCGACGAGAGCTTGACCACGGCCCTCAAGTCCGCGCTTGCGCTGGTGGAAGTCCGGGTGCTGGATCACTTCGTCGCGGCGGGCAACCAGGCCATCTCGTTTGCCGCCCGGGGACTGCTGTGATGAGCGCCTTCAAACCCATCCGGCAGGAACTGGCTCTGATCATCGACCTCGACGAGCGAGGCTGGTTCAAGGCGCATGTCGAGAACCAGAACGGCAAGACGGTCTTCCAGTTCTCGAACGAGGACGAGGAGACCGGATGGCCGAGCGAGGCTGGCCTATGGCTCGTCGAAGACGGATTCATGCGGCACGGACGCGACACCGACGGACTGCTGACGTATCTGCAGTCGATCGATGTGGCGAAGCCGGGTGCAACGCTCCGTGTGGAGGGATGAGCATGCGGACATCCCTATCGACGAGGCGTGAGAAGTTCCATGCCCTGGTTCATGCAGCAACAAAGGAATCTTCGGAGTCGCTGCATCCACTCCTCCGTCGCTTCGGCTACCGCATGACGCCGCTGCACCGCCTGGCTTGCCTGCGTGTCCTGGTCCTTCGCGACTACGGCATCAAGCGCCCGTCAGGGTTGCCCTATGCGCAGCGGAAGAGGGCGGTGCGCGAGGCGCTGAGCATCTAACCCCGCCGCACGGCGGATTCCCCAGCGGGAGCGGCCCCGCTGGGGCGGCTCCCGACGGGTCTTTCTTTCCCAAGGGAGGCTGTCCATGAAGAAACTCATCATCACGCTCGGCCAGGACCTGTCGGCGTACGCCACCATCGAGGTGCCGGCGGAAACCGATCTGTCCGACGAGAATCTCGCCGCGATCGCCCGCAAGGCGGTCGAGGACGAGGGGACCGTGTTCGACGAAGACTGGTCGACAGTGAATGCCCTTCGCATCGTGCTTGTGCAAGACGAAAAGGGCCAGACCATCCGTTCGGACATACCCGTCGAATCGTCCTGCTATGAGGGTGGCGCAGCACTTCAGTTGTATCTGAAGGCCGCGATCGGCGTCGAGGCACTCGTCAATTCGGCAATCAAGGCCAAGTTGATCGACCCGGTCCGAAACGGCGCGGAAGTCGCAGCAATCGCTGCCCAGGCCGATCTGCTCGCGGCAGCGGAAGCCGCGCTTGCGCGCCTCAAAGAATGGTCCGACTTCGCGCCGGAAATCGGCCCGCTCGAAGCGGCCATCTCCAAGGTGAAGGGACACTCGTCATGACGTCCCTCAGCTTGGAAAACCCCGCCTACGTCGAGCGGACGAAGTCGCAGTGGGGTCAATGCCTGCCCAGAAGGATGGGCGTCATCGAGTTCTCCGGAACCGGTGACCCCGCCTTCGGCGGCAGCGCCGACGACCGGCCTCTCGGTATCGATGGCTTGATTCTGGAACGGGGCTCCAATGCGCCTCGCGCCGAGTTCGAGGCCATCGAAAAAGCCCACGAGGCGGCCAGGGCCATCAAGAACCGTCGTCCCAACTCCATCCTCGGCGTTCTGCCGTCGTGGCGTTGAGTCCCGGTAGCAGTCTCACCACCCCGCGTTCGCGCGGGGCTTTCCCGAGCCGATTCCATGCGTCGGCTGCGGAAAGCCGAATTCTTCCGATCGGGTAACCGATAGGTCGAACGTCGCAGCTGGCGACTCGAAACAAGCAGCACTCAATCGTCATCGCGGGACGCCGCGATGACTTTCACCAACAGCCCCTGCGGGATGCTTTCGTCCCGCGAGGGGCGAAGTGTCTCCGGGGGCTTTTTGTTTCCGGAGACAACATGAAACTCAAAGCACTCGCCGAGGCAGTCATGTGGCTGCCCGGCTTCGCGCCCGACGAAGACCCGATCGAAGTTCTCGGGGTCGCCGGCGAGCGGCGGGAGGCGGATGTCATCCCCTTCCCCGAAAGAAGGGCGGCGACCGCCGCCAAGAGCGTATGGCCGCGCCTCGATGAGTCCGTTTTCGCCGGCCTTGCCGGTGACGTGACGAAGTTCGAAGCGAACCTTACCGCTGTCGAGCTCCTGCGCAGTTTGGAGGCCGAGCACCGGCATCCGACTGCCGATGAGCGAGCCATCCTCAATCGATACACCGGTTGGGGCGGCTTGCCGCAAGCCTTCAACCTGGACCAGAGGGATCGGTCCTGGGGTGCCCGTGCCGAGCGCCTCAAAGGGCTGCTGACCGCGGCCGAGCACAAGTCGGCCGAAGCCAGCACGCCAAACGCCCATTACACCTCGCTGGAAGTCATCGAGGCCATGTGGGCGATGGTGCAGCGGCTCGGCTTCAAGGGCGGTCGCATCCTGGAGCCGGCAGCGGGTGTCGGGTACTTCTTGGGCGCCATGCCCGGGGAGATCGCCAGGAACTCGCGCATCACGGCGATCGAACTGGATGACTTGTCTGCCCGCGTGCTGAAGGCGCTTTACGGCGCCTTCGGTGTCGAGGTCATGCAGGCTGGATTCGAGAGCGCCCGGCTGCCCGCCGAGTACTTCGATCTCGCGATCGGCAACGTGCCCTTCGGCAATTACCAGGTGGCCGAGCTGCGCAACGTGCCCTACCAGAGCTTCCTGATCCACGACTATTTCTTCGCGAAGACCTTGGATCTGGTGCGCCCGGGCGGGCTCGTGGCGTTCATCACGTCCTCCGGGACGTTGGACAAGCACGACGATCGCGTGCGCCGGTACCTGGGCGCGAAAGCCGATCTGGTGGCCGCAATCCGGCTACCGAACACGGCCTTCAAGAAGATCGCCAACACCGAAGTCACGACCGACATCGTGATCCTCCAGAAGCCCCTGGCCGGCAAGACAGCCAATCGCGGGTGGATGGACTCGGTGGCGATCCCTTCGTCCTCCCCAATCTACGGGCAATCGTACTCGTGGGGTGGACATACCTTGTTCGCAAACCAACACTTTGCGGAGAACCCCCAGTGGGTGATCGGCAAGCTGAGGTTTTGCGACAACGGCTACGGCAAGTCCACGGGCTGCGTGTTCGACGGCGATCTGCCCGAGGCACTGCGCGAGCGGACCGGCTGGCTGCCGGATGGCATCTACACCTCCCGCGAGGAAGATGTCGAGCGCGGCCGCGTCGTGAAGCTCTCGCTCACCGAGCAGCACCGCCCGGGCTTCCGGGTGATCGACGGCAAGGTGTACGAGATCAGCGGCTCGGAAGCGGTGCTCTACAAGGCGCCGCAGAAGACGCTGGAGCGCATCGCCGGCCTTGTGGAAATCCGGGACACGGCGCGCAGGCTCATCAAGGCGCAGGCCGACACCGAAGACGACACGTTACTGGGCACCTATCGGGTGGCGCTCAACGTCACGTATGACGCCTTCCTCGCCTGGCACGGGTTCATCCATGCCAAGGCGAACCGGCAAGCCTTCAGGGGCGATCCGGATTTGCCACTGCTGATGTCGCTGGAACGGTGGGACGAGGAAACTCAGACCGCCGAGAAGGCCGATATCTTCAATCGGCGAACGGTCGGGGTGTTTATGCGCGTCGAGCGGTGCGAGTCGCCGCAAGAAGCGCTGATCGCCACGATCGTCGAGATGGGCCGGATCGACGAGAACCGGATCGGCGAGTTGCTCGGAACGTCGGGCGACGAGGCGATGCAGGAACTCGAAGGTCTGGGAGCTGTGTTCCTCGACCCGGAAACGGCAAGGTGGGAGACGGCCGACGGCTATCTCTCCGGCAACGTCCGCAACAAGCTGACGGCTGCCAGGGTGGCGGGCGAGCGGTTTGCTGGCAACGTGAAGGCGCTGGAAGCGGTCATCCCGGCCGACCTGGCGCCCCATGAGATCGGAGCGCGAATCGGGTCCACGTGGATTCCGACGAGCGACTACGAGGCGTTCCTGAACGAAATCCTGGAGTGCGATGAAAACCAGGTTTCGTTCAGCGCGACGGCCGGCGCATGGCATGTCGAGCCCGACTGGCGGACTCGATCGTCGGTGGCGGCAACGCAGACCTATGGTACCCAGCGGGCGAACGCGGTCGCGCTCTTCGAGCAGGCATTGAATCAGACGGTGCCGACGGTCTACGACCCAAGCCCGGATGATCGTGACAAGCGCGTGGTCAATCAGGTGGAGACCATCGCCGCACGGGAGAAGCAGCAGCAACTCAAGGAGAAGTTCGTCGAGTGGCTGTGGGCCGACGAGGCGAGGGGGCAGCGATTGGTTCGTCTCTACAACGACACCATGAACTGCACTGTGCCCCGTCGTTACGACGGCCGGCATCTGGTGCTGCCTGGGTTCTCCCAGGTGTATCGGCTGCACGAGCACCAGCGTGACGCCATCTGGCGCGTCGTGGCGAGCAGCAGGAACACGCTGCTTGCCCATGTGGTGGGGGCCGGAAAGACCCTGACCATGATCTGTGCTGGCATGGAGCTTCGCCGCCTCGGCAAGGCGGGCAAGCCTATGTATGTGGTCCCGAACCACATGCTGGAGCAGTTCGCCGCCGAATTCCTGCGGGCTTATCCGGGTGCCAACATCCTGATGGCCGGCAAGGAGGACCTGCAGGGCGACAGGCGCAGGGCGCTCATGTCCCGGATCGCCACCGGTGACTGGGATGGGGTGCTCATCACGCACGCGTCGTTCGAGCGCTTGAAGATGAGCGACGAGTTCATGGAGGATTATGTCCAGAACGAAATCGATCTGATCGAGGATGCAATTCGCGCCGAGAAGCAGGATCGCGGCAATCGCATCGTCAAGGAGCTCGCCCGTGCGAAGAAGGCATGGGAAGCGAAACTCGCCAGGCTGTCCGGAAAGGCGAAGAAGGATGATCTCCTCACCTTCGAGGATCTGGGTATCGACTGGCTGTTCATCGACGAGGCACACCTGTTCAAGAACCTCTGGCGCTTCACCAAGATGACGCGGGTCGCCGGATTGCCCAACAGCAATTCGGAACGGGCATTCGACATGTTCGTCAAGACGCGCTACATCATGGAACGGCACCGGGGCAGGGCAGGGGTGGTCTTCGCCACCGGCACGCCGGTATCCAACAGCATGGCCGAAATGTGGGTCATGCAGCGGTACTTGCAGCAGAAAACGCTCGATGCCTTCCAGGTGGGGATGTTCGATACCTGGGCGGGCAATTTCGGCGAGTCGGTCACGGCGCTCGAATTGGCTCCAGACGGGAGTGGCTACCGGATGCAGACCCGCTTTGCGCGGTTCGTGAACCTTCCTGAACTGATGTCCATGTTCGGCGAGGTTGCGGACATTCGCACGGCGGAGATGCTGAATCTCCCGGTGCCGAAAGCCCACAAGGAGACGGTGACGGCAAAGCCGACGCCGGAACTGAAAGCCTACGTCCAGACCCTCGTGGAACGGGCCGAGGACATCAGGAACGGCAAGGTTACGCCCTCCGAGGACAACATGCTGGCAGTGACCAATGACGGCCGCAAGGCAGCGTTGGACATGCGGCTGGTGGACCCTCTGGGCTGCGAATACGAAGGAAGCAAAGTCAACCTCTGCGCTCAAAAGGTGCATGGGGTGTGGCAAGAGTCGGCCGGCTTCAAGGGCACCCAGGTCGTGTTCTGCGATCTGTCCACGCCTCAGTCGGACGGCCGGTTCAGCGTCTATCAAGACCTGCGCCACAAGCTGGTTGAGATGGGCATGCCGGGCACGGAGATCGCCTTCATCCACGACTACGAGAGCGATTCCGTCAAGGAGGAGCTTTTCAAGGCCGTGCGTGACGGGCGCATCCGCGTCCTGCTGGGCAGCACCGGCAAGATGGGGGTTGGTACGAACGTGCAGACCCGGCTTGTGGCGCTGCATCACCTGGATGCCCCCTGGCGGCCGGCGGACGTGGAGCAGCGGGAGGGACGCATCGTTCGGCAGGGCAACCTGAACGAGCGGGTGTGGATCTACCGTTATGTCACCGAAGGCTCGTTCGATGCGTACATCTGGCAAACCCTTGAGACCAAGGCGCGATTCATCGCCCAGGTCATGCAAGGGGATAGCGGGATGCGTAGCGCTGAGGATGTGGAGCTCGCCGCCCTGTCCTATGCCGAGGTGAAAGCCTTGGCGTCGGGCAACCCGCTGGTGCTGGAAAAGGCCGGCGTCGACACCGAGCTTGCCAAGCTGTCGCTGCTCAAATCCCAGTGGGATCAGCAGCAATGGCGCAACAAGCAGGAGTTGGCCGGTCTGCCCTCCCGCATCGAGCGGATCAAGGGGCGCATCGCCGCCATCGAGGCCGACATCGCGGTTCGCCGCGACGTGTCCGGAAGCCGGTTCCTCATGGAAGTCGAGGGGAAGCGATATTCGGATCGTGCCGAAGCCGGAAACGCGCTCCTGCATGCTGTGCATGGGGTTCGCTCCGGCAGCGAGCGTGTCGTCGGTCAGATTGCCGGTTTCCGTGTGGCCGTGAAAGCGGCTGCGGTCCGGGAGTTCGGCAAGGCACTGGTGATAAAGGGGAGCATCGAACATGAGGCTGGAGGGGCGGAATCGCCGATCGGCTTCGTCAAGGTGCTCGAAAATGTGTTGAACCGGATGGAGCTGATGCTCGAAGAAGAACGCGAGCATCTGGCCAGGACGGAGAAGCGCATGACCGATATCCTGGTCGAGGTTGCGAAGCCCTTCGACAAGGCGGAGCGGCTGGGCTGTCTTCAGCAGCGCCAGCGGGAGATCGAAGCTGCACTCGATCTCACGAAGGGCGAGATGGCGGCGGCCGGAGAGCCGGAAGTTCCGGAAGTTGTCTGATGTTTTTCAATCCCCCTGCGCCGGAAGGCGCGGGGGCTTTTCAAAGCGCCTTCGGATCGCGACGGTGCTTTGAAAAGCAGCTGTAGCTAAGAGTGGCGATGAGGTACCAAGCCGAGCATCAGGAGCAACAACGAATCCCAAATCAGGGGTGGCTTGCACCGTCCCGCAACCCCTGGCGAGTGTCCCTCGCCGTTGAAGAGCTGCAGGCGATTACGCCAGCCCTTCCTGTTCCACCGTAAAGCCCGCCTCGACAACAGCTTCACCGAGTTCTGACCATCCCGCCATAGCTGCGAAGTGCTGAATGCGTCCTAGAACATACGGCGTGGCCTTGCGCCGCACATCGGCAGGAACGTCGTCGGGATGCATCTTCCAGGGGTGCAAGGTGTGGCCGGCCGCGCACGCCTCCCGCGCCAGCGTCGCGGCAATCCGGAATCCCCCCTCGTCAACATCGCCCCAGTGGCAGATAGGTGTTCCTTCGGGTACATCCCGTAGGATTCGACCATCCATCGTCCGCAAGGCTGGTGACGGCATTCCTGCGGTATAAAGGAGCAGCACGTCCTCGGCGCATCTGCGTCTAGCTTCGCTGTGAAAGGTCGTCAAATTCTCGATGGTCATTACCTGATGCGGAACGCTGCCCAATCCAAGCACGGTGGTGGCTGGCAGTCCGCTATAAGGTGTGTCCAGGTAGGCCGTCACTCGTTCCCGCCGGACGATCACATTACCGGCGAGCAGCACGGGATGCTGCTCGCGGAATAGACCCAGTTCATCCCATACAGTCGTGGCCTCACGGGGCACGGCTTCAACGCTGCCGCACAGGAGTACATCCACTGGACCAACTAACTTCTCTATGCGTTTGCTGTCCTTGAAGATGCGGTAGCTTGCCTCCCGGATCGGGACCGAGATAGCGTCAGGGGTCATCTCACGAGCTGAGTTGATGATCTTCACCGCATCCAGCCAGTCTGGAACCGAGGCTGGCGTCAATGTCCGAACGGTGCGCAATTGGGCCCAGCGCAGGAGGACATCGTCGAGCACAGGGAAGCGCTCCAGGTGCGGCGCAAAATGCGCTGCGGCGCCGGCCAGGACATCGGCCAGCGGTGTATGCCCCAGAAACCCAGCCAAGGCTCTCGGATCGACGAGATCGACCCGCTTGATAAAACCGTTTCCCTCCTGCGGATCGTCCCAGGTCAGGCTGACAGCGCCCTGGGCTCGCGCGGCCTGCATGGTGGTCTCGAAAGACTCCTTGGCCTGCAGCAGCCTTTCACTACGGTAGGCCGCGAGGTTCGTCTGCGTGAGTGCCGCAGCCCGCGAGCGGACGCCCGCATCGGCCTTGTCGCCGTCACGGAGCAGCTTCTCGAGCAGCTGGCGTGCGCGCGCATCCATCGCTTCAGGTGCCCTCCACGACCACCTGGACGGGTGCCGTACCGCGGCGCATCGCCGCGAGTTCCTGCTCGACCAGCCCGGGGTTGAACTCGGGCAGATCTTCGCGGAACAGCGCTCGCGTCTCGGAAAGCACCTCTCGGCCTTCAATCATGATGGCGTTGTTGTCGACGTCGCGCAGGATGTCGTAGTAGCGATGCAGGAACGCCGTCAGGATGCCAAGGTTCTCGCCGGGGCTGGCCATGAACACCTGCAGCCCCAACTCCTCCAGGTAGCGCATCGTGGCAATGATGTTCGTCGGGTCCATCTTGTTGAAGGCCTCGTCGAGCAGCATGAGCCGCAAGCCGTCCTTGTGACCACGGTCGAGACGGTAGGCGGATGCCAGCGCCGCGCCGGCGATGACGTAGAGTGGTGCGCGGTGCTCACCGCCGGAACCCGGACCGAGCCGCTTGCTGAGGTGGCCGACGACCTTCGGCGCCTTGGTCAGCGGATCCTCGCGCAAGATCTCAATGTCGAACTCGAAGAACTCGCGGTAGTCATCGAGGGGGCTGCGAACGCCAGTGGCACCGGGTGCGATCTTGTCCTCGAGCAATGCCCGGAACTCCTCGGGCAGCTCGCCCGGACCGCCGAGCAGGTCTTCAGCCGGGCCATGGGCCGCGACGTTCTTCACGAACTTGAGCAGGGACTCCAGCTGCGGCCGGGTCACGCGCCGGAACCGGTAGCGCTCGCCATTCGAGAAGGTCGGGCACTCGCGCAGCACGGCGTTCAGCCGATCCATGGTCTCGCTCAACCACTCGAGGTTGTTGTTGAGCGCAATCGCTACGTCGTTGCGGAAGGTCTCCTGCGAGGTGCGGTAGGCCGCATCCATCTCTTCCTTGAAGGGCGCAAGCTGAGTGTCATTCAGCTGCCTCAATAGGTCCTTCAGCCATTCACGGGCCTTCAGCCAGTCGGTGGCAATGTCCTGGGGTGCGTGCTCCCGGTATTTCTGCAGGAAGATGCCCAACTCTTTGGTGCCCGCGTTGATGGCCGCAGCCATCCGCCGACGGCAGGCTCCGTGCTGCTCATCTGCATGCTGCACCATCGCCGGGTACGCGCTGTCGTACTTGTCGATGAGCGTATCCCACTGGCGGGCCTCGAAATCCCGATCAACCTCGGGATGCTGCCTTGCCTCGGTGGCCGCGGCGTACGCAGCCTCGACCGCGATCTTCGCAGCCGCTTCCCGAGTCTCGCACTGAGCTCGCTTAGCCTTTGCGCCCCCAATCTCCTCAGATACTTCCCTAAGGCGAGCCTCGGCCACCCTGGCACGCTGCAATGCTGCCGTCTCTTCCTCACCCAGACGCACGTAGTCCTCGTCTGCCGCCCCCTTCAACTGCTCGGTCTTACTGGCCGCTTCATGCTGGGCTTCATCCATCGCGCTCCATGCTTCACCCACGTACTTCAAGACCGAGTCTTCGTGAGCCACTTGCTGCAGCGCGGCGACCAGACCGTTCAATACTCGCTCCTGGCCTTCCAGCTCCCGAATCTTCTTCTGCGCGCGCTCCAACTCGGCCTGAACAGCGCTACGGTGGTTGGTGCTCCCCGCGCCAATCCGGAACTGAGCGGGCGGCACAGGGCGCAAGCGCTCGATCTCGCCACCGGACACCAGCATCCCGTCCTTGGTGAGAGTGCGCTGCCCGGCCAGCGCCTCGCTGTCGGTCGACGCGCAGCGCAAATCACCGAACTGGCGCTGCAGGTAAGCTACGGCCGCCGGATGGTCACCGTCGATTAGTTCGGCGACCGAACCCTGCTCGAACCGCTTTCCGATGGATTGGCGGCTCTCCATGGCGATCTTGGCACCATAGACGGCCTGCGCCCCCGTAAGGCGGCGGTAGATGCGGAAGGCATCCTTCTCCTGGTCGGCAGAAACCAGCAGCGCTTCCATGTTGCGCTTCAGGTACGCTTCGATGACCGGCTGCCATTCCGGATCGACGATGCGCACCAGGTCGCACACCGGCGTTGCCTGGACGCCGTGATCGCCCAATTCCGTGAGCAGGCGCTGGACCTCTGGTGACAGCGGAGGCCGGCCTGCCCGAACGCGCTTCAGGTTCTCCTGGGCCTGCCGTTCCGCTTCACGTGCGTCGTCGAGACTACGTTTGAGCGTCCCGCCTTGGCTGAACAGCTCGTTGAATGCGGCCTGCGCCGTCTTGAGGGCCGGGCGCAAAGCAGCCACGGCGTCCTCCCGAGTGACTGCTCCAGCGGTCACCTGGCTCTCCAGATGATCCAGTGCGCCGACCGCAACCTGGAGTCCGGATGTCTGCGCCTTCAGGAGCTCTGAGCCTGCAGCGTCGTTCAGCGCCCTCCGTACCAACTGGATGCTGTTGGCGACGTCAGTGCGCTTCGCCTGCGCCCGGCCCTCCGCCGTCTGAATCGCAGTTTGCAGCGCGCCGTAGTCCTTGTGGGCTGCATGCTCCTCACGCTGCTTGCGCGCTCGCTCCGCTGCCGTCTTGGCTTCGCCGGCTTCGCCCTCCAGCTTGGTTTTCTTGTCCTCGCAGGCCTGCACGGCTTCTTCGGCGCTTTCCGTCGCAATGCGGGCTTGCTCCAGGGCTTCGCTGGCGACCTGAGCCGCGGCCATCTTCGAGAGCGCGTTCCATGTGACGGCGCGCCGGGACTCGTCCGCGGCCTTGTCGTATTCGACACTGACCCGCTCACCGTCTGCGATCTTCGCTTCCACCTGGGCGACCATTTCCGCCAGGCGCCGGAAAGACTCGGTCACCTCCTTGAACTTCTTGATGTTCGTCGGCCGAGCTTCGAGCACGTCATTGCGCACGATCTGATCGACCGTCTTGTCGAACCGCATGCGCAGGGCGAAGCGGAAGGCGCGCGTGAAGGCCTCCGGCACCGGAGCGCTTCCTGCGCCCCGCAGGGCCAGCAGGGCCGCCCGGATGTACCGGTCGGAATCCGCATAGAGCGGATCCTGACCGGAGACCTTGGAGCGCTCAATCAGCTGGTGGCGGAAGGTCGCCCAGGCCCGCGGACGCTCCTCGCCATCGACGACCTCGAGGTGATCGCCCATCGACAGCTCAACGTCGGGCAGGATGTAGCGCCCCAGCACTTCGTGGCCATCACGGTCGGCGGAGGCATACAGGCATACCCCCATCGACAGCGGAGCGCCTGCCTCGGTGTCTCGCCAGACCAGCGTAATGTAGGTTGTCGCGTTGTCGCGGGCGCGGTGCTCAGGGCTTTCGCCGTACTGCCCCAGGCAGTAGGCGCGCAGCGAGCGGGTCGTCGCCTGCTCGTCGGCCTGCGCATTGAGTGCGACTAGGCGGCTGTTGGCGCCAAGCATGGCGATCTGCACCGCATCGAGCAGCGAGCTCTTGCCGCTGCCATTCGGGCCGAAGATGCCAGTGATTTCTGCCAGCGGAACATCTTGCTGCTCGAAGAGGAAGAACTGCACAACCCTGATTTGTTCGAGGTACTTCATTCCTGGCCCACTCCTTCCTCCGCGACCGGCGCAGCGGTTTCCGGTTCGCTGGTGTCCACCGAGGCGACGGTCCTGAATTGCACCAGGCGCGCCAGCGCGGCCTCGCCCAGCATGTCGGCAATCGCCGGTCGTATGATTACCGCGTAGGGTTGCCCCACCATGTCGTCGCTGTCATCAAGGCCCTGGTCTTCCGATTTCCGGGCAATGCCCCAGCGCTTCATGGTCTCCATCAAGGAATCCAGCTTCCCCTTGGTGGGTAGATCCTTGCCGGACATCAGGCGATACTTCTCCGCCAACTCCACGAGGTCACAGACCACCTCGCCGTCATCCGTCAGCTGCCCGGTACTGGCCGACTCGTCGTAGATCGCGCGCAGGACCAACGCAAAGACGGTCTGCGCAATGGAAGCGGCGCCGGCTTTGGCGTGCTTAGGCAGCGCATAGGCGTAGCGCAGCTGGCGATTCACCTGGACGTCGATCCCCAGGGGTCCCAAGGCCTGTCTGAATTCCCGCTCGTAGCGCTCGATCATGTAGTAGGCCGTGCGGCTGTGGCGGTCCGCGTAGTAGAGCACCTGCTCGACGGCAAGCCGGTACGCAGCCATCTCGAGCTCTTCGCTTGTGTGCTGGCCGTCCGTCCGGGACGCCAGGGATTCCCAGTATTGGCTCATCAAGCTTTCTCCGCCGGCGCTTTCCGCCGTTCAATGGTGAAGGGGCGGCCTGCAATGAGCGTCCCTTCAGGTTCGGTGTCGTCCACCAGCGTGACGCGGAATCCCTTCGCCATGGCCGTGGCCGCGAGCTGCAGTCGCCGGCTGTCGGAACTCATAGCTAAGCCAAGCCCTGCCAGCGTCTGGTAGGCGCGAACGTCCGCAATGGTGGAAAGCTCGAGCTTGTCGCTTCTCACCTGGGCAGCGCCGGCGAGACGGCCGACAACAAACTCCGCGAGCTTGGGTGGTGTGACGCTCCGGGCTTCCCTGGCACGAAGCATGATGTGGGATCGGGCCACCTGAGCATCGGAAGGGCGCTGACGTCGCAGGCTTGAGGGTGGCGCCCGGTCAATCGCCTTCCGCGGCTCAGCAAGGCGGTCGCCGCTAATCATGTCGCCAGGCGGAAATGGGTCGCTTACCACGGGGAGATTGCCAGCTAGGGCCGTGGCGATGGCTTGCTTGACCAAATGGTCCACCGGCCGCAGCGAGCGCAACCGGTAGTCGAGATAGGCCAGCGCACGTCGGTTGGCGCGTCGGATTTCGTCATCGAGGCGGTCGAGGTATTCGCCGATCCGATTCAGCTCGAGGAGGCGATGAACGTCCTTTTCGAAGAGGATTTCGGCCTTATGACGGTCGCCGGCGCAGCGCTTGGTCTCGTACCAGGTGATCAACCGCGCCCGATGAGCTTCCGTCGAGGAAAGCTCCTCCACGGCCCGAATGATCTGCTGGCGGCGCGACAGCGGATGCTCCTTGGTGCGCAGTTCGCGGTAATCACCGATGAACACCTGCTCGATGTAGTCGCTGAAGAACCGCCGGACGTACTCCGCCGTGGTGGTCTCGGCGCTCAAGGCATCCATGATGTCGCGGACGTTGGTCCCAGTATTGCGGACGTGCTCCAGGAGGTGGCGCGCCTGTTCGGCGGTCTCGCTCAGCGTGTCGCCGTCAGCCTTGCCTTCGACGACCTGCTGGATGTTGAGGTCGATGGAGCGGATCTTTCCCGACAGGAAGATCGGCCCGGTTTCAGCAAAGGACACGAGCATCGTAAGGAACTGATTGACGGTCGGCCGCATGGTGACGCGCTTCTCGACGCCGAACTTCTCCAGACGGAACCAGCCCGCCTCTTCAAAGCGGTGGAAGACCTGGATGGCGCGGATGTTGAGGGGCGTCTCCGGTGAATAGCCCTCTTCGGTTTCCCAGATGTCCTGGGTCAGCAATTCGTCCTCGATGTCGTGCGCGATCTCTCGTACCGAGAAGCCTTGGCTGGGTGGCAGGGGAGCGTCGGGACCGAAGCGCTTTTCATGCAGGCGGCAGAGCAAGGCCCAATACCGGTGTCGGTTGGCCGATGAAAGTGGCGCGAAAAGGCGGTCGGGCAACCGCTCGAATAGGAGCGTCGCCGCGGTCGCGCCAGCACGCCGTGATGTCGGCATCAGGTGGGGAACAGCCAAGGCTTCACCTCCTCAAGGTTCGCTACGGCCAACTGGTAGTCCGGGGGGCGCTGCTTCTTGACGTCGGTCGCCGCGCGCACATCCTGGATGAAGTAGCTCACTAGGGCTCCGCGGCAGGTTTCCACGCGAGCGGCGGTGTTCCCAAAGTATTCGAAGCGGATGAGCGATTCCTGCTCGGGCGTCAGGTCGGGATGCGCGACAAGCCGCACACGGACGCCAGTCAGCCAGGCCTTGTCGTCCTGCTCCCCTAGGGTTGCCGGAACTGGCAGCAGCTTGACGTCAGTAATCCGGCCAAGCGCGTAGTCCCGGAAGTCCTGTCGAGCGTCGCAATAGGCTCGCACATGCCAACGGCGACCAGCGCGGATCAGGTTGTGCGGCGAGATGATTCTCTGATGCGGCTCGGGGTTCTGCATGGACCGGTAGGTCAACTGAACGGCACGACCCTGACGAATGGCCTCGGACAAGACCGCAAAGTGCTGCGGTGAAGGCGTCGATAGATCCGGGAACGCAGCCAATAGACCGCCCTCTCCTGGGGAGACACTGGTGGCCGCGTACGGTAAGCCAACCAGTGCCAGGTACTGGGCAAGGGATGTGGCGTCAGCCAGCCGTCGGGGATCGGAGGCACGCCAGGCTTTGTATGCCGCTGGCGTCGCGTGGAAACTCCGAGTCTTGGTATCCCAGGCAAGCAAGTCTGGATGCTGCTCACGGAATTCCCGAATCCAGACGCTCGCCCAGTTGGAGCCGAGGTCGAAGAGATCCATGAGCCGGCCACGATTCAAGCGCCCCTCCCAGATGAGAAGGAGCTTGAGCATCGCTAGCCGTTGATGCGGTGTGTCGCCTTTGGCAATCATACGCGTAAGAGTATCATACTCGAAAGCGCAGCATACTCGATAGGGTACGATCTGCAAAGAGGTAAGTCAGATGGGCCACCGAGCCGGCGATGTCTGTTTCTTTACCGAATTCCGCTCAGGGAACTAACCCAGCAGTTGGCCGATAAGGCCTACACGGAGTGCGGCGACATTCATGATAACTGCAATTATCAAGAACGCCATTTTTCCCCAACAAATGGGGCGATGGAAAGTCTTCGTGCTGGAATACCCGGCAAATCATGGCGTTGCGTGAGCTTTGCGGCACGCCCTGACTTTTGTTGCTAGCGCGATCGCCGGAGCATGATTGCTCGGGGCGGGAGTGCCCGGCCCCTTCAAGTGCACAGACGATGCACTGACGGTACCGGTTGCCGGCCGGCACCGGCGTTATGCCGGAGCGAAGGCACAGGCAGTGCACTGGCGGACGACACCGGCCCAGACGCCGCCCCGCGCGTTGGCACTGGGTACGCTGACGGTGCACTGGTGGGATGCCTCCGTCATCCGCTATTCGCAAATGGCAAACGGCCGGCCGTCCCGTCGAGCACTACTCCTCCAGCCTGCGATAGCCGTGCCGGACACGCAGCCGCTCGATCCGCTCAAGTTCGCGTAGAGCCGCGTCCTCCTGGAGGAACACTTCGCGCTTCACGCCGCCCCGCCGGTTGCCGAGACCATACCAGCGCCGGACGAGTACGAAGGCGCCGAACAAGTCGCGTTCGAGGGCGAGGATGTAGCCCCGGGTATCGCTCCTGAACTCAATCCGCATCGGCTGCCTCCAGGTTGGCCAACTCCTGCCACACTCGCTCTTCCTCCGATTCCGTATAGATGGAGGTGGTCGCCAGGCTCGCGTGGCCCAGGAGCTTCTGGATCAGGTTGGGGGGAACCCCGGCAAGGCCGAGGTGGTTGCCCCGGGTGTGGCGGAGCCAGTGCACGGTGGCCCGATCGAAGTCCTTGGCCTCCTGCATGTGACCATCTGCCCGGAGCGCGTCGGCCGCGCCCTGGAACAGAGCCATCAACGCCTTGTAGAGGCTGCTGGGGGATACGGGCTCGTTGCCGCCGAGGCGGGCGATCAGCGGCGTCTCGGGTGGATTCGCCAACGGATCGGGGGAAAGGTCGCGATGGTTCAGGTACTCTCCCAAGGCGCTCAGGACACTTTCCGCCAGCGGCACAGCCCTCCATTTCCCTCCCTTGCCGCGCACCTTGAGCATCCATCGGACACCCAAAGAATCCCTGAGCGGCATGGTGTAGAGCCGCCCGACCTTGGCATCCACCAGTTCGGACAGCCGCAGGCCGGTGGCATAAGCGAACGGGAGGACAAAGCGCAGTCTGTCGGACTGCGCCTCGCGCGGTAGCTGGTCCAAGTAGTGGGTAAGGTATTGCCACTGCGCTTCGGAGAATGCGCGGGTCAGTTCGATGTCGGGAGGCGCCTCGTCTTGCGGCGCCAGCTTCTTGCCGACGGCGTCCCACGGGTTGAAGGCGCAGTATTGAACGCGCACCAGCCACTCGATCAGGCTGGAAACGATGGTCAGAGCCTGCCGCACGCTCGCGGCTGCCAGGGGGCCGTCGAACGGGCGCCAGGACTGGCTGAAGCGTGGCGTGTTGCGCTTGCCGATCCAGTCGCTCTGTGGAATGCGGAAGGCCCAGTGCTCGTGAGCTGTTCGCCCGAGTGCCGATAGCCAGTCGCGGTAGGCCGCGCAATCCTCGACGGTAAGATCGGAGAGTGCCTTTCGGCGCTCGATCACTGCCCACAGCAGCAGACGCTCCGCTTCCTTAC
>VFQM010001827.1_pt1 | contig 17438 bp, 16 predicted proteins | sample 3512391 | NCBI WGS metagenome assembly VFQM01 (sample SAMN10412369, study PRJNA504923) | tailings metagenome | isolation source: Replicate 1 from Balatoc abandoned mine | place: Philippines
CGCAGTTGCAGTTGCTGCCTCGTTGATGCGCACCCAGCTCGCCGATATAGCGCGGCTCTCCGGTGTCCCGGTCGCGGGCCCATGCCATCACCAGTTCGCCGAGGGTGGGTTCCCCAGGGGTGTCGGTAGGCTTGGAAACCACCCACTGGGTATCCAACCAACCTTGCTTGGTGTTCGATGAGCTTCCCATTCTGAGCCCTGTGAAAATTTGAGATGAGTGTAGCAGGTAATCTGCTACGCATAGGTCTGGCGAGGCATCAATCACCGAAGTCGAAAGCAGCCATTCGGCGGCATTTCTAGCCAGTGGCCGGTGTGCGGTGCAAAGATGACCTAGGCGGCGCAGTACGCCATCGGCGGCTAAGGCCGAGAAGCGGGCTTTAGCCCTTCTTAGGCTGAATACCCGCATCGGATCGATAACAGCCCCCCCGAATCTGCCGAATTAGGCCTTCCTATTTGTCAGGCATTAGAATTTCAGCATCTATAGCCGACCTTCAAGTTTCCCACTACCCAGCGCAATGGACAACAATCCAAATTTGCCCTACGGGCTGAGTAATCTTACCTGCTTCGATCACCCCACCTCCTCCATCCGGGTGATCGAAACCCACATCTCCTGGATTCTGCTCACCGGCGACTACGCCTACAAGATCAAGAAGCCGCTCGACCTCGGCTTTCTCGATTTCAGCACCCTGGACAATCGCCTGGCGGCCTGCCGCGAGGAAGTTCGCCTGAACCGGCGGCTGGCGCCTGACATATATATAGGTGTGGTGCCGATTACCGGCACGCCGGCAGCGCCGCGCGTGAATGGCGCGGGCGAGGCGTTCGAGTATGCGGTGAAGATGCGGCAGTTTCCGGCCGAGGCGACGCTCGACAAGCTCGACGCCGAGGGCGGCATGACCGCCCGGCAGGTGGAAAGCATTGCCGCCACCCTCGCCCGCTTTCATTTGCAGGGCTGCGACAGGGCGGGCGCCGACAGTCCTTATGGCACGCCCGAGGCGGTGTGGAAGCCGGTGGCGCAGAACTTCGCGCAGGTCGCGCCGCTGCTGGAAAACGTGGCCGACCGCAGCCTGCTCGATATGGTGTCGCGCTGGAGCGAGAACGCGCACGCCCGGCTCGCGCCCTTGATGGCGCAGCGCAGGCAGAGCGGCTTCGTGCGCGAATGCCACGGCGACCTGCACCTGGGCAATCTGGCCTGGGTGGACGATGGACTGCTGGTGTTCGACTGCATCGAGTTCAACCCGGAACTGCGCTGGATCGACATCCAGTCGGAGATCGCCTTTTTCTACATGGACTTGTTGCAGCGCGGCCATGATGAGTGGGCCTGGCTGTTCCTCAACCTGTGGCTGGACGAGACCGGTGATTACGCGGGGCTGGCGCTGCTGCGCTATTACGCGGTGTACCGGGCAATGGTGCGCGCCAAGGTGGCGGCCATCCGCATGGCGCAGCTGGCAGGCGCCGAGCGCGAGGCGGCATTGGCGGAAGTGCGCGCGCTGCTGCAGCTGGCCATGCGGCTGACGGATCCGCTGCCGGTCAAATTGGGCATTACCCACGGCCTGTCGGGTTCGGGCAAGAGCACGGTGACGCGCCGGCTCATGCAGAATCCCGGCGCGATCCGGCTGCGCTCCGACATCGAGCGCAAGCGCATGGCCGGGCTGGCGGCGCTGGCAAAAAGCAATTCGGGCGTGGGGGAAAAGCTCTATGCCGCCGATGCCACGCAGCAGACCTATGCGCGCCTGGCCGAACTGGCCGGCACCCTGCTCGACGCCGGCTGGCCGGTGATCGTGGACGCGACTTTCCTCATGCGCTGGCAGCGCGACCCGCTGCGCGATGTGGCCAAGGCGCGCGAGGTCGAATTTCGCATCCTGGATTTTCCGCTGCCGATTGCAACGCTCGAAGCGCGCATTCTGCAGCGGGCACGTTCGGGCGGCGATGCCTCCGAAGCCGATCTCTCAGTGCTGCAGCATCAAATGAATACCGAAGAACCGCTGGGCGAGGATGAACTCGCCGAAACCGCGCATCAGGGCGAGTCATGATTTATTCATTTGACCAAGCCCCGGTTCGCGTCTACGGTTAGATCAAACGAACGCGCCGACGATTCCCTGCAATGCAGAGGGAGTGCGTTTTTTTGTCTTTCTCAAAAGGGGAACGCCATGGGATTTTTCAGCAAGATACTCGACAAGCTCGGCTTCGGTAAGGCAGAAGCCGCACCGGCTCCAGCCCCCGCCGCGGCGCCAGGCGCCGCCCCCACAGCCCCGCCACCGCCCAAGGCAATCGCCATCGTCGACGTGGTCGCGCAGCTGGAGCAGCGCGCGGCGGCCAATCCGCAAAAGCTGAACTGGCGCACCTCCATCGTCGACCTGCTGAAGTTGCTCGACATCGACAGCAGCTTGGCTGCGCGCAAGGAGCTGGCCGCGGAACTCGGCTGCCCCGCAGACCTGATGGGCGATTCGGCCAAGATGAACATGTGGCTGCACAAGACCGTGCTGATAAAGATCGCGGTCAACGGCGGCAACATTCCCAAGGAGCTGCTGGACTGAGCCCGGCAGCCGGAACCAGTCCGAGAACATATCTATGCAGATCACAGACATCCTCGCCCAGATGGGCGGCCTCCAGTCAATGGCGCGGGAACTGGGCGTGAGCGAATCCCAGGCGGCAAGCGGCGCCGATGCGCTCCTGCCGGCGATTCTCGGCGGCTTCAAGAAGCAGGCCCAGACGCAGCCGGGCGGCCTCGATGGCCTGGGCGGCCTGCTCGGCCAGCTGGGCGGCGGCAACCTGTTCGACGAGGTGCTGTCGCCGCAGCCCACCGACTTGAGCCACGGCAACGACGTGCTGGGGCAGATTTTCGGCTCCAGGGACGTGAGCCGTGCCGTCGCACAAAATGCATCATCGCAAACCGGGCTTGATTCCGGACTGCTGAAAAAGATGCTGCCCATGCTGGCGATGATGGTCGCCGGCTACATGTCCCGACAGCAAGGCGGGCATCAGCCGGCGCAGCAAGGCGGCCTCGGAGACCTCGGCGGCCTGCTGGGCGGGCTGCTCGGCGGCCGCTCTACCGGCGCGGGCGCCTCCGGGCTGGCCTCGATGCTGGACCTCGACGGCGACGGCAATCCGCTCGACGACATTTTGCAGATGGTCGGAAAGAACATGCGCTAGCTTTCGCGCGCAACCCCGTTTCAACTGAGAAAAAGGAACAAAAATGGGCTGGATCATTTCGCTGGTCATCGGCGGCATCGTCGGCTGGCTGGCAAGCATCATCATGAAGACCAACGCCCAGATGGGCGTGATCGCCAACGTGCTGGTCGGCGTTGCCGGTTCGCTGCTGGGCAACTGGATCGCGGGGCTGGTCGGCATCTCGCCCACCGGCTTCCTGCGCTTTCTGGTCGCGCTGGGAGGCGCGGTGCTGCTGATTTTCATCCTGGGCAAGATGGGGGTGATGAAGAAGTCGTAAGGCAGGGCACGGCCCCTGCCCTGCCGGCAATGCGGGAAATCTGAATCGGCGCCGCATGCGCCATCCAGGACAACAACACTCAAGGAGAGAACAATGCCAGGCTGGTTCGAGTTGAACAAAAGCAGTGATGGACAATTCCGTTTCGTGCTCAAGGCGGGAAATGCGGAAACCCTGCTCACGAGCGAGCTTTATCATTCAAAGGCCTCTGCCGAGAACGGCATCGCCTCGGTGCAGACGAATTGCGGCAACGACGCACGCTACGAGCGCAAGGCCGCCAGCAATGGAAAGCCGTACTTCAACCTGAAGGCGGCCAACCACCAGGTGATCGGCACCAGCCAGATGTACGGCGACGAGGCTGCCCGAGATGCGGGCATCGCTTCGGTGAAGGCGAACGGGGCGAGCACGACGGTGAAGGACAACACCTGAGCGATGCCGGGCCGCCAGCCCAGGCCCGGCCCGATATCCCGATCCGCAGGCCGGCTTCCACGGAAGCCGGCTTTTTTGTGCCCGCCCGCCTGCGCCGACCAGGCTGCCTGCGGCGGATGCGTGCGACGCAGCCGGTATAATCCGGCCTTCGCCGTGTAATTGCCTGTCATGAATTTTCCTCCCCTCGACCCCAAACCCGGCCAGCGGGTGCATGCGCCTTTGCTTGCCGGCTCCAGCGATGCCTGGTTCCTCGCCGAGGCCGCGCGCGGCGGCAAGACGCTGGCGGTATTCACGGCCAATGCCTGGGACGCGCAGCGGCTGATGGAGGAGATCCGCTGGTTCGCGCCGGAACTGAACGTCTGCCTGTTTCCCGACTGGGAGACCCTGCCCTACGACGCCTTTTCGCCGCACCCGGACCTGGTGTCGGAACGCCTCGCCACGCTGTATCAGCTCGCACGCGGGCAATTCCAGATCGTGCTGGCGCCGCTGTCCACCGCGCTCTACCGCCTCGCTCCGCCCGCCTTCCTGCTGGCGCACACCTTCTTCCTCAAGCAGGGCAAGCAGTTCGACGAGGCCGCCTTCCGCGAGCAGATGCGCCAGGGCGGCTACACCCACGTCAACCAGGTCTACGCGCCGGGAGAGTTTTCCATTCGCGGCGGGCTGATCGATCTCTTTCCCATGGGCAGCGTGCTGCCCTACCGCATCGACCTCTTCGACAACGAGATCGAGACCCTGCGCGCCTTCGACGTCGACACCCAGCGCAGCGTGTACCCGGTAAAGGACGTGCGCCTGTTGCCGGCGCGCGAGTTTCCGCTGGACGAAAACGGCATCAAGCTTTTCCGCCAGCAGTTCCGCGAGACCTTCGAGGGCGATCCGTCGCGTTCCAAGCTGTATAAGGATGTCAGCAACGGCCTCGCCCCGGCGGGCATCGAGTACTACCTGCCGCTGTTCTTCGAAGGCACCGCGACGCTGTTCGACTACCTGCCGAAAGACGTGCTGCTCACGCTGCATGGCGACGCGCCCGGCACCAGCCACGAGTTCTGGCAGGACACGCAGTCACGCTATCGCCTGCTTGCCGGCGAAAAGGACCGGCCGCCGCTGCCGCCGGAGCGGCTGTTTCTCAACACCGAGCAGTTCTTCCAGCGCGCCAACGATTTCGCCCGCCTCGACCTTGGCAAGGGCGAAACCGCCGCGACCCAGAGCGTGCCCGAAGTGGTGGTGGACCGCCGCCTGCCGCATCCGGTAGCCCGGCTCGATGCTTTCCTCAAGAGCTTCCCCGGCAAGGTGCTGATTCTCGCCCCCAGCCAGGGCCGCCAGGAGACGCTGGCCGAATACCTGAAAGAACACGGCCTGCACGCCGAGCGCGCCGAAAACTGGCAGGCTTTCCTCGATTCCTCGAAACCGCTTCAACTCGGTCCGGCGCCGCTTGCTGCGGGTTTTGTTTATCCGGAACAAGGGCTTGCGGTCATCACCGAAACCGAACTCTACGCCCTGCCGCCAAGACACAAGCGCGAAAAACGCGGCAAGACGACACCGGTCGACAATCTCATCCGCGACCTCTCGGAGCTGAAAATCGGCGACCCGGTGGTGCACGTGCAGCACGGCGTCGGCCGCTACCAGGGCCTGGTCACCATGGATCTCGGCGAAGGCCCGACGGAGTTCCTGCTGCTGGAATACGCCAACGCCGACAAGCTCTACGTGCCGGTGTCTCAGCTCGAAGTCATCAGCCGCTACAGCGGCGCCAGCGCCGACGATGCCCCGCTGCATCGACTGGGCACCGAGCAATGGGAGAAGGCGCGGCGCAAGGCCATGCAGGCGGCGCGCGACACCGCCGCCGAACTGCTCGACCTGTATGCGCGGCGCGCGGCGCGCGAGGGGCATGCGTTCATCTTTTCCGAGCACGACTACCAGGCTTTCGCCGACTCCTTCGGCTTCGAGGAAACACCCGACCAGGCCGAGGCGATCCGCGCCACGCTCGCCGACATGCAAAGCGGCAAGCCCATGGACCGCCTGGTCTGCGGCGACGTCGGCTTCGGCAAGACCGAGGTCGCCCTCAGGGCCGCCTTCGCCGCGGTGGCGGGCGGCAAGCAGGTGGCGCTGCTGGCGCCGACCACGCTGCTGGTCGAGCAGCATTTCCAGAATTTTGCCGACCGCTTCTCGCCCTGGCCGGTGAAGATCGCCGAGCTCTCGCGTTTCAGGAGCGCCAAGGAGCAGGTGCAGGCGCTGCAAGACCTGAAGGACGGCAAGATCGACATCATCATCGGCACGCATCGGCTGATCCAGAAGGACGTGGCATTCAGGAACCTGGGCCTCATCATCATCGACGAGGAGCACCGTTTCGGCGTGCGGCAAAAGGAAAGATTGAAGCAGCTGCGGGCGGAAGTCGACGTGCTGACCCTGACCGCCACCCCCATCCCGCGCACGCTGGCGATGTCGCTGGAGGGCATCCGCGATTTTTCGGTGATCGCCACGGCCCCGCAAAAGCGCCTGGCGGTAAAGACTTTCGTGCGCCCCTATTCTCCCGGCCTCGTGCGCGAGGCGGTGCTGCGCGAGCTGCGCCGCGGCGGCCAGGTGTTCTTCCTGCACAACGAGGTGGACAGCATTTATCGCATGCAGGAAAAGCTGGTGGAGTTGCTGCCGGAAGCGCGCATCCGCGTGGGCCACGGCCAGATGCCGGAACGCGAGCTTGAGCACGTCATGCGCGATTTCACCCAGCAGCGCTTCGATCTGCTGTTGTGCACCACCATCATCGAGACCGGCATCGACATCCCCACCGCCAACACCATCCTCATCAACCGCGCGGACAAGTTCGGCCTGGCCCAGATGCACCAGTTGCGCGGCCGCGTCGGGCGCTCGCACCACCAGGCCTTCGCCTACCTGCTGGTCGAAGAAGAAGCCGCACTGTCCGCATTGGCGAAAAAACGCCTCGAAGCCATCCAGATGATGGAAGACCTGGGCGCGGGTTTCTATCTCGCCATGCACGACCTGGAAATCCGCGGCGCCGGCGAGGTGCTGGGCGAGAAGCAGAGCGGCGACATGCTGGAAGTCGGCTTCTCGCTCTACAACGACATGCTGGGCGCGGCGGTGGCGAGCCTCAAGGCCGGGCGCGAGCCGGACCTCGCCGAGCCGCTCGGCGCGGTGTCGGAAATCAACCTGCACCAGCCCGCGCTGCTGCCCGAAACCTATTGCGCCGACGTGCACGAGCGCCTGGTCATCTACAAGCGCCTGGCCAACTGCAAGACAGCGGACGACATCACCGAACTGGGCGAGGAACTCATCGACCGCTTCGGCCTGCTGCCCGAACCGGCCAGGGTGCTGCTGGCCGGGCACAAGCTGAGGTTGCAGGCCAAACCGCTCGGCATCACCCGCCTGGACGCCACGGCCGACGGCCTCAACCTGCAATTCATGAAGAATCCGCCGATCGATCCGGTTAAAATCCTGCTTCTGGTGCAAAGCCGCGCCGGCCTGAAACTGGCCGGGCCGGACCGCCTGAAGCTGCAGAAGCCCTTGCCCGACCTGGAGGCCAAGCTCAAGGCGGCAAGTGAATTGATGAACGAACTGAAACCTTAAGAATTTTTGAACGCAAAACGTAGAGAAAACTAACAGGGAGGTTAAGGGAGGGCCGGGAGGGAAACCCAAAGCAATTTCCCCTGATTTATACCCTTACCTCCCCTACCTCCCTGTTATAAAGTTTTGCTTTTCTCTGCCCTCGGCGTTTGCCAAATTTCCCCCCTGGAATTCAACATGAGCCTGATCCGCCCCTTCCCCGCCCTGCGTCCCGCTCCCGGCCGTGCCGCCGAAGTCGTCGCCCCGCCCTACGACGTGCTCTCCACCAGCGAGGCGCGCGTGCGCGCGGCCGGCAAGCCGTTCAGCTTCCTGCACATTTCCAAGCCCGAGATCGACCTGCCCGAGGGCACCGATCCCTACGCGCCCGAGGTGTACGCGAAAGCCGCCGAGAACCTCAAGGCCATGATCGCCGCCGGCGTGCTGAAGCAGGACGAGGCCGCCTGCTACTACGTCTACCGCATCCAGATGGGCGAGCATGTGCAGACCGGCATCGTCGCCGCCGCCAGCGTGGCCGACTACGACACCAACCGCATCCGCAAGCACGAGTTCACGCGCCCGGACAAGGAAGACGATCGCGTGCGCCAGATCGACGCCACCAATGCCCAGACCGGCCCGGTGCTCCTGGCCTACCCCGACCAGCCCGAGGTCGATGCGATCCTGAAGAACACCGCAGCGGGCACGCCGGACGCCGACGCCATGGCCGACGACGGTGTGCGCCATACCCTGTGGGTCATGCGCGATGCCGGCGACATTGCCGCCATTACGCGGCTGTTCGACGCCATGCCTGCGCTCTACATCGCCGACGGCCACCACCGCTCGGCCTCGGCTTCGCGGATTTGCGCCGCGCGCAAGGCGGCCAATGCCGGCCACAGCGGGGAGGAGGCCTACAACCATTTCCTGTCGGTGATCTTCCCGGCGCACGAAATGAAGATCCTCGACTACAACCGCGTCATCACCGATCTCAACGGCCTTTCAGTCGAGGCCTTCCTCGACAGGATCAAGGGCGCCTTCGCCATCGAGGCCGCATCTGCGGCCGTGAAGCCGGCCAGGCCGGGCGAATTCGGCCTGTATCTGGCCGGCAAGTGGTACAGACTCAACATCCAGCCCGGCCTGATCCCGAATGACCCGGTCGGCCGGCTCGACGTCAGCCTGCTGCAGAACAACCTCATCGCCCCGGTGCTGGGCATTGACGACCCGCGCCGCGACAAGCGCATCGATTTCGTCGGCGGCATCCGCGGCCTCGGCGAACTGGAAAAGCGCGTGAACAGCGGGGAAATGGTCCTCGCCCTGTCGCTCTTCCCCACCCGCATGGTCGACCTGATGGCGGTGGCCGACGCCAACGAAGTCATGCCGCCCAAATCCACCTGGTTCGAGCCCAAGCTGGCCGACGGCATGGCCTCGCATCTGCTTTAAATTATCCGCGTCAGGACCATGGCTTATCGCCTTGATTCGTAATCGATATTCATGCGACCAGCCTAAAGTTTTTCGCGGCAGGGCCGAAAAGCCAGATTAGTAGCAACTAACTATCCGGCTTTCCGGCTCTGCCCACATGAAAATCACCAAGCGGCCCCCTACCGTTAACGGCGACAAGAGTGTTTCCGGCACCCGGGGCGCTCGCGTCAGCGAGCTGGCCAGGCCGGCAGCTTCCGGCAATGTGGACAAGCTCCAGGTCGCCGCCTCCACCACCCAGTTGCGCGAACTCGAGGCCGAGCTTGCCAAGCTCGACATTTCCGACGCGGCCAAGGTGGCCGCGATCAAGCGCGCCATCGACAACGGCACCTTCGAAGTGAACAGCGTGCTGGTTGCCGACCGTCTGATCGACACCGCCAAGGAAGCGGTGCGCAAGCGCCCGCGCAAATAAATAGGGTTTAAACTTGGCGCCATCTGCAGAATGACGATGGAGCCAAAATGACTGAAACGATCCTGACCATTTCCGGCATGACCTGCGGCGGCTGCGTCAACAGCGTGACGCGCGTATTAACTGCCGTTCCCGGCGTGCAGAAAGCCGATGTGACCTTGGTTCCCTCACAGGCCCGGGTCAGCTACGACGCGGCGCTCGCCGATCCGGAGAAACTTGCCCAGGCCGTGGCCGACGCCGGCTTCACGGTGACAGCACACCGGCCTGCCTGAGCCTTGGCAGCAGGGTCGACAGCGGTTCCGGCTTGTGCAGGTAATCGCCCTGCGCGTAATCGATGCCGATGCTGCGCAGGCAGTCCATGACCTCGGCCGATTCGACATATTCCGCAACGGTCTTGAGGCCGACCTTGTGGCCGATGCGGTTGATCGCCTCGACCATCGAGTAGTCGAGCGTATCCTTTGCCATATCCTGCACGAATGCCCCGTCGATCTTGAGGTAGTCGACCTGCAGGTTCTTGAGGTAGCCGAACGAGGACAGGCCGCTGCCGAAGTCGTCGAGTGCGAAGCGGCAGCCGAAGGTCTTCAGTTCGGCGATGAAGTCGTTGATGGTGACCAGATCGCCGATCGCGGCGGTTTCGGTGATCTCGAAGCACAGCATCTCGCCAAGGCCCGGCCTTTCCTTGAGCGCGGCGTGCAGCCAGCTTCTGAATTCCCGGTTTTTCAGTGACACGCCCGACAGGTTGACGGCGAACATGCAGCCGTTGCGGGCGGTCCTTGTCCGTTCGGCAAGGGTGCTGCCGAAGGTGTCGATCACGCTCTCGATGGTCCAGCGATCCAGCCTCGGCATCAGCGCGTAGCGCTCCGCCGCCGGGATGAAGGCCATGGGCAGGATGATGCCGCCGTCTTCGTCGAGCATGCGCATGAGAATCTCGATATGGCAGGCCGGATTGCGCTCGTCGACCGGGCGGATTTCCTGCCAGTACAGCCTCATCAGGTCTTCTTCCAGCGCCTTGTGAATGCGGGCGACCCACTGCATCTCGCCGCGGTGGCGGGCCATGTCGATATCGGCTGGCTGGTAGACGTGCACCTGGTTGCGGCCGCGGTCCTTGGCCACGTAACAGGCCGCGTCGGCGGCGGACAGCAGGTCGGCCATCGAGCCGGAGTCCCGTTCGACCATTACCAGGCCGATGCTGACGCCGATGTTGAACAGGCGGTTGTCCCACTTGAAGCGGAACTGCCGCACCATGTTGCGGCAGGCTTCCGCCACCAGGGTGGCATCCTTGAGGTCGCAGTTTTCCAGCAACAGGGCGAATTCGTCGCCGCCCAGGCGCGCCAGGGTGTCGCGCTCGCGCAGCAGGTCCTTCAGCATCAGGGCGAGCTGGCGCAGCAGTTCGTCGCCGGCGGCATGGCCGCAGGTGTCGTTGATGACCTTGAACTGGTCGAGGTCCATGTAGCACAGGGCATGCGTCCTGCCGTGCTGGCGCGCGGTGCCGATGGCCTGGCTCAGCCGGTGTTCGAACTCGTTGCGGTTGACCAGCCCGGTCAGCGCATCATGGTTGGCCTGGTAGACGAGGCGCGCAGTGGCCTGGTCGATGCGCTCCTGCATCTGCTCGTGCGCCGCCTGCAGGCTGCTTGCCATGTGATTGACGCCGCGTTCGAGCACGCCGAATTCGGCGCTGGCATCGGTCGAGGCCACGCGTTCGGTGAGATGGCCCTTGCCGATGCGCTCCACCGACCTGGCCAGCGACAGGATCGGCTGGGTGATGCGCCGCCCCAGTTGCCAGCCGAGCAGCGCGCTGAAGGCCAGGCCGATAAGCAGGATGACCACGCTTTGCCAGATGATCTGCCATTGTCCGGCATACAGGCTGTCCTTCGACAGTTCCAGGCTCACCCAGCCTGCCTTCTGGCGCAGGTAGGGCTCCCCCTCCTCCTCGGGCATCAGGAAGTCGTCCGTCGTGACCACGGTACGCATGACAGGCGCATAGAACAGCAGGGAGCCATCCACCTCCAAGCGGGTAACGCCCTGCGCGTTCTCCACGCCAGCCGGCACAATGCGCTCCCGTATCGTGCCGGCATGGGTCAGCAGGCGGCCGGCGCCGTCGAAAACCGTCACGCCCCTGACATCAGACTCACGTGTGGCTGAGGTCAGCAAGGGCACGAGGATATCGGGATTGCCTGAAATCACGCCGTATTCCACGGCGGGCGCAAGATGGCGCACGGTGGCGGCGCCGCGCTCGACCAGCGACTGGCCGAGCTCCTGAATGCGGGTATAGGCCAGATAGGTCATCAGCGCGGAACTGATCACCATCACCGGCAGGATGGACAGCCAGAATACGCGTGTACGGATGCCCGGCCTGATCATTCCTGCCCCCCCAGCACGTTCAGCAAGTATTCTTCGCTCAGTGTGTCGATGCCTAGCGAGCGTGCCACATGCGCGTTTACCGAAACCGAAAAATACCTGGGCCACTGCATGCTCGGCAGCTTGCCGCCATTCAGCATCCTGGCGGCAATCTCGCCTGCCTGGCGGCCCACCTGCTCGGGCGACGAGTACAGCGAAACCAGCGCCCCGGCGCGCGACAGCGCTTTCGAATAGCCCACCACCGGATCGCGGTAGCGGTAAGAGGTCATGAGCACGCTCTGCACCGTGTTGCGGTTGAGCACTTCCGCATCGGGCACGGCGAGCAGGAGGTCGGCATCTTTCAGCACCTGGCCAAGCGTGGCGACCAGCGCCGACTCGGACTCGGCCACGGCGCCGACCACGGTCAGGTTCTCGGCCTCGGCCGCGGCCTGCAGCACGCCCAGTGCATCGGCATTCCTGGGTCCGACCACGACGCCCACCCTGGTTGCCCGGGGCAACGCGTTCCTGACCAGGCGCAACTGGCGCGACAGCGGCTGTTCGAGCACCACGGCCCCGGCACTGCGGCCGCCTGCGGCAAGCTTGGCCCTGCCCTGTGCCTGGTACCAGTCCTCGGTGACCAGCACGGCCAGCACCGGCGTGTTGCCGCCCTGCGCCGCCATCTGCTCCGCCGCCTTCACGCCGACGGTGACCAGCAGGCTGGCGCGCGACACGACAGCGCCGCTGGCTGCCAGCCTGTCCGCCAGCACCTTCGATATGGCGTGCTGCGGCTTCAGCGCCGCTTCGATGGCATTCGCCGCCTCATGGTAGGGAGCGGCGTCCTCGGACAGCACGACGGCCACCAGCGACGCCTGCGCGGACGCCCCGGCGAGCGCCAGCATGAACATGCCGGCATGCAACAGCTGCCGTCCGGAAAAGCGCTTCAGCAAAAGAGGGGCGCAGAAAAGCGTCAGCAATTCAACCCGCTTGTTCTTGCATCCAGAGGCAGCCGCCGCCGCTTTCCTTGTCGATCTGTTTCAGCAAATCGAGATGGGCCGCCACTTCCTGCTCGGGAATTTGCACGGCCAGCGGGCGCGGGCGCTGCCTGCTCCTGTCTTCCCTGGCGGCCTCGGCATTCGGCCCTGACGAATCCATGACCAGGGTTTCCTGCCCGCGCGTCATGGACAGATAGACCTGAGCCAGCAGTTCGCAGTCGAGCAACGCACCGTGCAGGGTGCGGGTGGAATTGTCCACGCCATAGCGCTTGCACAGTGCATCGAGGCTGTTGCGCTGGCCCGGATGCAGGTTGCGGGCCATCAGCAGGGTATCGATCACCTCGCCAATGCAGGTTTCCAGGCCGCCCATGCCATGCAGCGCCAGTTCCGCATTGAGGAAGGCGGTATCGAAGGGAGCGTTGTGGATGATGAGCTCCGCGCCGCCAACGAATTCGAGGAACTCCGCGGCGATGTCGGCGAATCTCGGCTTGTCCTGCAGGAACTCGCGGGTAATGCCGTGAACCTGCAGCGCCCCCTCCTCGATGTCGCGGTCGGGATTGAGGTAGCGGTGGAAATGGTTGCCGGTAAGCCGCCGGTTGACCATCTCGACCGCGGCGATCTCGATCACCCGGTGTCCCTGGCGCGGGTCAAGGCCGGTGGTTTCCGTGTCCAGAATGATTTGTCGCAATTTTCTGTCTTATCCCGTTATGCCGGCCGCGCCCAGATTCGCCAGCCTGTCGGCGGATTCGTTGCCCGGGTGTCCGGCGTGCCCCTTCACCCAGATCCATTTGACCGTATGGCGTGATGATACCGCCTCCAGTTCCTGCCACAGGTCCTGATTCTTCACCGGCTTGCCGTCGGCCGTCTTCCAGCCCTTGCGCTTCCAGCCGGCCAGCCATTCGCTGATGCCCTTGTGCACGTATTGCGAATCGGTATGAACGCGGACATGGCTCGGCCGCTTGAGGCTTTTCAGCGCCTCGATCACGGCCTGCAACTCCATGCGGTTGTTGGTGGTGTGGGCTTCGCCGCCATGCAGTTCCTTGCGATGCGTGCCATAGACCAGCAGCACCCCCCAGCCGCCCGGACCCGGATTGCCCTTGCAGGCGCCATCGGTGTAGGCGTCCACCCAGTCAGTGTTTTCCACGCCGGGTCCGGTAATGGGCAAGATTGTGCACATTGCGCGCGGCAAGCTGGGGAGCGGCGGCCTTGGCCGACGTGCTTCTCCACGCCGGGGTCAGCACGCGCATGCCGTGCACGCGCTTGATCGCCTGCAGGAAGTAGACGCCGCCGCCCATGGCCCACCAGCGGTCGCCCGCGGGCTCCATGAAGCGGAAGCGCTTCAGCCAGTTGTCCTTGTTGATCGGCGGACGGTAGCAGCACATGCTGCCTGCCGACAGCTCGAAACCGAGCAGTTCGAGCCAGTCCCTGACCCGCGGCATGTTGAGGAAATGGCCGTTCCAGGGAAACCCCCTTTCATGACCCTTGAGCATGCGGGTCAGCCCCCAGAGGCTGCGCGGGTTGAAGCCGGACAGCACCAGCCGTCCCTCCGGGCGCAGCACTCTTTCCGCCTCGCGCAGGACCTGGTGGGGATGGTCGGTATATTCCAGCACGTGCGGCATGATCAGCAGGTCCACCGACTGGCTGTCGAAGGGCAGGAACATGGGCTCGGCCAGCACCTGGGCACGGTCGGCCTGGCCGCACTGTATCCGGCCGGGAATACGGCTGTTGCGCAGGAAATCGAACTGGTTGAGACCGATCTGCACCGCGTAAAAACCGAATATGTCAGCCACGACGCGGTCATAATAGTTCTGCTCGCGCTCGAGCAGGTAAGCTCCGAGCGGACTGGCGAACCATTCCGGACTGATTATCGAAGCCTTCATGCCTGCCTCAACTCCATGCTGACTGTCACTCCCATTCCCGCATTCAATGACAATTATATCTGGGCCCTGCACGATGCGCGTGACATCGTGCTGGTCGATCCCGGCGATGCCGCGCCCTGCATCGAATTCATCGAGTCGCGCGGGCTTGGCCTTGCCGCCATTCTGGTCACCCACCATCACGGCGACCACGTCGGCGGGCTCGCCGCGCTCGCCGCGAAGTATCGCCCCCGCATCTACGGTCCCGCGCTGGAGAACATTCCGGCCAGGACCGATGCGGTTGCTGACGGCGACACGATCACCCTGCAGTCCCCCGCGCTCCGTTTCAGCGTCATCGCCACGCCCGGCCACACGCTCGGCCATGTCGCCTACTACGGCAACGGCCGGCTGTTCTGCGGCGACACTCTGTTCGCCTGCGGCTGCGGCAGGCTGTTCGAGGGCACGCCGGCCATGATGGCCGCAAGCCTGGACAGGCTTGCGCAACTGCCCGGGGACACGCTGGTCTTCTGCGCGCATGAATACACCTTGAGCAACATCCGCTTCGCGCGGGCCGTGGACGGGGCGAACGACGCGCTGCTGGAGCGGGAAAAGCGCGACATGACGTCGCGCGGGAACGGCGTGCCGACCCTGCCCTCCACCCTGGCGCTGGAAAAGGCGACCAATCCTTTCCTGCGTTGCGGCGAGCCAGCCCTCATCGCGGCGGCCCAGGCACGGCTCGGGCGCCCAGCGCGCGATGCCGTGGAAGTGTTTGCGGCCCTGCGCCGGGCCAAGGACGCCTTTTGAGCGTTTTGTGCGGTTGACCTCGCCGGTCGACGGGCATAGGATTTGGCCTGCGCACAATTACACCTGTAGGAGAAAGTCTTGCGCCTGCGTTTGATTGCATCGTTTGCCGTTTCCATCGGCCTGATGTCGCCGGTGGCCTACGGCGCGCAGGAAGTGCAACTGGCCTACAACGACAGCAGCCCTTCCTCCGCGTTCGCATTCACCGAAAGCACCGACAATCTCTGGGATCGCCTTCGCGACGGCCTCAAGCTCGCCGAATTCGAGTCCCCGCTGACCCAGGTTCACGTTGATTGGTACGCCAAGCGGCCGGACTATGTCGCGCGCATGCTGGACCGTTCGCGGCGCTATCTCTATCACATCGTGGAGGCGGTAGAGGAACGCGGCATGCCGATGGAAATCGCGCTCCTGCCCATGATCGAGAGCGCCTTCAACCCGCAGGCCTATTCGCGTTCGCATGCAGCCGGGATCTGGCAGTTCATTCCGTCCACCGGCAAGAATTTCGGACTCAAGCAGAACCCCTGGTACGACGGCCGGCGCGACGTCGCCGCGGCAACCCGGGCCGCGCTGGATTACCTGCAAAAGCTTTACCGGGACTTTGGCTCCTGGGAACTGGCCCTGGCCGCCTACAATTGCGGCGAGGGCTGCGTATCCCGCGCCATCCAGAAGAACGCCGCGCAGGGCAAGCCGACCGACTACCAGAGCCTGGCATTGCCGCCCGAAACCCGCCATTACGTGCCCAAGCTGATGGCGATGCGGCAACTGGTGCTCCACCCGGAGAGTTTTGGCGTCGAGCTGAACGAGATCCCCAACGAGCCGTATTTCACCCAGGTCTCGATCAACACCGGGGCCATGGACGTGCGTTCCGCCGCCAGGCTGGCGGGTCTTTCGGTCGACGAGTTCCTCGCCCTCAACCCGGCCTTCCCGCGCAAGCTGATCAAGGCGGGCAGCAGCGTTTCCGTGCTGGTGCCGGTCGACCACGCCGAAGCCTTCCAGTCCAACCTGGACAAGGGCGAATGGGACAGATGGGAGCCGGTCAGCGCCAGGAAAGGCATGACCGTGGCTGAAATCGCCGAGCAGTTCGGCACCACGCCGGAGCGGATCGCGGAGCACAACCAGCTGCACCTGCGCAACGGCCGCCTCATCAAGGACCAGGTCATTCTCGCCCCGCTCGGCAATGCAGAAAGCAGCGACCTCGCGGCTGCGACCTGGCAGGAAGCAGAAGCCGAGTCCAGGCAGCCGAGCGGCACCCCCGCGGAATACTATGTAGTGCGCAGGGGCGGGACGGTCGAACAGCTGGCCCGCAAGCTCGGCATCAAGGCGAGCGACATCCGGCTGTGGAACAAGCTGAAGTCCTCCAGGCTCCATGCCGGCCAGCGCCTGGTGGTAAAGCCGGCCACCTCCGAGGCCGCTTCTGCCAGGCTCGCGTCCGGCGCGGACAAAACCGCCAAGGCTGCCACCCGCTACACCGTGCGTCGCGGCGACACGCTGTATTCGATCGCCAATCGCTTCAACGTTTCAGTCTCGCAGCTGAAAAGCTGGAACAAGCTGCAAAGCAACCACGTGCAGGCAGGCCGTCAGCTCACCATCAAGCGCAGCTAGGGGCCCAACCCCCGCCGCTTACACGACGGAAGCCAGCAGGCTTTGGGTGTAAGGGTGCTGCGGGTGCGCCAGGATGTCCCGTGTCGCACCCAGTTCCACGATCTTCCCCGCCTGCATCACGGCCACGCGGTGCGCAAGATAGCCGACGGCGGCAAGATTGTGAGTAATGAACAGCATGGCCAGTCCTTCCTCACGCTGCAGGTCCGCCAGCAGGTTGAGTATCTGCGCCTGCACCGACACGTCGAGCGCCGAGGTCGGCTCGTCGCAGATCAGCAGCTTGGGCCTGACCGCCAGCGCACGCGCGATGGCGATGCGCTGGCGCTGGCCGCCGGAAAACTCATGCGGGTAGCGAGTCACCGCATCGGGGTCGAGGCCGACCTTTTCCAGCAGGGCCGCAACGCTTTTCCCGCGCGTGTGCGCCTCGCCCACTCCCAGCGCAGCCATGCCCTCCTGCAGGATGTCGCCCACGCGCATGCGCGGGTTGAGCGAACTGTAGGGGTCCTGGAAGACGATCTGCGCCAGGCGTCGATACGGTTTGAAGCGGCGTTCGGACA
>VFQM010001828.1_pt1 | contig 17433 bp, 14 predicted proteins | sample 3512391 | NCBI WGS metagenome assembly VFQM01 (sample SAMN10412369, study PRJNA504923) | tailings metagenome | isolation source: Replicate 1 from Balatoc abandoned mine | place: Philippines
AGCCCGCCCTGGAGGCCATGCACCGGCGCAAGACCGGCGCACTGCTGCAGGCCAGCGTCACCATGGGGGCGGCCACCGCAGCCCCGGCGCCTGCGGTGCAGGCCGCGCTGGCCGACTACGGCGCCCACCTGGGCCTGGCATTCCAGGTGGTGGACGACATCCTCGACGTGACCGCCGATTCGGCCACGCTGGGCAAGACGGCCGGCAAGGACGCCGCCGCCGACAAGCCCACCTTCGTGTCCCTGATGGGGCTGGCCGAGGCCCAGGCATACGCCGACGCCGTACTCGCCAAGGCCCACGCCGCGCTGCAGCGCAGCGGCCTCACCCAAACCGCCACCTTGCACGCCCTGGCCGACTGGGTGGGCCAACGCCGCTCCTGAGCAGGAGAACGACCATGAACCCGATCCAGGAATCGCCCGCGGGCGCGCCCGCCACCGAGTTGCTGCAGACCATCGACGCGCCATCCGATCTGCGCAAGCTGCCACGCACGCAACTGCGCCCGCTGGCCGACGAATTGCGTGCCTACCTGCTGCACAGCGTGGCGCGCACCGGTGGTCACCTGAGCTCCAATCTGGGCACGGTGGAGCTCACCATCGCGCTGCACTACGTCTTCAACACCCCCGAGGACCGGCTGGTGTGGGACGTGGGGCATCAGACCTACCCGCACAAGATCCTCACCGGCCGCCGCGACCGCATGCACACGCTGCGCCAGCTCGATGGCCTGAGCGGCTTCCCGCGCCGCAGCGAGAGCGAGTACGACACCTTCGGCACCGCGCATTCATCGACCAGCATCTCGGCCGCGTTGGGCATGGCGATGGCCGCCAAGGCCAAGGGCGAGGGCCGGCGTGCCGTGGCCATCATCGGCGACGGCGCCATGACCGCGGGCATGGCCTTCGAGGCACTGAACAACGCCGGTGTGGCCGATGGCCGCCTGCTGGTGGTGCTCAACGACAACGACATGTCGATCTCGCCGCCGGTGGGCGCACTCAACCGATACCTCGCCCAGCTCATGAGCGGGCGTTTCTATTCGGCGGCCAAGCACATGGGCAAGCAGGTGCTCAAGGGAGCGCCGCCGCTGTTCGAGCTGGCCAAGCGGCTCGAGGAACAGGCCAAGGGCATGGTGGTGCCCGCCACACTGTTCGAGAAGTTCGGCTTCAACTACATCGGCCCCATCGACGGCCACGACCTCGACTCGCTCGTGCCCACGCTCGAGAACATCCGCCAGCTGCTCGACGACAACGACGGCCCGCAGTTCCTGCACGTCGTGACGAAAAAAGGGCAGGGCTACAAGCTCGCCGAAGCCGACCCCATTGCGTACCACGGCCCGGGCAAGTTCGACCCTGCGGTCGGGCTGACCAAGCCCGCCACGGCGCCCAAGCCCACCTTCACGCAGGTGTTCGGTCAGTGGCTGTGCGACATGGCCGCTGCCGACCAGCGCCTGGTCGGCATCACGCCGGCGATGCGTGAGGGCTCGGGCATGGTGGAGTTCGAACGCCGCTTTCCCGGCCGTTACTTCGACGTCGGCATCGCCGAGCAGCACGCCGTCACGTTCGCGGCCGGCCTGGCCTGCGAGGGCATGAAACCGGTGGTGGCCATCTACTCCACGTTCCTGCAGCGCGCCTACGACCAGCTCATCCACGACGTCGCGCTGCAGAACCTGCCCGTGGTGTTCGCGCTCGACCGCGCCGGGCTGGTGGGGGCCGATGGCGCCACGCACGCGGGCGCCTACGACATCGCCTACCTGCGCTGCATACCCAACGTGTCCGTGGCTTGCCCGGCCGACGAGGCCGAGTGCCGCCAGTTGCTCTCCACCGCGTTTGCGCAGGAGCACCCGGTGGCCGTGCGCTACCCACGCGGTGCCGGCATCGGCGCGGCCGTCCCGCAGGGGCTGGACACCCTGCCGTTCGGCAAAGGCGAACTGCGCCGCAAAGGCCGTGGTGTGGCCATCCTGGCGTTCGGCACCTTGCTGTATCCGGCCCTGGCCGCGGCCGAGAAGCTGGGAGCCAGCGTGGCCAACATGCGCTGGGCCAAACCGCTCGATCTCGATCTGCTGCGCGAGATCGCGCGCACGCACGACGCCATCGTCACGGTGGAAGAAGGCTGTGTCATGGGGGGTGCCGGCAGTGCGGTGATGGAAGCCCTGCAGGCCGAAGGCCTGGGCCTGCCGGCGTTGACGCTGGGCCTGCCCGACGTCTTCATCGAGCATGGAGACCCCGGCAAGCTGTTGTCGCTGCAAGGCCTTGATGCGACCGGCATCGAACGTGCGGTGCGCGAGCGTTTCGGCTCGCTGCTCGATGGTTCGTCGGGCCTGAAGATCGTGGCCTGACGACAGCGGCCTGACGATCGGCACCTGACGGGTGCCCGCCCACCGCACCCCCGTGGTGCGCCCCGTTGCTTTGCCTGACGGCTTCCTGAATGCCGCGTCGGGGTATGCCCTTGCTGCAAAGGAAAACCCCCGGGGTTGGCCCGGGCGCCATTTCTAGAATTTCGTGGCCTTGAAGGCACCCGTGGCTCTGCTGCGGGGGACAGCAACATAAACCACGGAGTTGAAGCAAATGGATCGTCGTTCCCTCATCAAGCACGCCGGTATCGCCGGTGTGCTCGCCGCCGGTGCCGCGCCTGCGGTACATGCCCAGGCCGCCATTCGCTGGCGCCTGACTTCCAGCTTCCCCAAGGCCCTGGACACCATCCACGGTGCCGCCGACGTGTTCGCGCAGTCGGTCAAGGCCATGTCGGGGGGCAAGTTCGAGGTCACGGTGCACGCGCCCGGTGAACTTGTGCCCGCCTTCGGCGTGGTCGATGCGGTGCAGGCCGGCACGGTGGAGATGGGGCACACCGCCCCTTATTACTTCTTCGGCAAGGACGACACCTTCGCGATGGCCACGGCCATTCCGTTCGGCCTGAACAGCCGCCAGCTCACCGCCTGGATGTACGACGGCAACGGCCTCAAGCTGTTCCGCGAGTTCTATGACCAGTACAACATGGTGAACTTCCCTGGCGGCAACACCGGTGCCCAGATGGGCGGCTGGTACCGCAAGGAAATCAAGAGCGCTGCCGACATCAAGGGCTTGAAGATGCGCATCGGCGGCTTCGCCGGCAAGGTGCTCACCCGCATGGGCGGTGTGCCGCAGAACATCCCCGGTGGCGAGATCTACCAGGCGCTGGAGAAAGGCACCATCGACGCCACCGAATGGGTGGGCCCGTACGACGACGAAAAGCTGGGCTTCCAGAAGGTCGCCCGTAACTACTACTACCCAGGCTGGTGGGAAGGTGGCGCGCAGCTTGAGTTCTACGTCAACAAAGCCGCGTACAACGCCCTGTCGGCCGAGAACAAGGCCCTCGTGGAGGTCGCGGCCTCGCACGCGCACACCGTGATGCAGGCCCGCTACGACGCCCGCAACCCGGCCGCGCTCAAGCGCCTGGTGGCCGGCGGCGCCAAGGTGCTGGCGTTCCCGAAATCGGTGATGGACCTGGCCTACAAGGAGTCGCTGGCGCTGTACAGCGAGCTCTCGGCCAGCAACCCGAACTGGAAGAAGATCTACGCCGACTATTCGAACTTCCGCCGCGACCAGAACCTCTGGTTCCGATTCACCGAGGCGCAGTTCGACCGGTACATGCAATCGGCCAAACTCTGATCCCGGGCCGAGCGGATCGCGCCCCGCTTCGGCGGGGCTTTTTTCTGTTGCTCCTCATGCCATGACGTCAGGTGGCCAACAGCCGGCCGCGTGCGCCGCAGGCTAGACTGTCGGGCTTTCCGACCGGCGTTCGCCCGCCCATGCCTCACCAGGGGTCTCCATGCAATTTCTCCTCAAGATTTCAGCCTTCATCGACCGCATCAACGACCTGCTGGGCCGCCTCATGATGTGGTTCATCCTGGCCGCCACGCTCATCAGTGCAGGCAACGCCATCGTGCGCAAGGTGTTCGGCACCAGCTCCAACGCCTGGCTCGAGGTGCAGTGGTACCTGTTCGCTGCCGTGTTCCTGCTGGGCGGCGGCTACGCCTTCCTGCGCAACGTCCATGTGCGCATCGATTTCCTGTCCTCGCGCTTCAGCGCGCGCACGCGCAACTGGATCGACATCGTCGGTATCCTGGTGTTCCTGGTGCCGCTGTGCCTGATGCTGATCTACGAAGGCTGGCCGGTGTTCGAGCGCGCCTGGACATCGGGTGAGATGTCGTCCAACGCGGGCGGCCTGATCCGCTGGCCGGTGTTCCTGCTCATTCCCCTGGGTTTTGCAATCCTGCTGGCACAAGGCGCGTCCGAACTCATCAAGCGCGCGGCCTTCCTGAGCGGTGCAGGCCCGGACGTGCTGGCACACAAGGAGCCGGACGAAGCCGAAGTTCTCCTCAAGGAACTCGCCGAAGGCGACGTGGCCTCCACGAACAAGGCCTGAGCGAGCACACCATGACCGAATTCATCACCCAGAATTTCGTGCCGCTGCTCTTCTGCGGCTTGCTGGCCTTCCTGCTGTCCGGGTTCCCGGTGGCCTTTGCACTGGCCGCCACCGGCCTGTTCTTCGGCTACATCGGCATGGAGGTCGGCCTGTTCCCGTCCGGGCTGTTCCAGGCGCTGCCGCTGCGCGTGTTCGGCATCATGCAGAACGACACGCTGCTGGCCATCCCGTTCTTCACGCTCATGGGCATCATCCTGGAGCGCAGCCGCATGGCGGAGGACCTGCTCTCCACCATCGCCCAGGTGTTCGGCCCGGTGCGCGGCGGCCTGGCGGTGGCCGTGGTGCTGGTGGGTGCGCTGCTCGCGGCCACCACCGGCGTGGTGGCCGCAGCGGTCATCTCGATGGGCCTGATCTCGCTGCCCATCATGCTGCGCTATGGCTACAACCGCACCATTGCCATGGGCACCATCACGGCCTCGGGCACGCTGGCGCAGGCCATCCCGCCCTCGCTGGTGCTGATCGTGCTGGCCGACCAGTTGGGCCGCTCGGTGGGTGACATGTACGCCGGCGCGTTGATCCCCGGTCTCATGCTGGTGGGCCTGTACCTGCTGTTCATCGCGGCGGTCGCCATCGTGCTGCCGAAGTGGGTGCCTGCACTGCCGAAAGAGGCGCGCATCTACACCGAGCCCGGCGGCGCTTCTGGCCACCTTTCGCTGCTCATCCTGCTGGTCATCTGCGGGGCGGTGAGCTGGCTCTGGTCGACGCAGCACGAGGCCATCATCAACCCGATGATTGAGCGCCAGATCCCCGCGGGTGGCGACGAAGTGCTGATCATGTCGATCACGGTCGGCTCCTTCTTGGCGCTGGCGCTGGCCCTGGTCAACCGTCTGTTCCGCCTGGGGCTGCTATCGCGCCTGGCCGAGCAGGTCACCTTCGTGTTGATCCCGCCGCTGGTGCTGATTTTTCTGGTGCTGGGGACCATCTTCCTGGGCATCGCCACCCCCACCGAGGGCGGCGCCATGGGTGCGGTGGGCGCATTCATCATGGCTGCTGCGCGCCGCTCGCTCAGCTACAAGCTGCTGAAAGAGGCGATGGAGAGCAGCACCCGGCTGTCGATCTTCGTGATGTTCATCCTGATCGGATCGACCGTCTTCAGCTTCACCTTCAACGCGGCCGACGGCCACATCTGGGTCGAGCACCTGTTCGACAAGTTGCCCGGCGGTGAACTCGGCTTCCTGTTGTTCGTGAACTTCCTGGTCTTCGTGCTGGGCATGTTCATCGACTTCTTCGAAATCGCCTTCATCGTCATTCCGCTGCTGGCGCCGGTGGCGCAGAGCATGGACATCAACCTCATCTGGTTCGGTGTGCTGCTGGCGATGAACATGCAGACCTCGTTCCTGACGCCCCCGTTCGGCTTTGCGCTGTTCTACCTGCGCAGCGTGGCCGCGCGCCAGGACTACACCGACAAGGTCACGGGCAAGCTCATCACCGCGGTGACCACGGCGCAGATCTACAAGGGCTCGATTGCCTTCATCGTGTTGCAGCTGATCATGGTGGCGGTGGTCCTGTTCAACCCTCAGCTCGTCATCGGCAGCCTGGGGGCGCCGGTCAAAGTGGACAACGAGGCGGTGCAGGATCTGCTGCGCGACATGGCCCCGCCCGGCTACGACGAAGACACGCAGCAACCCGAGGCCGAAGGCGAGGAGCCCGCGGCCGAAGAAGAGAACGGACTGCAGCCGCAGGCGGAGGAACCTGCCGCCGAGGTGGACCCGAACAAGGCCTTGCAGGAAAGCCTGCAGAACGAGAAGAAGTGAGGGCGAAGCCGTGCAGATCGATGTGAAAGTGCTCGATGCGCGCATGGCCGCGCAGATGCCCGCCTACGCCACGCCGGGCAGTGCGGGGCTGGACTTGCGTGCTTGCCTGGACGCGCCGCTCACGCTGGCGCCCAATGCCTGGCAACTGGTGCCCACCGGCCTGGCCGTGCACCTCGCCGATCCGGGGTACGCCGCGCTCATCCTGCCGCGCTCGGGCCTCGGTCACAAGCACGGCATCGTGCTGGGCAACCTCGTGGGCCTCATCGACAGCGACTACCAGGGCCAGCTCATGGTCAGCGCCTGGAACCGCAGCGACGTCGCGTTCACCATCGAGCCGATGGAGCGCATCGCGCAGATGGTGATCGTGCCGGTGGTGCAGGCGCGCTTCAACGTGGTGAGCGAGTTCGCCGCCGAGAGCGCGCGCGGCACCGGCGGCTACGGCTCCACCGGTCGCGGCTGACGCCGCGATCTCAATGCAGCGTGGGCGGCACGGGCGGCGTGTCGCTGTCGTCCGACGGGTCGATCTGCGTGCGGAAGAAGCCGGCGCCCAGCGTGCCCTGGCCGACCTCGTCCTCCGTGGCCTCGCGCACCGCGTGCAGCTTGAGGTGGATGCGCAGCGCAATGCCTGCGAGCGGGTGGTTGCCGTCGAGCACCACGTGGTCCGGGTAGATGTCGCTCACGAAATAGAGCCTGTCGCGCGGGGCGTCCGGGTTGCAGCCCGGTGGCAGGCCCTCGAAGCCCATGCCTTCTTCCAGCTCGGTCGGGAAGCGGTCTCGCGGCTCCAGAAACAGCAGTCGGTCGTCGTAGTCGCCAAAGGCGTCGATCGGCTCCAGGTGCAGCTCCAGGGTGTCGCCCGGCTGGTGCCCTTGTAGCCCTTCCTCGATCTTGCCCAGCAGGTCGCTGCCGCCGACAAGGAACTCGACCGGCTCCTCCAGCTCGTCGAGCACTTCGCCGAGCGTGTCCTTGAGTGTCCAGGTGAGCGCCACCACGCACTGCGGTGTCACGGCCATCGGGTCTTGGTGCTTGGATTTCATCCGACAATTCTCCCATGACCCTTTCAACCGACACCGCGCTGCCGCTGCTGGGCGGCCTCACGCCGGCGCAGTTCATGCGCCGCCACTGGCAGAAAAAGCCCCTGCTGATCCGCCAGGCCATCGCCGATCTGCAGGCCCCGCTGGACCGCGACGCCCTGTTCGCCCTGGCGGGCTGCGAAGGCGTGGAGTCTCGCCTGATCGCGCGCCGCGAGGGTGCGTGGACGCTGCGCCACGGCCCGTTCACGCGGCGCGCGCTGCCACCGCTGTCGCGGCCCGGCTGGACGCTGCTGGTGCAGGGCGTGGACCTTCATCTGGACGCTGCACACGCACTGCTGCAGCGCTTTCGTTTTGTGCCCGATGCGCGGCTGGATGACCTGATGGTCTCCTGGGCCAGCGAGGGCGGTGGCGTGGGCCCGCACTTCGACAGCTACGACGTCTTCCTGCTGCAGGTCACCGGGCGGCGGCGCTGGCGCATCGGCCGCCAGACCGATCTGAGCCTGCAGCCCGATGTGCCGCTGAAGATCCTGCAGCGCTTCGAGCCCGAGCAGGAGTTCGTGCTGGAGCCCGGCGACATGCTCTACCTGCCCCCGCGCTGGGCACACGATGGCGACGCCGTGGGGGGCGACTGCATGACGTGCTCGATCGGTTTTCGGGCACCCCAGCGCGGTGGCCTTGCCGGTGAGCTGCTGCAGCGCCTCGGTGAGGACGTCGACGATCCGGTGCTCTACCAGGACCCGCAGCAACCCGCCAGCGATACGCCCGCCCGCATGCCCGATGGCCTGCAGGCCTTTGCCACCGCTGCGCTGCAACGTGCCCTGGCGCGGCCCGAGGCGGTGGCACTGGCGCTCGGCGAGGTCATGACCGAGCCCAAGCCCGCGGTGTGGTTCGATGAACCCGGGCAAGCCTGGCAGCCCGGCGCCTTGAGGCTGGACCGCCGCACGCGCATGATGTACGACTCGCGCTACGTGTTCATCAACGGTGAGGGCATTCGCGCCGGTGGCGCCGATGCCCGGCTGATGCGCCGGCTCGCCGATCGGCGCTGCCTGGGCGCGCGCGAAGTGCTGGCTGCCAGCGCGGACGCACAAGCCCTGCTGGGCGAATGGTTCGAGGCGGGCTGGTTGCACCGCCTGCCCGACGGTCACTGAAAGGGAGCATTCCATGGAAGGCGCAGACAGCATCGACGACCGCAGTGATGACGGCAGCGGCAGCGCAGCCGGTGGCCCGCTACCCCCGTTGCCCGAGGGACGCCTGGTCGGCCGCATCGCCTTTGCTGATGCGGTGCGCGCCGCCTGCGCCGCCGCCGGCCGCGAAGGCTGGTCGTCCATCGTGCTGGCCGACGACGACTTCAGCGATTGGCCGCTGGGCGAACGCGCGGTGATCGACGGGCTCAATGCCTGGGCCCACCGGGGGCGTCACATGCGCCTGCTGGCGCGCGATTTCACGGCATTGCGGCAGCGGCACCCGCGCTTTGTGCAATGGCGCACCACCTGGGCCCACCTGATCGAGGCGCACGCGGTGTCGCAGGCGTCGCCACACGAGATTCCGGCGGTGATCTGGACGCCGACCTGGACGCTGGAGCGTCTGGACCCGGTTCGCAGCAGCGCCGTGGCCGAGCACGGTGCCGAGCGGCGCGTGGCGCTGGCCGAGCGCCTGGACGACTGGTGGGCCAGAGGCCGCCCGGCCTTCGCGCCCACCACGCTGGGGCTTTAGTTCAGGTCCGCGGCGAGCAACTGCACGATGCGCTGTGCGTTCTGCGAGGCGTCGGGCTTGCCCTGCGCGTCGAGCACCGAGACCGTGGTGGCATCGTTCTCGCTCTTGACCACGATGCGGTAGCGCTGCGGCGTGGGTTGCTTGCTCTCGGCGCCGAACATGCGCGCGAAGAAACCCGGCTTGTTGGCCTGCACCACGGGCTCGACATAGCGCACGAAGTAGGTGCCGTCGCTGCGGTTGCGGTCTTCCACGGTGAAGCCGCTGCGGTCGAGCGACAGGCCGACACGGCGCCAGGCACGGTCGAAGTTGTCGTTGAACTGCAGCACCGGCTGGTTGTTCACCGTGGCCACGCGCGCGTTCTGGCGCGCGGGCGCGGTGGCGGCCACCGCCTGCGCCTGCGCCTCGCTCACGCCGAGCTTGACCATGAGGCGGCGCAGGAATTCGGCTTCGAGTTCCGTGTCGGCCGGGCGGGGCTGCCACACGGTCGAGTCCTTCTCGCTGCTGCTGTAGACCTCGACCATGCCGCGGTGCGTCACGTAGATTTCGGTGCCACCGCTGGCGTTGCGCTCCAGGCGCGTGCGGAACTTGTCGCGCTCGCCGGTGGAGTAGGCGCTGTCGAAGATGCGCCCGATGGTGGAGCGGATGAAGTCCTGCGGAATCTTGGCGCGGTTCTCGGCCCAGTCGGTTTCCATGATGCCCAGGGTTTCCTGGTCGACATCGAGCAGAAAGCCGTTTTCCTGCCAGAAGGAGCGGATCGGTTCCCAGAGTTGCGCCGGGGCGCGGTCCACCACCAGCCAGCGCTGGGCGCCGGCGCGCTCGATGCGCACATCACCCACTTGCGCGGGCGCGGTGCCGGCGCCCGGCGCCGTGGCACCGGTGGTCTGGCTTGTCTGGTAGCCGCTGGCGGTGACGGCGGCGCCCGGCACCACGTAGCGGGTGTCGCGGCTGAGCTGCGTCAGGTCGGGGGGCACGTCGAGCGTGCTGCCGCGCTGCGCGCTCTTGTAGTCGATCTTGTCCTCCTGGAGGATCGAGCAGCCCGAGGCCAGCATGGCGGCACAGGCGAGCAGGCCCAGGCGGGGGAACATACGGGCAGGGCGGGCGAGAAAACGCATCGGGAGGGGCCTCGACGTCAACGGGAATGGGGATCAGCGAAGAAGGCCGGCTTCCTGGAGCGCGGCTTCGACCTGCGGCACGTACTGGCGCGACATGGGCGTGAGCGGCAGGCGCATGGTTTCACCGCACAAACCCATGCGGGCCATGGCCCACTTGAGCGGAATCGGGTTGGCTTCGCAGAACAGGTGCTTGTGCACGGGCAGCAGGCGCTTCTGGATCGCCATGGCCGTCCTCGCATCGCCCGCGATGGCCGCCACGCAGAGTTCGTGCATCGCGCGCGGTGCGATGTTGGCGGTGACGCTCACGTTGCCGTGACCACCGCAGAGCATGAGCGCCACCGCCGTGGGGTCGTCGCCCGAGTAGATGGCGAAGTCGGCCGGCGCCTCGCGGATGAGCCACTGGGCACGCTCGATGTTGCCCGTGGCCTCCTTGATGCCGACGATGCCCTTGACCTGCGTCAGCCGCAGCACGGTGTCGATCTGCATGTCGGCCACGGTGCGGCCGGGCACGTTGTAGAGCACGATGGGCAGGTCGCCGGTCGCCTCGGCGATGGCCTTGAAGTGCTGGAACTGGCCCTCTTGCGTGGGCTTGTTGTAGTAGGGCACGACCTGCAACTGGCAGTCGGCGCCGACGCTGCGCGCGAACTTCGCGAGGTCGATGGCCTCGGCCGTGGAGTTGGCGCCGCAGCCGGCCATGATGGGGACGCGTTTGTTGGCCTGCTCCACCGCGACGCGGATGATCTCGCAGTGCTCTTCCACCGACACGGTGGGCGATTCACCGGTGGTGCCGACCACGCCGATGCAGTCCGTGCCTTCGGCGATGTGCCAGTCGACCAGTTTTCGCAAACCGGGGTAATCGACGCTGCCATCGGGGTGGAAGGGGGTGGCCAGGGCCACGATGCTGCCGGTGATCATGTGCATGTCGGTCGTTGTGTCAGCGCACGGTTGCGTCCGCTGGGTGCCCACCGGGGGCGGGTAAGCGGAGCATTCTACCCAGCGGCATCGAGGCGATGCCGGGGCGGCAATGCGCCGCTGGCGCGGATTTCGCGCACCGCTGCCAGGCGCTGCACGAAGCGGTCGGGGTCGCTGCAGAAGCCGTCTTCGTAGGCCACGATCCGAAGACCGCTGGCAGCGGCCAGCAGTTCCCCGGGGCGCAACAGGAAATCGGGCCTCGACGGCTTGCCGACCGTGGCGTGGTCGGCGGCGAAGGTCTCGTAGATCAGCACGCCGCCGTCGGCCACGCTGTCGACGATGTGCGGCATGAGTGCGCGCCACAGGTAGTTGGTGACCACCACGCCCGCGAAGCGCTCGCCAGCCAAGGGCCAGGGCCCGTTCTCGATATCGGCCAGCACCGCGCGGCCGATGCCTTCGATCGCTGCAATGGCGTCGGGGTCGCGGTCCACGCCCGTCACCGGGTGGCCGCGCTGCGCGAACCAGCGCAGGTGCCTGCCGCGGCCGCAGGCCACGTCGAGCACCGCACCGCCCGGTGGCACCAGGTGCGACCAGCGCCGCACCCAGGCCGAGGGCGCCTCGCTGCCGTGCATCAGAAGCAACTCCAGAGGCGATCGGCCATGTCGATCATGAAATCCGGCCGCTGGTAGAGGGCGAACGTGCCCAGCAGGCCTGCGAGCGCCACCGCCCAAAGCAGGATGCGTTGTGTCCGGCTCATGCGGCGGCTCCCATGCGCTGCGGCGCGCGCGCAATCGGTGCCTCGCGCACCGGCAGGTTCACCAGTGCAGCGAACACGCCCAGCGCGATGGAGATGTACCAGACGATGTCGTAGCTGCCCGTGCGGTCGTACAGGTAGCCGCCGAGCCACACGCCCAGGAAGCTGCCGATCTGGTGGCTGAAGAACACGAAGCCGCCCAGCATGGACAGGTGCGCGACGCCGAAGATCTGCGCCACGGTGGCGTTGGTGGGCGGGATGGTGGACAGCCACAGCAAGCCCATCACGGCCGAGAAGACATACACGCTCATGGGCGTGAGCGGGGCCCACAGGAACAGCGCAATGGCCACCGCGCGACCGAGGTAGATGAACGCCAGGATGTGCCGCTTGGGCAGGCGCTGGCCCAGCGCGCCGGCGGCGTAGGTGCCGATCACGTTGAACAGGCCGATCAGCGCCAGGGCGTAGCTCGCCACCTGCGGCGACAGGCCGTTGTCCTTGAGGTAGCTGGGCATGTGCACGCCGATGAACACCACCTGGAAACCGCAGACGAAGTAGCCGGCCATCAGCAGCTGGAAGCTGCGGTAGCGGAAGGCCTCGCGCAGCGCCTGGGCGATGGTCTGCTCCCGCTTGGGCGGTGCCGCGCCCGCAAACCCGGGTTCACGCAGGCCCATGGCCAGCGGCGCGATCAGCAACACCGCAACGGCCAGCGCCAGCAAGGCGTTCTGCCAGCCCAGGCTGGCGATGAGCCAGCCTTCGACCGGCACCATGAGGAACTGGCCGAACGAGCCCGCGGCGGCGGCCACGCCCATGGCCCAGGAGCGCCGCTCGGCCGGCAACTGGCGCCCGATGACGCCGTAGATCACGGCATAGGTGGTGCCGGCATGCGCCGCACCGATCAGGATGCCGGTGGTGAGGGCGAAGGTGAGGGTGGAGGTGGACAACGCCATGCCCACCAGCCCGAGGCCGTACAGGCCGGCGCCGACCACCAGCACGCGGAAGGCGCCGAAGCGGTCGGCCGCCATGCCCGCAAAAATGCCGAACACGCCCCAGGCGAGGTTCTGCACCGCCAGGGCGAAGGCAAAGGTCTCGCGGCTCCAGCCCTGGGCCTGCGTGATGGGTTGCAGCCACAGACCGAAGCCGTGGCGGATGCCCATGGAGAGGGTGACGATGAGGGCGCCGCAGGCCAGCACCTGCAGGGCGGAGAGGCGCGGTGCGCCCGGGTTGGCGAAAGTCATCTGCGGATTGTGCCCAAGCGCCGGGGGGAAGTCCTTGACGCCACCGGATTGCACCCTTGAAATTTGTGCCCGCCTTTGTTGCGCGCCACGCATCGGCGTCGGGCTGTGAATTCATCCAGTGGTTTGGCGCGCACGCGCCTACAATCCGCGCCCATGGCAAGTACCCCCTCCACCTATTCGGAAGGCTCCATCCGTGTCCTCAAGGGGCTGGAGCCCGTCAAGCAGCGGCCGGGCATGTACACCCGCACCGACAACCCGCTGCACATCATTCAGGAAGTGCTGGACAACGCGGCCGACGAGGCGCTCGCGGGGCACGGCAAGAAGATCAAGGTCACGCTGCACGCCGACGGCTCGGTGAGCGTGGAGGACGATGGCCGCGGCATCCCTTTCGGCCTGCACCCTGAGGAAAAGGCCCCGGTGGTCGAGCTGGTGTTCACCCGGCTGCACGCTGGCGGCAAGTTCGACAAGGGCAAGGGCGGGGCCTACAGCTTCTCGGGCGGCCTGCACGGCGTGGGCGTGAGCGTGACCAACGCGCTGTCGAAGCGGCTGGAGGTGGTGAGCTACCGCGACGGGCAGGTCGCGAAGCTGGCTTTCTCGGGGGGTGACGTGATCGAGCCCCTGGCCGTGGCGCCGCGTGGCGAAGGCGACCGCAAGCAGGGCACCACGGTGCGCGCCTGGCCCGATGCGAAGTACTTCGAATCGTCGGCGCTGCCGATGAACGAGCTGGTGCACCTGCTGCGCAGCAAGGCCGTGCTGATGCCCGGCGTGTCCATGCAGCTGTTCGTCGAAAAAACGAAGGACACCCAGACCTGGCAATACAAGGGCGGCCTGCGCGACTACCTGCAGCAAACGCTCACCGCCGACCCGGTGATTCCCATGTTCGAGGGCGAGGGTTTTGCCGAGGCCGGCCACGACAGCTTTGCCGAAGGCGAGGGCGCAAGCTGGTGCGTCGCCTTCACCGAAGACGGCGCGCCGGTGCGCGAGAGCTACGTCAACCTCATTCCCACCAGCGCCGGCGGCACGCACGACAGCGGTCTGCGCGACGGCCTGTTCCAGGCCGTCAAGAGCTTCATCGACCTGCACGCGCTCTTGCCCAAGGGGGTGAAGCTGTTGCCCGAAGACGTGTTCGCGCGCGCCAGCTATGTGCTCAGCGCCAAGGTGCTCGACCCGCAGTTCCAGGGCCAGATCAAGGAACGCCTGAACTCGCGCGACGCGGTGCGGCTGGTGTCGAGCTACGTGCGCCCCGCGTTCGAACTCTGGCTCAACCAGCACGTGGACTACGGCAGGAAGCTTGCCGAACTCGCGATCAAGGCCGCGCAGACGCGCCAGCGCGCGGGCCAGAAGGTGGAGAAGCGCAAGGGCAGCGGCGTGGCTGTGCTGCCCGGCAAGCTCACCGACTGCGAGAGCCGCGACCTGAACCACAACGAGATCTTTCTCGTCGAGGGCGATTCGGCCGGCGGCAGCGCCAAGATGGGCCGCGACAAGGAGTGCCAGGCCATCCTGCCGCTGCGCGGCAAGGTGCTCAACACCTGGGAGGTCGAGCGCGATCGGCTCTTTGCCAACAACGAGATCCACGACATCGCGGTTGCCATCGGCGTCGACCCGCACGGCCCCAGCGACACGCCCGACCTGAGCGGCTTGCGCTACGGCAAGGTCTGCATCCTGAGCGACGCCGACGTCGACGGCTCGCACATCCAGGTGCTGCTGCTCACGCTGTTCTTCCGCCACTTTCCGAAACTCATCGAGAACGGCAATGTCTACGTGGCGCGCCCGCCGCTGTTCCGGGTGGACATTCCCGCGCGCGGCAAGAAGCCCGCGGCCAAGGTCTACGCGCTCGACGAAGGCGAACTGCACGCCATCCTCGACAAGGCATCGAAAGAAGGCGTGGCCGCCGACAAGTGCCAGGTCAGCCGCTTCAAGGGCCTGGGCGAGATGAGCGCCGAACAGCTCTGGGACACCACCCTCAACCCCGACACCCGCCGCCTGCTGCCCGTCACGCTGGGCGCGCACGATTTCGCCACCACCGAAGCGCGCATCACGCAGTTGATGGGCAAGGGCGAAGCCGCGGCGCGGCGCGAACTCATGGAACTCCACGGTGACGCCGTGGAAATTGACATCTGATGATCGACGTGAACAACCCCGAATTGCCGCTGGCCGACGGCGGCAGCGACGACAGCCTGGCCGGCTACGCGCAGCGCGCCTATCTCGAATACGCGCTCTCGGTCGTCAAGGGCCGCGCACTGCCCGACGTGTGCGACGGCCAGAAGCCGGTGCAGCGGCGCATCCTCTACAGCATGGACCGCATGGGCCTGAGCTTTGGCGGGCCCAACAACAACACGGCGGCGCGCCCGGTGAAGAGCGCGCGTGTGGTGGGCGACGTGCTCGGCCGCTTTCACCCGCACGGCGACCAGGCCGCCTACGACGCGCTGGTGCGCATGGCGCAGGATTTCGCGCAGCGCTACCCGCTGATCGACGGCCAGGGCAACTTCGGTTCGCGCGACGGCGACGGCGCGGCGGCCATGCGCTACACCGAGGCGCGGCTGGCCAGGATCAGCACCCTGCTGCTCGACGAGATCGACCAGGGCACGGTGGATTTCGTACCCAATTACGACGGCTCTACCACCGAGCCGAAGCAACTGCCCGCGCGCCTGCCGTTCAACCTGCTCAACGGTGCCAGCGGCATTGCCGTGGGCCTGGCCACCGAGGTGCCGAGCCACAACCTGCGCGAGGTGGCCGACGCCTGCGTGGCGCTGGTGAAGAACCCCAAGCTGGCCGACGACGAACTGCTCGCGCTGATCCCCGGCCCCGACTACCCGGGCGGCGGCCAGATCATCAGCCCCGCCGGCGACATCGCCGACGCCTACCGCACCGGCCGCGGCAGCCTGAAGGTGCGGGCGCGCTGGAAGATCGAAGACCTGGCGCGCGGCCAGTGGCAGCTGGTGGTGACCGAGCTGCCCCCGGGCACCAGCTCGCAGAAGGTGCTCGAAGAGATCGAGGAACTCACCAACCCCAAGGTCAAGGCCGGCAAGAAGGCGCTCACGCAGGAGCAAAACCAGCTCAAGGCCAGCGTGCTCGCGGTGCTCGACGGCGTGCGCGACGAGTCGAGCAAGGACGCACCGGTGCGCCTCGTGTTCGAGCCCAAGAGCAGCCGCATCGAACAGCAGGAACTCATCACCCAACTGCTGGCGCACACCAGTCTGGAAACGTCCGCGCCGATCAACCTCACGGTCATCGGCATCGACGGCCGGCCGGTGCAGAAATCGCTGCGCCAGATGCTGGTGGAGTGGATCGAGTTCCGCCAGACCACCATCACGCGGCGCTCGCAGCACCGCCTGAACAAGGTGCTGGACCGCATCCACATCCTCGAAGGCCGGCAGCTCGTGCTGCTCAACATCGACGAGGTGATCCGCATCATCCGCCACAGCGACGAGCCCAAGGCCGCGCTGATCGAACGCTTCCGGCTCAGCGACCGCCAGGCCGAGGACATCCTCGAGATCCGCCTGCGCCAGCTCGCGCGGCTGGAGGCCATCAAGATCGAGCAGGAGCTCAAGGAACTGCGCGAGGAACAAGGCAAGCTCGAAGACATCCTGGCCAACCCCGCGAGCCTGAAGCGCTTGATGGTCAAGGAGATCGAGGCCGACGCCAAGGTGTTTGCGGATGAGCGTCGCACGCTGATCCAGGCCGACAAGAAGGCCGTCGCCGAGATCAAGGTGGTGGACGAGCCGGTGACGGTGGTGGTGTCCAGCAAAGGCTGGGTGCGCGCGCGCAGCGGTCACGGCCACGAGGCTTCGGCCTTCGCGTTCAAGGCCGGGGATGGCCTGTACGGCACCTTCGAGTGCCGCACGGTGGACACGCTGATCGTGATCGGCAGCAACGGGCGTGTGTACTCGGTGCCGGTCGCCAGCCTGCCCGGCGCGCGCGGCGACGGCCAGCCCGTCACCACCTTGATCGACCTGGAAAGCGGCACGCAACCGCTGCATTACTTCGCCGGCCCGGCCAACGCGGCGATGCTGCTGTCCAGCAGCGGCGGCTACGGCTTCATCGCCACGGTCGAATCGATGATCTCGCGCCAGAAGGGCGGCAAGACCTTCATCAGCCTGGGTGAGGGCGAGCTGCCCTGCGCGCCCTCGCACGCGGCCTTCACGTCGGGCACGCAGCCGCTGCCGCCGGCCACGCACGTGTGCTGCGCGTCCACGGGCGGGCGCATCCTCACCTTCGAGATCACCGAGCTCAAGCAGATGGACAAGGGCGGCCGCGGCCTGATGCTGATCGACCTCGAACCCAAGGACACGCTGGCCGGCGCCGCGGCCTACACCCGCAGTGTGAAGATCGAAGGCATCGGCCGCGGCGGCAAGGAGCGCGACGAGACGCTGGAGATCCGCAGCCTGAACAACGCTCGCGCCGCGCGCGGCCGCAAGGGCAAGGCGGCCGACCTGGGCTTCAAGCCGAACCGCGTGACGCGGGTGGAAT
>VFQM010001829.1_pt1 | contig 17432 bp, 13 predicted proteins | sample 3512391 | NCBI WGS metagenome assembly VFQM01 (sample SAMN10412369, study PRJNA504923) | tailings metagenome | isolation source: Replicate 1 from Balatoc abandoned mine | place: Philippines
CCATGTCGAGGACCTGCTGCGTCGTATCCTCGATCAGACGCAACTGTTCGGTGAGCTCGCTTCTGCTTAGTGACTCGTTGGCGGCGAGGGACTGGATGAGCCCGATGACGCCGGCCAGCGGCCCCTTGATGTCGTGACGGGTGATGTGCTCGACGTCGTCATGCAGCCGGGCGGTGTCGAGCATGCTGTCGAAATCGGCCTGCAGCTGCTTGCGCAGCGCGACGTAGCGCATGAAGTTGCGGACCCGGGGCTTGAGAACCGCCGGATCGATCGGCTTGGTGACGAAGTCCACCGCGCCCAGTTCCATTCCCTTCAGCCGCGCATCGTCGTCGGACATGGCGGTGACGAAGATGACCGGTATCGATTCTGCGCTCGGGTGTTCCCGCATCCGTTTCGCGACTTCGAAACCATCCATCCCGGGCATCATGATGTCGAGCAGGACGAGATCCGGCGGATCGTCTGAGCAGCAGAAGGCCAGCGCCTTCTCGCCGTTGTTGGCGACGCGTACCTGGTAGTCGTCCTTGAACAGCTTGGCGAGGAGGTGCAGATTGTCCGGGGTGTCGTCGACCACCAGGATGGTGGGCGGGCGGGCGGTTCTGGTTGCCGGTTTGCCTGCGGGGCTGCTGCCGTTCGATGGCGTGGAAGCCTGAGATGCGTCTGCGCCCGCAGCACGCAATGGCCGCGGCCGGTGGTTCATGGCTTTTTCCAGACGCTGCCGGAGGCGTTCGGTGGTGTAGGGCTTGACCAGAAGGTCGCTGACGCCGCAGGCGATCGCTTCGGCAACGCGCTCGCGTTCGGCTTCCGCGGTGATCATCAGGAAGGGGAGGTTGTGCAACCGTGCATCGGAGCGGATTGCCTTGAGCAGTTCCAGCCCCGACATCGTCGGCATGTACCAGTCGGAAAGGACGACGTCGACATGCTGCTTCTGCAGCATCTGCAGGGCATCCTGCCCATTGTTCGCGGTCACGATCTGTTCCGCGCCGAGGGCGCGCAGTTGCGTCGAGGTGACCTTGCGCATGACCTCGAAGTCATCGACGACCATGAATACGGTTTGTCTGGAGAGTTGCATGATCGAGTTCCGGTGGCTCTGTTATTTGATTTCGCTGCTTGCGGCAACGGCGGCGTTGAAGAATTCGCGTTTACGCTCGATGTCGCCGTCGGAATCGGCATAGCGTTCGGCGATTTCCCTGAACTCGTCCTGTATCGCGATGAAGGCCTCGACGATGTCCGGGTCGAATGCGGACCCCTTTCCTTCCAGGACGATGGCTGCCGCCTTGTCGTGCGGCATTCCTTCCTTGTAGATGCGGCGGCTGATCAATGCGTCGTAAACATCCGCCACCGCCATCAGGCGGGCGGAAATCGGGATGGCGTCGCCGCGAAGGCCTTCCGGATAGCCGCTGCCATCCCATTTTTCATGGTGATAGAGGCTGATTTCCTTGGCCATGCGCAGGAATTCGACGTTGGTGCCGAGCGATTTCTCGGCGAACTCGATGGCATCGCGGCCGAGCTCGCTGTGTTTCTTCATGATCTCGAACTCATCCGGTTCGAAGCGGCCGGGCTTGAGCAGGATGCGGTCGGGAATGCCGACCTTTCCTATGTCGTGCAGCGGTGCCGACTTGTAGAGCATGGTGATGTTGTGCTCGGTGAGGAAATGCGAGAAACGCGGGTGACCCTGGAGCTTCCTGGCCAGCGCCTTGACGTAGAACTGGGTGCGGCGGATGTGGTTGCCGGTGTCGCTGTCGCGGGTCTCGGCGAGTGAGGCCATGGCCAGGATGGTGACGTCCTGGATGGCCTCGACCTCCTGTGTGCGTTTGCAGACCTCGGCTTCCAGGTATTCGTTCTTGTCGCGCAGGAAATCGGCCGACGATTTCAGCGCCAGGTGTGTCCCGACGCGGGCAAGGACGATCGCCGGGCTGATCGGTTTGGTGATGTAGTCGACGGCACCGAGTTCCAGTCCCTTCCTTTCGTCATCCGCCTCGCTCTTGGCGGTGAGGAAGATTACGGGGATGTTCTGCATCGCCGGGTCGGCCTTGAGTTGCCGGCAGACTTCGTAACCGTCCATGCCCGGCATCATGATGTCGAGCAGGATCAGGTCCGGCGGCGTTCCGGTGGCCGCGAGCTTTAGCGCGCGCTCGCCGCTGTTGGCGATGCGTACGCTGTATTTGTCCTTGAGCAGCTGGTTCATGAGGGACAGATTGTCGGGCGTATCGTCCACCACCATGACGATGGGTTTCCCGTGGATGTCGGGTGCATTCATGCGTCGGGTTCCTCAAGCAGAAGTTGCAACGGCTTCCCGGAGCAGGCTCAGGGCAGCTTCGAAGTCGAATGACTGGATGGCTTCGTCGATCCGGTGAAGATGCTGCGGGAAGGCCGCTTGCAGCAGCACGGAATTTTCTTCGAGAAGGTCGCCGGCACTGGCGTCGCCATAGGAGAGGAGGGCTTCCAGTTTCTCCGTCACCGCCCGTATCTTTTCGGGATCAGCGGCTTCACTGGTGCTGGCGTCGCGGCGATTCTCGTTTGCCGGTTTGCCGAGCGTGGAGAGGCCGGCGATGACCGGGGCGAGTTGTTTCAGTACGTCGTCAGCGAGGGTGTCGATCGTGTCCGGCGGCAGGCCATCGCAGCAGGCCTGTTCGAGTCGGCCCGCTGCGGCATGCAGATCCCACGCGCCGATCGTGCCAGCTGCACCTTTCAGCGTATGCGCAACACGTTCCGGTGCCGTGGAGTCGCCACCGTCGCAGGCCTTGCGGAAGCTCGACTGGAAATCGCGATTGCTGTCGCGGAACCTGACCAGCAGGGAACTGTAGAAGCTCTTGTCGCCCATGGTACGGGCGAGGCCGGCCGCCATGTCGATGCCGGGCAGCTGTGCAGGCAGGTCGGCATGGCCGGATGCAGTCCGGGCCGGCGCCTGTGCCGGGGCAGCCCTGCCGTCGGTCGGGGTGGCCGGCTGGATCCACCGGGCGATCGTCGTGAACATCTCGCTGACATTCAGCGGCTTGGCGATGTGATCGAACATGCCGGCTTGAATGACTTTTTCGCGGTCACCCATCATCGCATTGGCCGTCATGGCGATGATCGGCAGCTTGCCGAATTGCGGGTTCTTCCGTATTTCCCGGGTCGCCGTGTAGCCGTCCATCACTGGCATCTGGCAATCCATCAGCACGCCATCGAAGCGTGAATCGTCAGCGAGGATATCCAGCGCCTCCTGCCCGTTGTTGGCGATCATCACCTCGATGCCGGCGTTGCGCAGCAACTCCATCGCCAGTTCCTGGTTCATCTCGTTGTCTTCGACCAGCAGGACACGGGTGCCGGCGAGTTTTTCCCTGGCATCGGCATAGCTGACTGCCTTTTCCTGGATCCGGGTTTCCGTCTTGAATCCCTTGTTCAGGGCGTCGCCGATGGCTTCAAGCAGGGTCGAGGCGACGACCGGCTTGGTCAGCACCGACTTGAGCACGACGCCGCGCTGCTCGGCCGAACCGATGGCTTCTTCCCGTCCGTAGGCAGTCACCATGATGACGGCAGGTACCTGCATGAGGTGCTTGTCCTGCAATTGACGGACGGTTTCGACGCCATCCATCACCGGCATCTGCCAATCCATCAGCACCAGGTCGTAGGGGGTGCCGCTCTTTTCCGCCTCGATCGCCATGGTCAGCGCCTGGCGGCCGTCGCGAGCGGAGGCGACCGTCAGTCCGAGGCTTTCGGCCATGCTGGCGATGATCTCGCGGGCGGAGGCATTGTCGTCGACAACCAGCACCCTGACGCCTTGCAGTTCTTCGGCGTGGTACATGCGGCGGGGCATGGCTGCTTCCTGTATGCCGAAGCGGGCGAGGAAGTGGAAGGTTGAGCCCTTGCCGGCTTCGCTTTCGACCCAGATGCGGCCGTCCATCAGCTCGACCAGTTTCTTGGAGATGGCCAGGCCGAGGCCGGTGCCACCGTATTTTCGTGTGGTCGAGGAGTCGGCCTGACTGAAGGACTGGAACATCTTCTGGCATTGTTCCGGGGTCATGCCGATGCCGGAATCCTTGACCGAGAAGTGCAGTTCCACACTGCCATTGTCTTCGCTGACCTTTTCGATGCCGACGACGATTTCGCCGGATTCGGTGAATTTGACGGCATTGTTGCCGAGGTTCACCAGCACCTGGCCGAGGCGGAGCGGGTCGCCGACGAGCGAGGTCGGGATGTCGTGGTCCGTCCTGAACAGCAGTTCCAGCCCTTTTTCCTCAGCCTTGATGCCAACCAGGCTGGCGAGGTTGTCCATCACATCCTCGAGCCGGAAGTCGGTGATTTCCATCGACATCTTGCCGGCCTCGATCTTCGAGAAATCAAGGATGTCGTTGATGATGCGAAGCAGGTTCTCGGCTGCGCGGTTGACCTTCTCGATGTAGTTGCGCTGCTGCTTGTCGAGCTGCGTCTGCAGTGCGAGGTGCGACATGCCGATGATGGCATTCATCGGTGTCCTGATTTCGTGACTCATGTTGGCCAGGAAATCGCTCTTGGCCTTGGTCGCCTCCTCGGCGACCCGTCGTGCCTCGGCAGCCTCGCGCTCTGCCGCCTTGCGTTCGGCGATGTCCTCGAAGACCCAGACCGTTACGCGCTGATACCCTTCCAGGTGAATGCCCTGACCGGAAACCTGGGCGATGAACTTCGTGCCATCCTTTTTCGCGAACTCCCATTCGAGATGGGCGTCCTTGCCCGCCCCAAGCTGGGGGGCGACCAGCGCACCGAATGTTGCATAGTTTTCCGTCGATTCGAAGATGATCGAACCAGGGGCGCCGACCAGTTCGTCGACCGAGCGTCCGAGGTGCTCGGCAATACATTTGTTGGCCCGCAGAATGATGCCGTCGGCGGTATAGAGAATGCCGTTGGGGGCATTCTCGAAAATGGTCTGCTGTTCCTCCAGCAGTTTCCTGATCTCCGCCTGCTGGGCGATCATTTCTTCGCGTGCCCGCTTCTTTTCGGTGACATTGTCGACCGTGAACTGCAGCAGGCGCTTGCCGCCGTAGCTGAAGGGCATGAGGTTGACCTCGGCATCCCATATCTCGCCGTTCGCGGAGCGGGCCCGCCACTCGAAATTCGAGATGCCGTCCTTGAGCGCTGCGCGTGCCAGCCGTTCGCCGGCGGTCTTGCTGTCGGTGCCGTCGTACTGGGTTGGCGCCGACAGGTTGAGCGGCGTCTTGCCGAGCAGGTCTTCGCGGGAAGCGTAGCCGTACATGCGGACTGCCGCCCGGTTGCAGTCGATGAAGCCGGTGCGGGGATCGAAGACGACAATGGAGCGCGAGGACTCCTGGAAAAGCATCTTGTTGTAGGCCTCGCTGTCGCGAAGCGTTGCTTCCGATATCTTGCGTTCGGTGATGTCCTGATGAATCCCGACCACGCGCTGCGGCCGCTGGTTCTCGTAGCGCTCCGCCGCATGGCCGATGGCGAGGATCCAGCGCCACTCCCCCGATTTTGCGCGCAGCCGGTATTCGAACCGGTATTGCGGTTCCTCGTTGTTCAGGAAGCGCTGCAGCATTTCGCTGGCCCGCGGGTAGTCCTCCGGATGCATGAGATCGGCCCAGCATTCGATGTAGCTGGAGTAGCGCTCCTGCAACTCTTTCTTGGTGTAGCCGAGCATCTCTACCGAAATGTGGTTGATGCTGGCCTGAGTGATCTTGCCGTCGGTATCCAGCTGCCAGTCCCAGAGGCCGAGATTGGCGCCATGAACGGCCAGGTTCAGCCGCTGTTCGCTGGTCGCGATGCGCTGTTCCGCGAGTTCCCGCTCGGCTGCGGCGGCCCGCTCTTCGGTGATGTCTTCCAGCATCCACACGGTGCCACGCCCGAGATCCGAGGGGTCGATGGCGCTGCCGCTCACCTTGCACCAGAAGCGCGAGCCATCCTTGCGCACGAGTTCCTGCTCGCGCTGGTTGATTTCTCCCCGCGACAGCTGCTCGTAGGCACTGGCGACATTGTCGTTGGTGGCGTCGTCCGGGTACCAGATGCGGGTCTTCTTGCCGATCTGCTCGCCCGGCTCGTAGCCGAACATCTGGTCGAGCAGGCGATTGCCGCGCATGATCACCCGGTCCTTGAGGAAGGCGATGCCCATCGTCGCTGCTTCGAAGATGGCGCTCTGCTCGGCACTTGCCGTGCGGGCGACTTCGGCAGCCTTTTCGTGTTCGGTGATGTCGTAGATCCAGGTCACCAGATGGCGGCCATCGGCAAAATCGGTCAGCACGGAAGAAAGGAGAACGGTGATCGGCAGGCCGTCCATGCGGATGAATTCCGCCTTGTAGTCATGTACCGCACCGTCGCGGCGGAGCTGGTCCAGAAACCCGCGCCGATCGTCCGGATTCAGCCAGTAGTCGGTGGTCCGGTGATTCGCCATCTTTTCCCGCGGAATCGCCAGCAGTTCTGCGAGGCGGGCGTTGGAAAAAAGGGACTGTCCCTCTTCCGTGCTGATGGTGACGCCGGCAGGGCTGTTTTCCAGGACGCGACGGAATTTTTCTTCGCGCTCGCGGATCTCTTGCTCCAGTCGCTTGCGGTCGGCGATGTCCTCATAGACCCAGACCGCAGCGCGCTCGTAGCCGGGAAGGTGGATGCCCTGGCCGGAGACCATGGCGATGAATTTGGTACCGTCCTTCCTGACGAAATCCCATTCGACGTGTACCTCTTTTCCCGCAGCCAGTCGTGGGCCGGCGATGGCACCGAATTCGCGGAAGCGCTCCGGGCTCTCGAACAGGATGGCGGATGCCGACTGGCCGATCAGCTCCTCGACACTGCGGCCGACCTGCTCGGCGAGCTTCCTGTTGGCGCGCAGGATGATGCCGTCAGCGGTGTAGGACATGCCATGGGGCGCGTTCTCGAAGATCGCCTGTTGTTCGTCGAGAAGATCCTGGATTTCCTGTCGTTGCCGCTCGATCTCCGCGCGAGCGCGGCGTCGTTCGGTGATGTCCTCGATCGTGAAGCGCAGCGCCAGTCGGCCACCGCAGTCGAAGGCCATGAGGTGGACCTCGGCATCCCAGATCTCGCCGTTGGCGCGTTGTGCTCGCCACTGGAAGTTGGCGATGCCCTGCTCAATGGCGATCTTCGCCAGTTCTTCGCCAGCGGTTCGGCTGTCGGTCCCGTCGTATTGCGTCGGTGCCGAGAAATCGAAGGGCATCTTTCCCAGAACATCTTCGCGCGATGTATGGCCGTACATGTGTACAGCCGCCATGTTGCAGTCGGTGATTCCCATGATCGGATCGATGATGGCGATGGCCGTCGTCGATTCCTGGAATACCTTCTTGTTGAAGTTCTCGCTTTCCCTCAGCGTTTCCTCGGCCTTGCGCCGGGCTTCCTCCGAACGGGACAGTTGTTGGGCGAGAATTCGATTCTCCTGCTCCAGTCTGTTCAGTGCGGAATTTGCGTCCTCGCTTGAGCGGTCCGTCATTTTTTGTCACGCCTTGAGTTGTCTCCCAGCGTGTCATATTACCAGTAGCATAATTCCTTCTGCATCAGTAAATGGTGCGTTGTATTTTTCGCCAGGGGGTTCCGGCGGGGCTGCAAGGGCAATGTGTTCAGTCGCCGGACCGAATTGCGGGCAAGAAAAAGGCCGGCCGGAAATCCATCCGGCCGGCCCTTGATCGCAAAAATCCCGTATCCGTCAGCGCATGCCCTTCGGCATGTCGGCGGGATTGAACTTCATGCCGCCGGGCATTCCCGGCATGCCCTGCATGACGACATCGCCGGGCTTCATGCCGGGCTTGAGGGGCCGATCCATTTGGCAGCGATGGTCATTTGCGATTCCTTCATCCCGTGCATCGGCGGGTTGTAGGTAGTCTTGATGTCGCCACGATAGTTGCTGCGGAAATCTCCGGAAAATTCGGCGTGGGTACTTGCCGTCGTGCCGTCGAACTTGCACACCGAATCCGAGATGACCTTGTTGCCCTCCTGCCGGATTTCGTTCTTCGAGCAGTTCTTCATTGCGTCCTTCTGGCTGCCCTGTTCCGTGAGCTTGTCGGTCTTTTCATCGATGCACTGCTGCATGGTGGTGGACATCGGATGCGGGCTGGCCATGTTGTTGCTGATTTCCCACAGGCCGGATTTGCGTGCCGGCGCGTCCGCGGCTACGGCGACGTTTGCTGCAAGAAGGAGGGAGGCGGTAATCAGTGCTGTCTGACGCATGGGATGTCTCCGATGTCGGTTGGTGTTCCGGGAAGCATAGCTTCCGCGTCAATCATCGCCAAGTCTGACTTTGGTACTAGGCGAAGAAGCGCTCCCGGGTATCGGTCGGCAGTTTCACGCCGGTGGCGTGTGCCCGCTGCAGCATTTGCCAGTAGTAACGATAGGATGCCCGGTCGTGCAGCTTGCCTTCGTGGCTGATCGGCCCCCAGTCGGCATCCTGGGCGGCCATCAGGATTGCTGTGGCCATTTCGGTTTCCGAAAAATCGGGACGCATGGCGTCGACAATCGGCTGGATCTGGTTCGGGTGGATGCTCCACATGCGCAGGTAGCCGAACTCTAGCCGGGCTCGGCGGGCATCGCTGCGGATCGTGTCGAGATCGTTGAGTTCGGTGGTGACGTTGTGCGACGGAACGATGCCGTTGGCCAGTGCGGCCGCTGCAATCTCGCATTTGGCGCGCATGATCAGCGGATGCTCGAACTGCCCCGGACTCTTCATGGCGCTGCCGGGGATGGCGCCGTGGTGTCCCGATACGAAATCCATCAAGCCGAAATCAAGGGACTCGACGCCGGGCAGTGCCGCGATATCCCAGACTTCGCGCAAGGCGCCATGTGTCTCGATGAGTACATGAACAGGGATTTCGCGGGTTGCTCCAACCCGTTGTTCCATCCGGCGCAACTCACCGAGCTGGAGGGCTACGTCGGCAGCGCTTCGCGGCTTCGGGAAGGTCAGAAACGGAAGGCGGCTGCCGGCACGTGTGACGAGGATTTCGAGATCCTGTTGCCAGCTGTCGTGCGTCACGTCATGAATGCGAGCACCAACGCGGCCATGGGCGTTGTCGTCGCTCATGATGAGTTCCGCGCACATTTCGGCGTGCTCGCGTTCGGCGCCCGCTCGCGCACCATCCTCGCAGTCGCAGGTGATGTCGAAGATCGGGCCGAGTTCGCGTTGCCGCTGCATGGCCTTGCGCATGAGCTTTTCTGCCCCGGCGTAGTGATCTACTGCGGGCAGGATGGGGAAGGGCTTTTCCCCGGCGAAGAGTACGTCGGCAGGATGGCGCATGATCGTGGGCTGGTCTGGAAAGAAAAAGGCCGCGGTATTCTACCGCGGCCTTTTGTCGAAGCTTGATGCTCGCAGGAGTTACAGCATGTCCTTGACGGCTTCGGCTTCGTCGGTCAGTTCCTTCAGCGTGAGGTTGATCTTCTCACGGCTGTAGGCGTCGATTTCCAGACCCTGGATGATCTTGAACGAACCGCCCTTGCACTCGCACGGGAAGCCGAACACGATGCCCTTCGGGATATCGTACGAGCCATCCGACGGGACGCCCATCGTGACCCAGTCGTCCGAACCGAGAACCCAGTCGCGGATGTGGTCGATGGCGGCGTTGGCGGCCGAGGCGGCCGAGGACAGGCCGCGGGCTTCGATGATGGCGGCGCCGCGCTTGCCGACGGTCGGCAGGAACACGTCGTTGTTCCAGGCGTGGTCGTTGATCAGCGCCTTGACGTTGTCGCCGTTCGACACGCAGTTGCGGTAGTCGGCGTACATCGTCGGCGAGTGGTTGCCCCAGACGGTCAGCTTCTTGAACGACGATACCGGGCGGCCGGTCTTCTCGGCGAGTTGCGAGAGGGCGCGGTTGTGGTCCAGGCGGAGCATGCCGTGGTAGTTGTTCGGGTTGGTGCGGCCAACCTTCTTGGCGGCAGCAGCAGCGATGTAGGCGTTGGTATTGCACGGGTTGCCGACGACCAGCACCTTGACATCTTCCTTGGCGTTCTCGGCAATGGCCTTGCCCTGGACGGTGAAGATGGCGCCGTTGGCGGTCAGCAGGTCGGCACGCTCCATGCCCTTGGTGCGCGGACGGGCGCCGACCAGCAGGCAGACGTCGGCGTCCTTGAAGGCGACGTTCGGATCATCGGTTGCGACCATGCCGGCGAGCAGCGGGAAGGCGCAATCGTCGAGTTCCATCATGACGCCCTTGACGGCTTGCTGGGCCTGCGGCAGGTCGAGCAGCTGGAGGATGACCGGCTGATCCTTGCCGAGCATTTCGCCCGAGGCGATGCGGAAAAGCAGGCTGTAGCCGATTTGGCCGGCGGCGCCGGTGACGGCGACACGCATGGGGGCTTTGGACATGTTGCGCTCCTGTTGAAAACGGGTGAACAAGAATAAACAAAAACGGTTGGCTTCGCGCCCTCTGCGGTCTGTGAAAGGCCAGTGCGGAGCTAAAGCCGGAAGATGATATTCCCGGCCGGGGACGGGTGTCAATGTTCCGTCTTTTGTCTTATAAAAGATATAAGAAGTACAATAGACGAATCTGACGAATTGTGATCCAATGATCCCTCATGAACCGGCCACCGCACTCGCGCGCAACCGCGCCATCGCCTACTTTCAGTCCGCTTTATCGGCAGATCAAGGACTTGATCCTGAAGAGCCTGGAAGCCGGCGAGTGGCAACCTGGTGACGCCATTCCCAGCGAGTCCGAACTCGCCGTCCGCTTCAATGTCAGCCAGGGAACCGTGCGCAAGGCCATCGACGAGATGGCTGCCGAAAACCTGCTTGTCCGCCGTCAGGGCAAGGGCACTTTCGTCGCGACTCACAGCGATCCCCGCTCTTTCTTCCGCTTTCTCCGGCTTGCTCCGGATGAGGGCGATCTTGTGCCGTCGCAAAGCGTGCCGCTCGAGTGCGGGCGCGCCAAGGCCGGAGCCGATGTAGCTCGCATGCTTGGCCTTGAGCCGGGGGCGCCGATCATCATCATGCGCCGCCTGCTCAAATTCGGCGACAAGGCGGTGGTCTTCGATGAAATCTATTTGCCGGGCGAGTTGTTCCAGGATCTGACGCTCGACGTGCTGAAGCAGAGCGACAAATCGCTCTACGATCTCTTTGAAAGCCGTTATGGCGTACGCATGATCCGCGCGGAGGAACGTCTGCGGGCGATTGCGGCAGAGGGGGTTGCGGCCGAACTGCTGAGCGTGGAGGAGGGGAGCCCCCTGCTTCTGGTGGAGCGCGTTGCCTTCACCTACGGCAACAAGCCGGTCGAGTGGCGCCGTGGATTCTATGCCACCCGCGATTTCCATTATTTCAACGAACTGGCCTAGCTTGAGAGGTTCAACAGGGCTGGGCGTTGCGCTATAATCCAAAATTCTGATCAGCTCACAATAAGCGGCATCAGCCGCGTAACACGAGGGATGACGTTCATGGCAGAAATTGCTATCAAGAAAAAGCGTCCAAAGAACTTGGACCTTCCAACGATCAGATTGCCGCTACCCGGCGTTCTGTCGATCCTGCACCGTATCAGCGGTGCCGTACTTTTCCTTCTCCTGCCCGTCCTGCTGTGGCTGTTCCAGCAGAGTCTTGCGTCTCCCGAATCCTACGCTGCCGCAAAGGCGGTGACGAGCAACATTCTCGTCAAGCTGATCCTGCTCGGTCTGGTCTGGTTGTACATGCACCATTTCTGCGCCGGCATCCGCTACCTGCTGCTTGACCTGCACAAGGGTGTCGATCTCGAGTCGGCCCGTCTGTCGAGCAAGATCGTCTTCGGCGTGAGCATCGCGCTCACCGTGATCGTGGGAGCGAAAGTACTATGGTAAATCGTATCGTTGTCGGGGCCGGCTACGGCCTCAAGGACTGGATTGCCCAGCGCGCCACCGCGCTCGTCATGGCGGTCTATACCCTGATCCTCCTCGCCGTTCTGGGCGCCCTGGCCCCGAGCACCTATGAAGCATGGCGCGCGATCTTTGCCAACGGCTTCATGCAGTTCATGACCTTCCTGTTCTTCATCAGCCTCTTCTACCACGTGTGGATCGGCGTGCGTGACATCTGGATGGACTACGTCAAGCCGGATGGCCTGCGCCTGGTGCTTGAGATTGCGACGATCGCTGCGCTGGTCGGCTACGCCGGCTGGGCTGCCAAGATTCTGTGGAGGCTGTAAGTGAGTATTCCTGTCCGTAAATTCGATGCGGTGATCGTCGGTGCCGGTGGTGCCGGTCTGCGTGCCGCAATTCAGCTGTCCGAAGCCGGCCTGAAGACGGCCGTCCTCTCCAAGGTCTTCCCGACCCGTTCGCATACCGTTGCGGCGCAGGGCGGCGTGTCCGCCTCGCTCGGCAACTCCGAGCAGGATCACTGGCACTGGCACATGTACGACACCGTCAAGGGTTCCGACTGGCTCGGTGACCAGGACGCGATCGAATTCATGTGCCGCAAGGCGCCGGAAGTTGTCGTCGAGCTCGAGCACTTCGGCATGCCGTTCGACCGCACCGACGAAGGCAAGATCTACCAGCGCCCGTTCGGCGGCCACATGTCGAACTTCGGCGAGAAGCCGGTGCGCCGCGCCTGCGCGGCTGCCGACCGTACCGGCCACGCCATGCTGCACGCGCTCTATCAGCGCAATGTGCGCGCCAACACCCAGTTCTTCGTCGAGTGGATGGCGCTTGACCTGATCCGCGACGAAGAAGGCCAGGTGCTCGGCGTCATCGCTCTCGAAATGGAAACCGGCGAAGTCGTTGCCTTCCATGCGAAAGCGACCATCTTCGCGACCGGCGGTGCCGGCCGTATCTTCTATTCCTCGACCAACGCCTTCATCAACACCGGCGACGGTCTCGGTATGGCGGCGCGTGCCGGCATCCAGCTCGAGGACATGGAGTTCTGGCAGTTCCACCCGACCGGCGTCGCCGGCGCCGGCGTGCTGATTACCGAAGGCGTCCGCGGCGAAGGCGGTATCCTGCGCAACTCGTCGGGCGAGCGCTTCATGGAGCGCTACGCACCGAACGCCAAGGACCTTGCTTCGCGTGACGTCGTCTCGCGCGCCATGGTCACGGAAATCAACGAAGGTCGTGGCTGCGGTCCGAACAAGGACTTCGTCCTGCTCGACATCACGCACCTCGACCCGGCTACGATCATGAAGCGTCTGCCGGGCATTCGCGAGATCTCGATCCAGTTCGCCGGCATCGACCCGATCAAGGCGCCGATTCCGGTTGTGCCGACCTGTCACTACCAGATGGGCGGTATTCCGACCAACTACAAGGGCCAGGTCATCAACGAGACTGGCGCAACCGTCACCGGCTTCTATGCTGCGGGCGAATGTGCGTGTGCTTCGGTGCACGGTGCCAACCGTCTCGGTACCAACTCGCTGCTCGACCTGCTGGTCTTCGGCAAGTCCTCGGGAGATACCGTCATCGAAGACATGGCTTCGATGCCGAAGACGCACAAGGAACTGCCGGCCAATTTCGCCGATAAGACCCTGGCCCGTCTCGCCCGTCTGGAAAACCAGACCAACGGCACCAGCGTCAACGACACCCGCCTTGCCATGCAGCGCACGATGCAGAACCACTGCGGCGTGTTCCGCTTCAAGGACAAGCTGGAAGAGGGCGTGCAGAAGATTCTCGAGATCGAGAAGCAGGTGGCGATGACCGAGATCAAGGACAAGTCCAAGGTCTGGAACACCGCCCGCGTCGAAGCGCTTGAACTCGACAACCTGATCGAAGTCGCCAAGGCGACGATGATCTGTGCCAACGCCCGCAAGGAATCGCGCGGCGCCCACGTTCGCGACGATGCTCCGGATACCCCGGAAATGCCGAACGGCCGCAACGACAAGGAATGGCACAAGCACACGCTGTGGCAGCGCGACGGCAACAAGCTGTCGTACAAGCCGGTCAACATGACCCCGCTGTCCGTCGAAACCATCGCGCTGAAGACGCGCTCGTACTGATCGCGTTAGGAGTCAATGTAAATGGCTACCCGTACCATGCAGTTCAAGATCTACCGCTACGATCCGGACAAGGACAACGCGCCGTACATGCAGGACATGTCGATCGAGATCGACGAGACTGACCGCAAGCTGCTCGACGTGCTGACCAAGCTCAAGGCCAAGGACGACACGCTGTCGTATCGCCGCTCCTGCCGTGAAGGCATCTGCGGTTCCGACGCGATGAACATCAACGGCAAGAACGGTCTCGCCTGCCTAACCGAGATCAAGGATCTCAAGGAGCCGGTCGTCCTGCGTCCGCTGCCCGGTCTGCCGGTCATCCGCGACCTGATCGTCGACATGACCCAGTTCTTCAAGCAGTACCACTCGATCAAGCCTTACCTGATCAACGACACGCCGCCGCCGGAGCGCGAGCGCCTGCAGTCGCCGGAAGACCGCGAGGAGCTCAACGGCCTCTACGAGTGCATCCTGTGCGCCTGCTGCTCGACCTCCTGCCCATCGTTCTGGTGGAACCCGGACAAGTTCGTCGGCCCGGCTGGCCTGCTCAACGCCTATCGCTTCATTGCCGATACGCGCGACCAGGCAACCAACGAGCGCCTCGACAACCTCGAGGATCCGTACCGTCTGTTCCGTTGCCACACCATCATGAACTGCGTCGATGTCTGTCCGAAGGGTCTGAATCCGACCAAGGCCATCGGCAAGATCAAGGAAATGATGGTCCGCCGCGCGGTATAAGGGTGGAACGCGAGGCATTGAATCGCCTGCAGTGGCGCTGCACACGTCGTGCCCTGCTGGAGTTGGACCTTATCCTCGGGAAATTCCTCGTCGAAGAATTTCCCGGGCTCAGCGAAGACCAGAAATTGGTCTTTGCCGAGCTTGCGGATATGGAAGATCACGACCTCTGGCCGCTGGTGAATGGTACGGAGGAGTGCGAGGATACGCGGCAGGCAGCTGTAATCGCCATGTTGCGTAAGAGTGAAGTAAGGAAGCCGCTATAACTTGGCGGCACCTTGGAAGCGACGAAAACATAACCTGGACAAGGGATTAACACCATGACGACCGAACGCAAGGCAATTCTGACCATCGACGGACAGGCTCCCGTTGAATTTCCGATCATGTCGCCGACCCACGGCAACGACTGTGTCGATATCCGTACGCTGGGCGGAAAAACCGGTCTGTTCACGTATGATTCCGGCTTCCTCTCGACCGCCAGCTGCAAATCGAAGATTGCCTTCATCGATGGCGACAAGGGCGAGCTGCTGTACCGCGGCTACCCGATCGAGCAGCTGGCCGAGAACTGCAACTTCCTCGAAGTCGCCTACCTGCTGAAGAACGGCGAACTGCCGAATGCTTCGCAGAAGACCAATTTCGAAAACACCATCAAGAAGCACACGATGGTGCATGAGCAGCTGTCCAAGTTCTACTCCGGCTTCCGCCGCGACGCTCACCCGATGGCCGTGATGACCGGCGTCGTCGGTGCCCTGTCGGCCTTCTACCACGATGCGATGGACTTCTCGGATGCCGAGCACCGCAACGTCAGCTTCAACCGTCTGGTTGCCAAGATGCCGACGATCGTCGCCATGGCCTACAAGTACAACACCGGCGCACCGTTCATGTATCCGGACAACGAACTCGACTACGCCTCGAACTTCATGCGCATGATGTTCGGCAACCCGTGCGAGAAGTTCGTCGCCAATCCGGTGCTGGCCCGTGCCCTCGACATCATCTTCACGCTGCACGCCGACCACGAGCAGAACGCCTCGACCTCGACCGTCCGTCTGGCCGGCTCGTCGGGTGCGAACCCGTTCGCCTGTATCGCTGCCGGTATCGCCTGCCTGTGGGGCCCGGCGCACGGCGGCGCGAACGAAGCCTGCCTGCAGATGCTGGAAGAGATCGGCGACGTCTCGCGTGTCGGCGAGTACATCAAGCGTGCCAAGGATAAGAACGACTCGTTCAAGCTGATGGGCTTCGGCCACCGCGTCTACAAGAACTTCGACCCGCGCGCCAAGCTGATGCGCAAGGTCTGCGACGACGTCCTGCAGGAACTCGGCCTCGAAAATGACCGCCTGTTCAAGCTGGCCAAGGAACTCGAGAAGATCGCGCTGGAAGACCAGTACTTCGTCGAGAAGAAGCTTTACCCGAACGTGGACTTCTACTCCGGCATCGTGCAGAAGGCGATCGGCATTCCGACCGAGATGTTCACCTGCATCTTCGCGCTGGCCCGTACGGTTGGCTGGATGACGCAGTGGGAAGAGATGATCACCGATCCGGAATACAAGATCGGCCGTCCGCGCCAGCTGTATATGGGCGCCGCCAAGCGCGACGTCGTGCCGCTCGCCAAGCGCGGCTAAGTAAAACAGGGGCGGCGATGGACCGCCCCTTTCTGCATGAGCCGGTGGCAACATCCCGATGTGCTGCCGGCTGTTCCGACCGATACAACACCCGCTACCACAGGTGAAGCCATGATGACGCAGCTGTTCGGCAACTCCTATCTCTTCGGCGGCAATGCGCCGTTCGTCGAGGAGCTGTACGAAAACTATCTCGACAATCCTTCCTCCGTGCCCGACGAATGGCGCGACTATTTCGACAAGCTGGCGCAGATGCCCGGCTTCGTCGCACGCGACATTCCGCATGCGCCGGTCATTGCCGCCTTCGCCGAGCAGGCCAAGCAGGGTGGCTTCCGTCCGGCTGCCGCTGGTGTGCCGGTCGACGACAAGAAGCAGGTCGGTGTACTGCAACTGATCAACGCCTATCGCTTCATGGGCACGCGCTGGGCCAACCTCGACCCGCTGAAGCGCATGCCGCGTCCCGAACTGCACGAACTTGAACCGTCGTTCTACGGATTCACCGACGCTGACAAGAACGCAGCGTTCAATGTCGGTTCGTTCAAGGGCTGCCCGGAGCACGCCCAGTTCGGTCAGTTGCTCGAAGCGCTCAAGGAGACGTATTGCGGCTCCGTTGGCGTCGAGTACATGTACATGAACGAGATTGCCGAAAAGCGCTGGATTCAGGAGCGCCTTGAGCCGATCCGCAGCAAGGCTGCCTACACTCCGGACGAGAAAAAGCGTTTCCTCGAGCGCCTGACGGCAGCCGAGACGCTGGAGCGTTATCTGCACACCCGCTACGTCGGTCAGAAGCGCTTCTCGCTGGAGGGCGGCGAATCGCTGATCCTGTCCATGGACCAGCTGATCCGTACCGCCGGCACTCTGGGTGTCGACGAGATCGTCATCGGCATGGCCCACCGCGGCCGCCTGAACGTGCTCGTCAATACGCTGGGCAAGGCCCCGTCGATGCTCTTCGACGAGTTCGAAGGCAAGAAGGCCCAGGAACTCTCCGCCGGCGACGTCAAATACCACATGGGCTACTCGTCCGATGTGTCGACCCCGGGGGGGCCGTGCCATCTGACGCTGGCCTTCAACCCCTCGCACCTGGAAATCGTCAATCCGGTGGTCGTCGGTTCGGTTTACGCGCGCCAGGTCCGTCGTGGTCAGGGCGGCAAGGACAAGGTCCTGCCGGTGCTGATCCACGGCGATGCCGCCGTTGCGGGTCAGGGCGTCAACCAGGAAATGATCAACTTCGCGCAGACCCGCGGCTACGGCACGG
>VFQM010001832.1_pt1 | contig 17380 bp, 13 predicted proteins | sample 3512391 | NCBI WGS metagenome assembly VFQM01 (sample SAMN10412369, study PRJNA504923) | tailings metagenome | isolation source: Replicate 1 from Balatoc abandoned mine | place: Philippines
GACCTTGAGCGGCGCCAGCGCCGCCTGCGAGGCCATCGAGACGATGCGGTCCACGAAGTCGGAGGTGCGGAGCCTCCAGGAATGGCAGGCGACGGTTGGGGTGGGGACGTCGTGAGCGACTACTTCGTGCACGAGTCTGCGTACGTCGACGACGGGGCCGTAGTCGGCAAGGGCAGCAAGATCTGGCATTTCTGCCACGTGATGCCCGGCGCGGTCATCGGCGAGGGCTGCTCGCTGGGGCAGAACGTCGTCGTGATGAACGGCACGAAGCTGGGCAACAACGTGAAGGTGCAGAACAACGTGTCGATCTACGAGGGCGTGGAGCTCGAGGACGACGTCTTCTGCGGACCGTCGATGGTGTTCACGAACGTGATGAATCCGCGCAGCCACGTGTCGCGCAAGAGCGAGTACAAGCGCACCTTGGTGAAGCGGGGGGCGAGCATCGGGGCCAACGCGACGATCGTCTGCGGGTCGACGCTCGGCGAGTACGCGTTCGTCGGCGCGGGCGCCGTCGTGACGAAGGACGTCCCGGCCTACGCGATGATGGCGGGTGTGCCGGCGCGGCGCATCGGCTGGATGTGCCAGTGCGGCGAGAAGTTGCCAGCGCCGCAGGATGCGGCGCTGCGCTGCGCGGCCTGCGGGTCGAGCTACCGAGAAACGGCGCAGGGCATCGTCCCTGTTGCGGGAGGATCGTTGTGAGTCATCAGCCCAAGACGTTCCGTGTCGCCTTCGTCGGCTGCGGACGCATCAGCCACAACCACTTCGAGGCGTTGTCGAAGATTGACGGTCTCGAGCTCGTGGCCGTCTGCGATACCGTCGAGGCGCGCGCACGCGAGGCCGGCGAGAAGTGGGGCGTTCCGTGGTTCACCTCGCAGGAGCGGATGCTGAAGGAAGTCGACTGCGAGGTGGTGTCCATCGCGACGCCGTCCGGCCTGCATCCGCAGCACGGCATCCTTGCGGCGCGGGCGGGCAAGCACGTCATCTGCGAGAAGCCGATGGCGATCACGCTGTCGAGCGCCGACGAATTGGTGAAGGCCTGCGATGATCAGGGGGTGCAGCTGTTCGTCGTGAAGCAGAACCGCCTGAACGCGACGATCCAGCTCGTGAAGCGCGCGCTGGACAAGGGGCGCTTCGGGCGGCTGTATATGGCGAACGCGACGGTGCGATGGGCTCGTCCGCAGGAGTACTACGACCAGGCGCCGTGGCGCGGGACCTGGGAGTTCGACGGCGGGGCGTTTATGAACCAGGCCTCGCACTACGTGGACCTGATGCAGTGGTTTATGGGACCGGTCGAGAGCGTGATGGCCAAGACCGCCACGATGGCGCGTCGGATCGAGGCCGAGGACAGCGGAGCGGCGCTGCTGAAGTTCCGCAACGGGGCGATCGGCGTGATGGAAGTGACGATGCTGACCTTCCCGAAGAACTACGAAGGCTCGATCACGCTGCTGGGCGAGAAGGGCACGGTGCGGGTCGGGGGCACGGCGGTCAACAAGATCGAGCACTGGCAGTTCGCCGACTACGATGACGACGACAAGCTGGTGGAGGCAGCCAACACCAATCCGCCGTCGGTCTATGGGTTCGGTCACGAGCCGTACTACCGCAACGTGCTGAAGGTGCTGCGTGGCGAGGCCGTCGCGGACACCGACGGCCGGGGCGGGCGCAAGTCCCTGGAGCTCATCCTCGGGATCTACGAGTCGGCCAAGACGGGGCGAGAGGTTCCGCTGCCGCTGCGCGCCCAGATTTGAGTGCGCCGTGTCACAGATGTCACGAACGGGGGCCAACGGGCCCCCGTTTTGTTGACTAAGTGGCTGTCCGTGGCGAACTTACAAGGCTCTGACAGCCATCGAAATTCCAGCGGTCGATTCCTTCCCTCCGGGAGCATTGCCAGCGATGTCCGTTCCGCTTCTTGATCTCAAGGCCCAACACGCGACCATCCGCGATGAGGTCGTCCAACAGCTGATGAAGGTCGTGGACGACCAAGCCTTCATCCTCGGCGAACCCGTCCACAAGCTCGAGTGCGAAGTCGCCGGGCTGTCGAAGACCAAGTACGCCGTCGGCTGCGCCAACGGCACGGACGCGATCCTCATCGCGATGCGCGCGCTGGACATCGGCCGCGGCGACGAAGTCGTCACCACGCCGTTCACGTTCTTCGCGACGGCGGGCACCATCCACAACGTCGGCGCGACGCCAGTGTTCGTGGACATCGACCCGAAGACCTACAACATCCGCCCCGACCTCGCGGCCGCGGCGGTAACGTCGAAGACCAAGGCGGTCATCCCGGTGGACCTCTTCGGCCAGATGGCGGCCATCGAGGAGATCCGCAAGCTGCTGCCGACGATGCCGATCATCGAGGACGCGGCGCAGAGCATCGGCGCCCGCCGGAAGATCAACGGCGAGTGGACGATGGCCGGCCAGATGGCCACGATCTGCACCTACTCGTTCTTCCCGTCCAAGAACCTCGGCGGCTACGGCGATGGCGGAATGATCGTCACGCAGGACGAGACGATCTTCAAGCGCCTGATGCGCCTGCGCACGCACGGCTCGGTGCAGACCTACTTCCACGAGGAAGTCGGCTACAACTCCCGCCTCGACGCGCTGCAGGCGGCGGTGCTGCTGGCCAAGCTGCCGCACCTCGCGGCCTGGAGCCAGGCGCGCCGCGACAATGCCGCGTTCTACACGCAGGCCTTCGCCGACATCGCCGACATCGTGCCGCCGTACATCGATCCGGCGAACGAGAGCATCTACAACCAGTACACGATCCGGGTGGCGAAGCGCGATGCGCTCAAGGATCACCTGAAGGCCAAGGGCATCGGCCACTCCGTCTACTACCCGCTGCCGTTGCACCTGCAGCCCTGCTTCGCCTACCTCGGCTACAAGGAGGGCGCCTGCCCCGAGGCCGAGAAGGCGGCCAAGGAAGTGGTGTCGCTCCCCGTGTTCCCGGAACTCACGGCCGCGCAGCGCGACGAAGTCGTCGCGGCCGTGCGCAGCTTCTTCGGCAAGTAACCCTCTCCGCCCGCTCAATGTCCTCGACGAAGGCAACGCTCCTCAAGAAGATCGACGACCGCTCCGCCGTGACGGCGGTCATTGGATTGGGTTACGTGGGACTCCCGCTGGCGATCGAGCTCTGCGAGGCCGGCTTCGCGGTGGTCGGCTACGACGTCAGCACGCGCGTCGTGGACCTCCTGATGCGCGGCGAGTCGCACATCCAGGACGTGCCGGCGGCGCACGTGGCCAAGCACGTGAAGAGCGGCAAGTTCGTCGCGACGACCGACGCGACGAAGCTCAAGGCGGCGGACACGATTTCGATCGCGGTGCCGACGCCGCTGGCGAAGACCCGCGACCCGGATATGTCCTACGTGCTGTCGGCATCGGAAACGATCGCCGCGCAGGCGCGTCCAGGGCAGCTGATCGTGCTCGAGAGCACGACTTACCCCGGCACGACGCGCGAGCTGCTGCAGCCGCGACTCGAGGCCAAGGGGCTGACGGTGGGCACGGACGTGTTCCTGGCGTTCTCGCCGGAGCGCGTGGACCCGGGCAACCCGAAGTACAACACGAAGAACACGCCGAAGGTCGTGGGCGGCATCACGCCGGCCTGCAACGAGGTGGCGACCAAGTTCTACTCCTCGACGATCGACACGGTGGTGCCGGTGTCGTCGCCTGAGGCGGCGGAGCTCGTGAAGCTGCTCGAGAACACCTTCCGCTCGGTGAACATCGGACTCGTCAACGAGATGGCGATCGTCTGCGAGCGCCTCGGCGTGGACGTGTGGGAAGTGATCGACGCGGCGGCGACGAAGCCCTTCGGCTTTATGAAGTTCACGCCGGGCCCGGGCATCGGCGGGCACTGCATCCCGCTCGACCCGCACTACCTCGCCTGGAAGATGCGCTCGCTCAACTACAAGACGCGCTTCATCGACCTCGCCAGCGAGATCAACTCGGCGATGCCGGACTTCGTCGTCGAGAAGATCGCGCACGCGCTCAACGAGGACCGCAAGGCCGTCAACGGCAGCCGCGTGCTGGTGCTGGGCATCGCGTACAAGAAGGACATCGACGATATGCGTGAGTCGCCGGCGCTGGACGTGATGCGCCTGCTCGAGGCCCGCGGCGCGACGGTGCATTACCACGATCCCTTCGTGGCCAGCTTCCGCGAGGATGGCCACGAGGCGTCGAGCGTGGCGCTGACCAAGGACGAGCTGGCCAAGGCCGACGCGGTCGTGGTCGTGACGGACCACAGCACGGTGGACTACCAGTTCGTGGTGGACCACGCGCCGTTGGTGGTCGATACGCGAAACGCGCTGGGCAAGGTGAAGGCGTCGAAGGCGCGGGTGATCCCGCTGACGGCGCAGCGCCTGCCCATCGCCGCGCACTGAGCCCCGCGTGAAGATCACGGTCATCGGCACGGGCTACGTCGGCCTCGTCGTCGGCGCCTGTCTCGCGGAGACGGGCAACGACGTCATCTGCGCGGACGTCGATGCGCCGAAGATCGACGGCCTCAAGCGGAACGTGCTGCCGATCTACGAGCCTGGGCTGGAGCAGTACGTGGAGCGGAACCAGGCGGCGGGTCGCCTCGTGTTCACCACGGACGTGCCGGCCGCCATCCGCGACGCCGAGGTGATCTTCATCGCCGTGGGCACGCCGCCCGACGAGGACGGCTCCGCCGACCTCAAGCACGTGCTGGCGGTGGCTGAGAGCATCGGCAAGCACGCGGCGCGCGAGGTGGTGGTCGTGACCAAGAGCACCGTGCCGGTGGGCACGGCCGAGCGCGTGGCCGAGGCGATCCGCCCGCACGCGAAGGTGCCCTTCCATATGTGCTCCAATCCGGAGTTCCTGAAGGAAGGCGCCGCGGTGGACGACTTTATGAAGCCGGACCGCGTGGTGGTGGGCGTGGATTCGGACTTCTCGCGCGAGCGGATGGCCGAGCTCTACGCGCCGTTCGTGCGCACGGGCAAGCCGGTGATCTTTATGGACATCCCGTCCGCGGAGATGACCAAGTACGCCGCCAACGCGATGCTCGCGACCCGCATCTCCTTTATGAACGAGATCGCGAACCTCTGCGAGAAGGTCGGCGCGAACGTGGACCTGGTGCGCAAGGGCATCGGGTCGGACTCGCGGATCGGGCCGGCGTTCCTGTTCCCGGGCCCGGGCTACGGCGGCAGCTGTTTCCCCAAGGACGTGAAGGCGCTGATGCGCACCTCCGAGGAGCGGGGCGCGCCGATGGGCGTGCTCAAGGCGGTGGAGGCGGCCAACGACCGCCAGAAGCATCGTCTGTTCGAGAAGCTGCAGGAGGTCTTCGCCGGGTCGCTGGCCGGCAAGCGCATCGCGCTCTGGGGCCTGGCGTTCAAGGCGAATACCGACGATATGCGCGAGTCGCCGGCGCTGGTGCTCATCGACGAACTGCTCGCGGCGGGCGCGATCGTCGTCGCGCACGATCCGGCTGCGATGCACGAGACGCAGCGTCGCATCGGGAACCGCATCGCCTACGCGAAGACGAACTACGAGGCCGCGCAGGGTGCCGACGCGATGGTCGTGGTGACGGACTGGAACGAGTACCGGTTCCCGGACTTCGCGCGGCTCAAGCGCGTGCTGGCGCAGCCGGTGGTGGTGGACGGGCGCAACCTTTACGATCCGGCCAAGATGCAGGCCTTGGGCTTCACCTACCGGTCGATCGGGCGGGGGCAGGCGTGAGGGTCCTCATCACGGGTGCCGCGGGCTTCCTCGGCTCGCATCTCTGCGACCGCTTCCTCGCCGAAGGGCACGAGGTGGTGGGGCTCGACAATTTCCTGACGGGCCATCCCGACAACATCGCGCACCTGATGGGGCACGAGCGCTTCCGGTTCCTGCGCCACAACATCTCCGAGTACACGTACGTGGCGGGGCCGCTCGACGGCGTCCTGCATTTCGCATCGCCGGCCAGCCCGGTGGACTACCTCGAGATGCCGATCCAGACGCTCAAGGTGGGCTCGCTCGGCACGCACAACGCGCTGGGCATCGCGCTGGCCAAGGGCGCGCGCTTCCTGCTCGCGAGCACCAGCGAGGTGTACGGCGATCCCTTGGTACACCCGCAGCCCGAGACCTACTGGGGCAACGTGAACCCGATCGGGCCGCGCGGCTGCTACGACGAGGCCAAGCGCTTCGCCGAGGCGATGACGATGGCCTACCATCGCGCCCAGGGCGTCGACACGCGGATCGTCCGCATCTTCAACACCTACGGGCCGCGGATGCGTCCGCACGATGGGCGCGTGGTGTCGAACTTCATCGTGCAGGCGCTGCAGGGTGCGCCGCTCACGGTCTACGGCGACGGCTCGCAGACGCGTTCGTTCTGCTTCGTGGACGACGAGGTGGACGGCATCTACCGCCTGTTCAACTCGGCCGAGCCGATGCCGGTGAACATCGGCAACCCCAACGAGTTCACCGTCCGGCAGCTCGCCGAACTTGTGCTCGAGCTGACGGGTAGCACCAGCCAGATCATCGCGCATCCATTGCCGGCCGACGACCCGAAGGTGCGTCAGCCGGACATCACGCGGGCCCGGAGCATCCTTGGCTGGGAACCGCGTGTCCAACTCCGTGAGGGGCTGGAGCGCACCATCGAATACTTCCGCGGCCTGAAGGGCACGCCGCGCCTGCAACCGCCGACCTAATGCACCGCATTCGCCATACGCTGGTCCTCGTCGTCGCGCTCGTCGCGGCCGCCGCCTGCTTCCGCCCGTTCAACGTGCGGAACTATCCGTCGGCGGCCTCGCTGTTCGGCGCGGGGATGCAGAACTACGAGAAGGGCAAGTACGCGAACGCCATCCTGGCCTTCGAACGCCTGACCTTCGACCTGCCGACCCGCGACACGCTGCTGCCGCGCGCGCATTGGTGGCTGGGGCAGGCGCGCCGTGCCAACGACGAGCGCCTGCTCGCCGCGCAGAGCTTCAACCGCCTGGCCGAGCAGTTCCCCAACGACTCGCTGGCCGACGACGCGATGTATATGGCGGGGATGTCGTACCGCGAGATGTGGCGCCGCCCGACGCTGGACCCGCAGTACGGGATCCTCGCGCAGTCGCAGTTCCGGCTGGTGCAGGGCGTATTCCCCGACTCGCCCTTCGCCGACTCTGCGCAGAAGCAGCTTTCGGAGCTTGAGGAGTGGTTCGCCGCCAAGGACTTCGAGACGGCGATGCACTATGTGCGCCGCAAGGCCTACGACTCCGCGCTGCTGTACCTCCGCGCGGTCGTCACGGACTACCCGAACACCGACAAGGCCCGTCAGGCGATGCTCGAGATGGTGCGCGTCTTCCGGCTGCCGGTGCTGAACTACCGTGAGGACGCCGAGGAAGTGTGTGCGGCGCTGCGCGCGGGCTTCCCGAATGACCCGCAGGTGCGGCAGGCCTGCGCGGCGCCGGTGGACTCCGCCGCGACGGCGGGACGCTAGCTCGGCGTGAGCCGTCGGATCGGCATCTTCGGCGGGACCTTCGATCCGCCGCACACGGGCCATCTGCTGCTGGCCCTAGATGCCCTCGACCAATTGGCCCTCGACCGCCTGCTGCTCGTGCCGGCGGCGCGGCAGCCCCTCAAGCGCGGCGTCGAAATGACCGCCCCCGAGCATCGGCTGGCGATGACGGAGCTGCTGGCAACGGCAGACCCCCGCCTGGGCGTTGATGGTTCGGAGGTGGCCCGCGGCGGGTTATCTTTCACGATTGATACCGTGCGGGCCCTGAAGGCCGCACATCCCGACGCCGAGCTGGTCCTCGTGATGGGGGCCGACACGGCGGCGACACTGCCACAGTGGCGCGAACCCGAGGCACTGGCCTTGCTCGTCGAGGTGGCAGTCGCGGGTCGTGGGGCCGAGCCGGTGCAGCTGCCGGCGGGGTTCCGCGCCCAACCGTTCCCGATGCGGCGCGTGGACATCTCTGCGACGGAGATCCGCTCGCGCGTGCGTGCCGGTCGCAGCATCCGTGGCTTCGTGCCCGATGCCGTGGCCGCGTACGTGTCCGCCCACGGGCTGTACCGCAATACCACCGAGTGACTGTCGAATGCTGAAGAAGCTGATCGGGGCCGTGTTCGGCACCCGCCACGAACGGGAACAGAAGCGGGTCCAGCCCATCGTGGACGAGATCAACGCGCAGGGCCTCCGCTTGCAGCAGCTCTCCGAGGGTGAGCTGCAGCGGCAGACGGAGAAGTTCCGCGCGATCATCGCCGAGCGCACGGCGCCGTTGACGGAGAAGATCGCCGAGCTCAAGCAGCGCAAGCACGACGCGGCGGATGCGGCGGCGCGCGAGGCGATCGACCTCGAGCTCGTGGGGCCGAACGGGCAAGGCGGCGTGGAAGGCGAGTATCGCGAGCTCCTCGGCGAGGTGCTCGACGAGATACTGCCCGAGGCCTTCGCGACGGTGCGCGAGGCGGCACGGCGCCTGGTCGGCAGCACGGTGACGGTGACCGGGCACGACCTCCCTTGGGATATGGTGCATTACGACGTGCAGCTGATCGGCGGCATCCAGCTGCACTTGGGGCGCATCGCGGAGATGGCGACTGGCGAAGGCAAGACGCTGGTTGCGACGCTGCCGCTGTACCTGAACGCGCTGCCGGGCCGCGGGGCGCATCTCGTGACGGTGAACTCCTACCTCGCCCGCCGCGACTCGCAGTGGATGGGGCATCTCTTCAAGTACCTCGGCCTCACCGTCGGCTGCCTCGACGACACGGAGCCGGGCACGCCGCAGCGCCGCGCCGCCTATGGCTGCGACATCACCTACGGCACGAACAACGAGTTCGGCTTCGACTACCTGCGCGACAATATGGTGGTCGCGCTGGAGCAGCGGGTGCAGCGCCAGCACGTCTACGCGATCGTCGACGAAGTGGACTCGGTGCTCATCGACGAAGCGCGGACGCCGCTAATCATCTCGGGTCCCGTCGGGAACGACGGCGACAGGGCCTATGCGGAGCACAACACCGCGGTCGCGCGCCTCGTGCGCCGGCAGACCGAGCTGGTGAACGACCTCGTCGCCAAGGGCGAGAAGGCCTTCGCGGCGGACGACAAGGACACGGCGGCGCTCTGCTTCTACAAGGCGCGGATGGGCAGCCCGAAGAACAAGCGCCTGCTCAAGGTGATGCAGGAGACGGGCGTCAAGCAGCTCATCCTGCAGCAGGAGCTCGCGCACCTCGCCGACCGCAAGCAGGCGGCGGCCCGGCAGCAGTTCCGCGACATCGAGGAAGACCTGCTCTTCGTGCTCGACGAGAAGGGGCACTCGGTGCACCTCACCGACGCCGGCGTGGACTTCCTCTCGCCGTCGTCGCCGGAAGAGTTCGTGCTGCCGGACATCTCGACGGAGATGGGCAAGATCGAGCGCGATGACGCCCTCGATGCCAAGGCGAAGCTCGAGGCACGCCGCGCCATCGAGACGGCCTACGCGGTGAAGAGCGAGAAGCTCAACATCATCCACCAGCTGCTCAAGGCGCACGCCCTCTACGAGAAGGACGTGAACTACGTCGTGCAGGACGGGCAGGTGCTCATCGTGGATGAGTACACGGGCCGCACGATGCCGGGCCGGCGCTGGAGCGAGGGCCTGCACCAGGCCGTGGAGGCCAAGGAAGGCGTGCAGGTGAAGGGCGAGACGCAGACGCTCGCCACCATCACCATCCAGAACTACTTCCGCCTCTACGAGAAGCTGGCCGGTATGACCGGCACGGCGGAGACGGAGGAGACGGAGTTCTTCCAGATCTACGGCCTGGAAGTGGCGGTGATCCCGACCAACAAGCCGATCCAGCGCGACGACCGCCACGACCTCGTCTACAAGACGCGGCGCGAGAAGTACAATGGCATCGTCGAGGAGACGCGGCGCCTGCACGGCCTCGGCTTCCCGGTGCTGGTCGGCACGACGAGCGTGGAAGCCTCGGAGACGCTGTCGCGGCTGTTCCAGCGCGCCGGCCTGCCGCACAACGTGCTCAACGCCAAGTACCACCAGCGCGAAGCCGAGATCGTGTCGCTCGCGGGCCAGCCGGGCGCAATCACGATCGCGACGAATATGGCCGGTCGCGGCACCGACATTAAGCTCGGCCAGGGCGTGCGCGAGGCGAAGCCCTCGTCGGTGAAGGATCCGGGTTCGGGCAAGGACGTCGCGGTCACGGAACCGGGCGGCCTGCACATCATCGGCTCCGAGCGCCACGAGTCGCGGCGCATCGACCGCCAGCTCCGCGGCCGCGCCGGCCGTCAGGGCGACCCCGGCAGCTCGCAGTTCTTCCTGTCGCTCGAAGACGACCTGATGCGCCTGTTCGGCTCCGACCGCATCGCGCGGTTGATGGATGGCCTGGGGGCGCAGGACGGCGAGGTGCTCACGCACTCGCTGATCACGCGGGCCATCGAGCAGGCCCAGAAGCGCGTGGAGCTGCAGAACTTCCAGAGCCGCAAGCGCCTGCTCGACTACGATGACGTGATGAACCAGCAGCGCGAGGTGATCTACTCGCTGCGCTCGTTCGCGCTCGAGGGCGGGGAAGAGCTCAAGGGCGAAGCGGCCAAGATGGTCACGGCCGCGGTCGCGCGGCGCGTCGAGACGGCGCTGGCCGAGTACGAGACCTCGGAAGACTGGGACGTCGAGCTCGTGCGCCAGGACCTGCTGATGCAGTACCTGCTGCGCGTGCCGGGCTTCGAGCCCGACGGCCGCCGCGCCGCCACCGTGCGCGAGGCGCAGGACGAGACCGAGCAGGAGGCGATGCAGGCCTTCGAGGCGAAGCTGGAGTCGCTGGGCGAGTTCGGCGGCCGCCTGCTCTCGCTGGTGATGCTCAACGTGCTGGACGAGAAGTGGAAGGACCATCTCTACGACCTCGACCAGCTGCGCAACGCGATCGGCTACCGCTCCTGGGGCCAGAAGGATCCGCTGGTGGAGTACAAGCAGGACGCGTTCTCGATGTTCGAGGACCTGATGCGCGACATCCAGCACACCTTCGCGGAGCGCTTCCTCAAGGTGCAGTTGGTGTTCGAGCCGCCGCCGCAGCCGCTGCCGCCAATCATCACGACGACGAGCGGTCCGAGCGAAGGCGGCGCGGCAGGGGGCGATCCCTTCGGCCTCACGCCGACGATGCCGCCGGCGACGGCGACCGGTTCGACCTCCGGTCCGGCGAAGCCGCCGGCCGTGGTCGGCGCAGGCCGCGGCGTGAAGTCGCTCGACGCCGGGCCACCGCCGGCCGTCACCGGCGCAGGCACGAACAGCGCTGGCGGTGACGACCAGTATGCGAACGTCGGACGCAACGACCCCTGTCCCTGCGGGAGCGGCAAGAAGTTCAAGAAGTGCCACGGAGCCTAAAAGACTGAAGACGGAAGACGGAAGGAGCCCAAGACGTGGCCCCTTCCGTCTTCCGTCTTCCGTCTTCCGCCGCGATGACGCACGAAATGCGGTGATGCGAGTGAGCCGGGTCTGCGGCAGTAGACTCGCGCTCTATGGCTTCCATCCTCACGCTTCCTCCTGCCGATCGCCCGCGCGAACGCCTCAGGGCCCTCGGCCCGCAGGCGCTGACCAGCGTCGAACTGCTCGCGCTGCTCATCGGAACGGGCGGAGCGAGTCACTCGGCGGCCGATGCGGCGCAGCAGATCCTGCATCGCGCCGGCGGCTCGCTGCGTCGGCTCTCCCAGCTGCCGGTGGCGACGCTCACCGCGTTGCACGGACTGGGCGAGGTGAAGGCGCTCGCGGTGCACGCGGCCTTGGAGCTCGGCCGCCGGCTCGCCGCCGAGGCGGCCGATGACGGCGAACCCCTGCGCGGCCCGCGGGACGTGTGGCGCTTCTATGCGCCGCGGCTCGAGGCGCTGAGCGTCGAGGAGTTCCACGTCGCCGTGCTCGATTCGCAGCATCGGCTGGAGCGCGATATCCTCGTCAGCCGCGGCATCCTCAACTCCAGCTTGGTGCATCCGCGCGAGGTGTTCCGCGAGGCGATCGCCGAGCGTGCGGCGAGCCTGGTGCTGGTGCACAACCATCCCAGCGGGGACCCGACGCCGAGCGCCGACGATCGCGCGATCACCAGCCAGTTGGTGGCGGCCGGCCGCCTGCTCGACATCCCGATCCACGACCACGTGGTGATCGGGCGGGGAAGGTTCGTTTCGTTCGCGGAAATGGGGATGCTGTGAAGGGGCAAGACGGAAGACTGAAGACGGAAGCGGAGAGACGAGAGAGGAGAGGCGGGCGATCCGCGCGCACAGGCGCGCACCCTCGCAGTCACCTTCCGTCTTCAGTCTTCCGTCAAGTCACCTCCCGATATAGTGCGTCCACTTGAACGTGATCACGTTCGTACCGGGGCGCGCAAAGAGCGCGTCGCTGTGCGCACCGAGATCCTGCGTCGCGGGGTCGCCGTCGTGGTCGCGGGCCTGGGTCCAGACAAGGAACAGCGTCGAGCTCGGGCGGTACTCCCAGCGCAGCACGGCGTTGCCGCGGAACTGCGCGCGGCCGAAGGTCGGATCGGTGACCGTGACGGCGCTCGCGCCGCTGCCGAGCTGCACCCGGCCGTTGGCAAGGCGCTGCACCTCGGCGTCCGCATAGCGCCGCACGCGATCGCTCCAGCGTGCGGCCTGCGGTGCGACGACTTCATCGAAGCCCGTGATGCGACCGGCGGCGGCGAAGGGCTGCGCGTACAGTTGCAGCGAGAGATTGGGCGTGAACGCGTAGTTCACGCGGGCCGTCAGCGAGGCCTGCTGCTGCCTGAGGTCGCCGATCACCGAGCGCGTGACGCCGTCGGCGCCGGTGGCGTTGCCGACGAACTGCCAGGGCAGGCGATTGCGGCTGAACATCGCGCCGATCGTGACCTCCGTGCGGGCCGAGGGCCGCAGCGTCACGTCCGGGGTGAGGGTGTGCACATACCCATCGGCCTGCAGGGCGCGCAGGTAGAAGTGCCCAACGTTCAGCGACACGGGCCGGCGCGTGTCGCTGGTATAGCGAATGAACTGCGAGACGCGCGTGGGCACGCGCAGGGCGGGACCGCCGCGCAGCAAGTGCGTGCCGAGCGCGGAACCGTCCAGCGAAAACTCGTTGGCGAGCGCGTGGAAGTTGCGCCACTGCAGCCGGCCCCAGAGCCGCGCGCCGCGCAGCGTGTTCTCGCCGGCGGTGGTCTGCTGGTACCAGGTGTTGAGCCAGAGCGCGCGGGCCCGCGTGCGCGGCGCCATCGCGAAGGACTCGTAGCCGAGCCAGGCCCCGGTGTGGATGATGTCGGAGCGGGCCATCAGGCCGAGGTCGTTGGGCTCGAAGCCCGGCGTCTTGATGCCCGCGGCGACGCCGCCGCGCCAGAAGCCTCCCGCGACCTTCGCGATGCTGAGGTTGCTGCCGATGCCGCGCAACGACGTCGCCGTGCTGTCCACGCGCAGGTGCGCGGCGTCAGGGCGCTGGTACAGGCGCGTGATGCTGCGCTGCGTCGCCGTGATGGCGGCGGCGGTGCCGCGCACCTCGCTCCCCACGATTGCGCCTTCTACCTGCCAGCGCGCAGCCGCAAAGCGTTGGCGTAGCGTGACGCCCCCCACGAGCGCCCCACTCCGCAGCGAGGTGAGCGGCGTCCCGTCCAACCGCCGATGCGCGCTCGTGGCGAACACGCCGATCGTACCTTCGCCGCCGCGCAGGTCGCGGGCGACGCGCAGGACGCCGTAATGCGAGAGCGGCTCGACCACCGTCCCGTGACGCGTGCCCTCGCCGTCCACGAAGCCGACCCGGGTCTCCTCCGTGGTCGCCGAGAGGGCGCCGATGGACCAGCCGCTGCGCGTCTTGCCCGAGAGCTTGAGCGCGCCGAGCAGGCGCGTGGCATCCACGCGCTCGGCGAAGGCGGCGGAACTCGGCGCGCTGCCCTGCGGGGCGCGCCCGATGCGCCGTGAGTAGAAGAGCTGGTCGCGCCCCACCACCCATTCCTGCGCGGCGATGTTCTGCTGGAAGAGATCGCCGCCCTCGACGAAGAAGGGACGGCGTTCCGCAAAGGCCACTTCGACGCCCGAGAGGTTGACCAGCGCGGGATCGGCCTCGACCTGCCCGAAGTCCGGCAGCAGCGATGCCGTGAGCGTGAGGTCGCTGGTGACGCCGACGCGGAGGTCCAGGCCGGCGCTGCGCGAGACGCGGTCCTGCCGGAAGAACGGATCGCCGAGGCGCGCGGGCTCGCGCGTCACGGCGCCGAGCGTGAAGGGCATCAGCTCGAGGCGACGCAGGCGGGAAGGCTGCAGGCCGCTGACGGTACCGAAGCGTGACACGTAGCCGCCCTGCGCCGGCGTGATCAGCGTCCAATGCGAGCGCTCGGCGCGGCGTGCGATGTCGCGGCCGAACTGGATGCCCCAGGTGGCATCGCCGCGCGAGGCGTCGAAGCGCAGCTGCGAGAGCGGGATGCGGAACTCCGCGGTCCAGCCGGTGGAGTCGCGGCGCGTCGCACCGTCCCACACGGCGTCCCAGCCGAGGTCCTCGGTGTTCTCGCTATCGCCGGTGATGTAGCCGTCGCGCTTCACGCCGGCCGGATTGAGCGCGAAGCGAAAGGCCGTACGGCGGTCTTGGTAGGAATCGATGATGACGTGCGCCCAGTCGGAGTAGCCCGTGAAGTCGCGGCGGGCCAGCGGCGCGACGATCGAATCCGGCGAGGCGTCGTCGAGGCGGAGCGCGACGTAGATCGACTGTTCGTCGAAGAGGATCTGCGCCGCGCTGCGCTGCGAGGCGGGGCGGCCCGGCTCCGGCGCGGCCTGCACGAAGCCGCTGACGACGCTGGCGCTGCGCCACTCGGCCTCGTCGAGCCGCCCGTCGACGACGATCGGCGACTCGGTGCGCCGCGCGACGACCTGCCCGCGGGCGTCCCCGGCGAGGGAGTGGAGAAAGACGATCGCGGCGGCGATCTGGATGACGTACTGCGGCACGGAATGCTCGGCGTGTTGTTGACGCGAGCAGACTACGGAGCGGCGATGCCGTCGTGGTGGGCGCCCGGCGAGCGTCCGGTGCGCTGTGTGTCAGGAGGGCGTCAGCGCGGGTGCGACGCTACGGGGCGAGGCGATAGCCGAGCTTGCGCACCGTGAGGATGTGCTTGGGCGCGCCGGGTTCGTCCTCGAGCTTGCGCCGCAGCTCCATCACGTGCGTGTCGACGGTCCGCGAGACGATGCTGGCGTCGTAGCCCCAGACCTGGCGCATCAGGTCGTGTCGCGAGACCACGCTGCCGGCGCGGTCGAGCAGCGCGATGAGCAGCTCGTACTCCATCGGCGCGAGCGGCACCGGTTGCCGGTCGCGCGTCACGATGCGCGCTTCGCGATCCACCTTCACGTTGCCGAAGCCGTCGGCGGCGCGCTTGGTGCTGCCGCGGCCGCGGCGCATCAGCGCCTCGACGCGGGCCATCAGCTCGAGCACGCCGAAGGGCTTGGTGACGTAGTCGTCGGCGCCGGAGCGGAGGCCCAGCACCTTGTCAGACTCCTGGCCGCGCGCGGTGAGCATCAGCACGGGGTTGGCGAAGCCGGCGTCGCGCACGGTGCGCAGCACGCGGTAGCCGTCCATCCCCGGCAGCATCAGGTCGAGGATGACGAGGTCGGGCTTCCATTCGAGGATGCGCTGCACGCCGCTCGGTCCGTCCTCGGCGACGCGCACGTCGTAGCCTTCGATCTCGAGATTGTTGCGCAGGCCGAACGCCAGGTCGGGATTGTCCTCGACGATCAACACCTTGCCCTTCACGCGACCTCGCCTCCGGTTGGCAGTTCCACGACGAAGCGCGAGCCCTTCCCGGACTCGGGCGTCTCGACCCAGGCGCGCCCGCCGTGGCCCATCACCAGTTCGCAGACCACCGCGAGGCCGATGCCGCTGCCGGCGACCGCCGAATTGACGTCTCGCTCGAGGCGCTGGAAGGCCTTCCAGATGCGCTGGCGGTCGCTGGCCGGGATGCCCGGGCCTTCGTCCTCGACGCTGAGCAGGCAGGCGCCGCCCACCTGGCGCAGCGCCACGTGCACGACCTGGCCGGCGGGGCCGTACTTCACGGCGTTGTCGAGCAGGTTGAGGGCGATCTGCCGCAGCGCCGCGGCGTCCACGTCGGCAACGGCGTCCTCGGCGAGGGCCGTCGTGACCTGGACCTGCCGTGCGCGGGCCAGCGGCTGGAAGACCTCGACGGTCTCGCGCAGCAGCGGCGCCAGGGGCTGCCGCACGCGCGACAGCACGATCGCTTGACGCTCGGCGCGCGAGAACTGGAGGATGTTCTCGACCAAGTGCGAGAGGCGGCGCGCTTCCTGGTCGATGATCTCCAGCGAACGCGTGCGCTCCGTCTCGCTGCGCACGCGGCCGAGCAGCAGCGTCTCGGCGAACATCCGCAGCTGGGCCAGCGGCGTGCGCAGCTCGTGCGACACCGAGGCGATGAAGTCCGTGCGCAGGCGCTGGAGTTCGTCCTCGCGACGGAGTTGCATCGTGCCGACGACGACGAGCGTGATGGCCAGCGCAATGGATGCCAGGGCCAGCGGCAGGTTCGAGCGCGGCAGGCCCTCGTGGAAGAAGACCGTGTCGATGTCCGGGCGGAACGTCACCTCCGTGGAAATCTCGCCGAAGGTGTCGAAGACGTGCCTGGCGTGGTACTCGCTCGTGTAGCGGACCTTGGATGCGGTGAGGATGGCGCCGAACGCATCACGGACTTCCACGCTGAAGAGGGAGTCGTTGGGCAGGCCGCGGGTCAGGTGCGGCGGCAGCGGTGCGCGGGCGGCGATGGCCTTCTCGATCGCCGTCCGGCCGATCTGGGTGAGGCAGAACTCGGTGCCGTAGGCGGCCAGCGGCCGTGCCTCGGCGTCGAACTTGACCGTGTAGATGATGCCGCGACGCTCGCCGGCCACTTGGCCCCAGAGTCCCGCGAAGGTCTTGTTGCGCGTGTACTTCTCGCGGACGATGGGCGGCAGCGTATCGCGGATCCAGCCGGCAAAGGCCGGCGCGAGCGCCGGGCCCGACGTCGTGAGCCGGCCGGTGGTCAGGTCCACGCGGAAGACCGAGGCATCGGCGTCCGGATCGCAGCGATACGCGGGCTTGAGCGTGCTGTTGAGGATCTCGGGGCCGGGCAGCGCCTGGCCCGCGGACAGGGGCGCCGCGGGATTCAGCGGCGAGAAGATCCAGATCAGCTGGTCGTAGATCGATTCCTTGACCGAGATGCCGAACTCCCAGGCGGCGAACCCGGCGTACTCGTTGAGGGTGCGCACGGCGTCCCATCGGCGGCGGTGCGCGGCATCCCAGGCCTCGTAGGCGAGGAAGCCCGTGAGGCCCAGAGAGACGGCGAGGACGACGAGCAGCGGGGAGCGGCGGAGGGGCACGGACGGAATATCGCAGGGAGAGGGAGGGGGCGCGTCAGGGTAGTGTCAGGATAGGGGCGAGATTCGGGGAGAGGGGGGGCAGGGGCGGGGATGGGGATGGGGGAATGGGGGAGAGGGGGGAGAGGGGGGAGAGGGGGGGCAGGTTCGTGAGAG
>VFQM010001834.1_pt1 | contig 17377 bp, 23 predicted proteins | sample 3512391 | NCBI WGS metagenome assembly VFQM01 (sample SAMN10412369, study PRJNA504923) | tailings metagenome | isolation source: Replicate 1 from Balatoc abandoned mine | place: Philippines
GATTCGCCGTCCACGATCAGCCTGAAACAGGCGTCCACGATCGCTGAAATACGCAGCTACATTGTTGCAGCATTCGTGACGGCTCGCTAAGCTGCCGTCATGTCTCTCACCTCTGACACTTGGCTGGCTTTCGTCGTCAGCCTCCCATCCGCGGCGGCCACAGCGCGCATGCGGATCTGGCGTGCCGTCAAGGCACAGGGCTGTGCCGCCTTGCGCGACGGCACCTATCTGCTGCCCGCACAGGCGGAGCAGGCTGCGCAGCTACAAACCCTGGCCGACGAGGCCCTGCAAGAAGGCGGGCAAGCTTGGCTGCTGCGTGTTCAAGCGAAGGACATGGCTGAGCAAGCAGCCTACCAAGCGCTGTTTGATCGAACGGCCGACTACGCACCCTGGCTTGAAGAGTTGGCGCAAGCGCGCCAGCTTATTTCCTCGCTATCTGCCGCTGAGCTGCAACGTCTGCAGCGTCGGCACGCGCGCACCTACGAGGCCATCCGCAAGATCGACTTCTTTCCGGGTGAATCCTCCATCCGTGCCGAAGCCCAATGGCGGGACTTCACGAACGCGGTCGAAGCCATCCAGTCACCCGGCGAACCCCAGGCCGCAGCGGGCCGCATTGCCCGGCGTGACCGCATGCAGTACCAGGGGCGCCTGTGGGCAACACGCCGCCATCTCTGGGTAGATCGCGTGGCAAGTGCTTGGCTCATCCAACGCTTCATTGACCCCGCTGCGCGCTTTGTGTGGCTGGACTTGCCCGCCGACTGTCCTGCTGATGCGCTGGGTTTCGATTTCGACGGAGCGACTTTCTCCCACGTTGGCGACCGGGTGACGTTTGAGGTGCTGATGGCGAGCTTTGGCCTGGACGGAGATCGCGGCCTGGCGAGCCGCTGGCCTGCCTCTGGAAGCTCAAAGAGGTGCTGCATGAAATGGGTCACTCGTGAGCGTCCCAAGATCGACCGCATTGCCTGCCCATGGCTGATTGCCCGGTTCATCGACCAGGCGCCAGAATTTCTCTATGTGCCTGCAACCTCCGTGCTTCAGGTGGCCCAAGAGACCGGAGCGATACCCTACGACGTGCCGGGCGTGGAAATGACCCATGAGGGGGATCTGTGCAGCTTTGACGCTTTTCTCAAGAAGTACGACCTCACTGATGCTGCCTTGCAGCAACTGGCCGTGATCGTGCGGGGCGCAGACACCTCCAGGCTAGACCTGGCGCCGCAGTCTGCGGGGCTTTACGCGCTCTCGCTCGGTCTGTCCAAGACCTTTCGCAACGACCACGAGATGCTCGGACATGGCATGGTGATGTACGACGCGCTGTATGCGTGGTGCCAGTCGTGCCAAGCAGAAACCCATAACTGGCCCCCGAGCATGGCGGCATGAAGGCGGCTGCTGTGCGGTGGCCTCGCCGCTTCACAAGGGGACTGTGGGCGCATTTTCTGTGCGGAATGCTGATGCCTTTCGCCTTCGCGGCGCCCCCTGAAACCAAACTGACCACGGCGCAGATTCGCGCCACGGTGGGCGGACACCATGTCACCGACGGGCGCCATTGGGGGCATGACTACTTTCTGGATGGGCGCCTGGAGCGTTCAGAGAACGGCCGCACACGCAGTGGACGCTGGAGCGCGCAGAACAACCAACTGTGCCTGCTGCTGCCCGAGGTCAGCAAAGAGTCCCCTGTTTGCTTTGACGTGGTTCGTGTGGGGGGAGAACTGCAGTACCGGGATGCCGGGAGCGTGGTGTACGCAGGCACAGTCAGAAAGAACATGGCTCCCCCGGCTCGGTAAAGAGTCACGTCAGCCTCTACGGCGTGCGCTCCGTCTGAGGCTCATGGGGAATCTTGCGGACCATCTTCGGTTGCTCGCAGTCCCAGGCATTGAAGTAGACCTCGTCGCCCACAGACATGCCGGAGCCCGGGTCCACTTTGGCGAAGTGACCACGGGTTCGGGTGACTTGCCGCCATCGGATGACCGCAACTTGGTCAGTGGGACCGAGGTCCATTTGTCTGCAGCGAGAGCCGCCCATCTTAAAGAATTCATCTGCGGGGATCACCTTGGTCACTTTGCCTACTCTCCAGCCTTCGTTCCAAGCGAACCGATTCTCGTAGACAGGCGTGCTGCAGCCCGAAATCATCAGGAATGCCAACGCCGCAACCAGCGAAAGCATCGTTTTCTTCATCATCAAAGTTCCATTCGACAGTCTTGGGACATCTGATCGGATCAATGTCTGTGCTGGTGGTGGATATCCGGCGCGTGGGGATGGGCGTGGGTGACTGGTTCGTGGGAGTGCACATGGCTATGGCTCCCTGTGGGCATCACGTCATGCGAGTGCGTATGGTGCCCATCGTCGTGGCGGTGCGCATGCTCATGCTCCATCGGCTCATGCGCATGTTCATGCCCGTGGCTTTCTGCCAAATGCAGCAGCACCCCCGCCAGCATCAGAAGACCACCGAGCAGCATCAGCCACCCCGCAGACCGTTCACCGAAGCCGAACGCTACAGCCGCACCTATGAAAGGTGCAAAGGCGAACATGGAGCCAGTGCGCGCCGCCCCAAAAGCCCGCTGCGCGAGAAGGTAGATCCGAAGACTCAAGCCATACCCTGTGGCCCCCACGGCAAAGAGCCCTAGAGCAGCGGTCAGGGAGGGCAATGGCTCTCCCCACAACATGGCAAGACAGGCTGTCGCAGCGGCCCCCAACGACGCCTTGGCCATCACGACCTGGCTGGGATCGCGTTCAGCCAGTCCCCGGGACAAGGTGTTGTCCACGCCCCAGGCCACCGTCGCCAGCAGCACGGCCAGTAGACCGAGCAACTGCGTGCCGCCCTGCAGGCCCTGGTCCATGACCAAGGCCATGCCGCCCGCCAGCAACAGAAGCATGGCGGCCCACACGCGGCGGTCCATGGTTTCGCTATACAGCCACCATGCCAGCGTGGCGGTGAACAGAGCTTCCAAGGTGAGCATGAGAGACGCGCTGGCGCCGCTCGTGTGTTGCAGGCCCCAAGATAGGGCGACAGGGCCCAGAGCGGCACCGAACCCCGCCATAGCTATGAGGGGGGCGTCTCAGAAAACGGAAAATAAAGCACGTTAAGGTTTAGCGGCCAAAGCGAAGCCAGCGGCTACCGAAGCAAACGATCGGCGAATTCTTCTTCGCTAATGATGGGGTCAGCTCACGAAACGGTAAAAATCGTACGCTAAGCTATCCTCAGCCCCATGATGCAAACAGCCCGCGCAAGGGCAGGCTGTCAATGATGCCGGAGAAAAGTCTGGTGTTACCTGCTACACCCGTGCTCAGGTAATTACTCCTTGGCGGGCCCGGCGGCAGGAGCAGCGCCTTCGGCGGGGCCAGCACCTGGAGCGGCGGCATCGCGTTGCCCCTTCAGCTCGTCCATCATGCGCTGAAGCATCGCCTCGGCCAGTGTCCGGCGCGCATCAGGATCCAGTTCCGAGAACATCATGGACATGCAGCGCGACATCATGTTCTGCATGAAGTCCACTCGATCCTCAGTCCTCATTTCCTTGAACATGCTGTCCATCATGGTTTGCATCATGCGCGGCATATCCTCCGGCGTCATCATGCCGGACATCATTTTCTCCATCATCTTCTTCATCATGCCCATCGGATTGAATCCGCCGCCTTGCCCAGGCTGCGATTCGCCGCCTGCTTTGGTGTCCTGGTCTTTCGGTTCCATGTTGAGTCTCCTGGTGAATGATTCAGTTGATCCTGCGGGCTCTATGGGTTTTCACCCCGAACTTTCTTGGCTAGCAACCTCGCGTTGCTCGCGCCCACGGTCATGGCGACACTGATCGCCTCGTCGATCTCGGCATCGTTCGTCTGGAGTTCCCTGAGTACGCCGAGGGCGTATTTCGTGCAAAACTCACAACTCGCACCCAGCGCCGCGCCGAGACAGATCAGGTGACGGGTCTTCCGGTCCAATGCGCCCTCAGGGCCATAGACGGCCGAATGAAAGCGGTTGTAGTGTTCGATGATTTCGTCATGATTGTGGGCCATGGTTCACTCTCCTAATCCTGAATCAGTTTGCACGGACGAAGATTGCCCCGTAATGATAGGGGGGCAATTCGACCAACGTGTCCAGCTTGAATCCAGCCGGCTCGACGACCGCACGGGTCTGTTCCGGCGACATGCGCAGTTCGGTACTCGGCCCTCGCGGCTGGCCCAGGACGGTCGTCTCTTCGCGCGGCAAGGGATACCAATTGACGATGGCAAAGCGCCCGCCCGGTTTCAGGGCCATTGCGACCTCCCTGGCCAATGCCGTCTTATCCGGCACGCCGTGGAAGGTGTTGGCGATCAGGACATAGTCCGCCGGTGCGCCAAGCAGGCGGCTCAACTCCATGGCGTCTCCGAGCAGCCAGTCGCAGTTCGCCATTCCTTCGCAAGCCGCTTGCGCCTGCTCAAGCATCTCCGAGTCAAGGTCGAATCCGACGACGCGCCCCGGCCCAACTTGCCGGGCTATGGCGGCGGTGAAATAGCCGTAACCGCAGCCCAGGTCGATGACCGTCATTTCGGGCTCGATACCCAGCTCCTTGATTACGCCATCGGGGTCGGGCCATAAGGCATGCCACCAGTTCCTGTCGGGCATTCCCGTGGCCGGAAACAATCGATCCTGAATCATCATTATTCAAGTTCCTTTTTCATTCGCTGATATTCCTCTTGGCTGATTTCCCCACGGGCGTAACGCCGGTCGAGAATCTCTCTTGCGCTTTCTTCTTTTTTGTCACGCATTCCTTCATCACGTATTCCCCACCCGCCGCACACCGGCCCACCCCCGCCTCCGCGGCCGCCGCGGAAGAGGAAGATCAACATCACGACCAGGAAGATCAGCGGAAATATCCACATGAAAGGAAACCATCCCCACGGTCCATAAGGCCACATGATTACACCTCCTCGGTTTCTGCCAACGCCGATTTGGGATCGGCTGGGTGGTTGGATTGATCGGACAGTCCCGCGACCGGCATCCGGCGCGCGTCGAGCCAGCGCATCAGGTCATGCAGGATGCGCAGCAGTTCCGGGTCGGCGAGGCAGTAATAGATGAACGATCCCCGACGCTCGGCACGGACGAATCCCGCCTCGCGCAGCACGCGCAAGTGAAACGAGACATTGGTTTGTGCCAGGCCCGTCGCGTTGATGATGTCCGTCACCGGACGGCATTCGAGGCCGAGCCCGTACAGGATACGCAGGCGGTTCGGCTCACCGAGCGCCTTGAATGCGGGAATGATCTGCTCTTGGTTGTGATCGGGAAATTTCATAGCAAGATATTAGTCGATACACATATAAATTGCAACTCATATTCGATCCGACACGTTTGAATTGGATATGTCAAGATAAGGCATAGTCGAGATTGGTGCAGATGACTTCTGATACTTGCCTGTCAGGAGCCATATGGGGTGCCCTCAAGATTCGGACTTTTTCGTACGCTAAGCTGTGGAGAAAGCTGGACGTCAAGCGTTGATGGGTTCCAAGACGAACCTAACGGACGGCGCCATGTTTCTGGTCAAAGACGCCTAGCTCCGTCCCGCGCAATGCACAAGCACCCGATACGCTTGATCGAGCGACGAGTCGTTCGCCTCACGGCGCGCAATGGCTTCAAGCGTGCGAAGCAGGTATTCGGCAACCTCGAAGTCGCGCTCCGCGCAGGCGCGCTCAAATGCCATCCGTACGTCGTCGTGCAGCGTGGTTCGGATCGCGCTTGCATCTTCGCCGGAGAAAGGCCTGGGTCGACCGGAGAATGCGCGTGAGGATTTGCGGCGAATCATGTTAGTGCCCTCAAGGTTCGCGGGTGATCGTCCCCTCCGCCAAAGCGCCGGTCGATGGTACGCGCCTCGTACGCAAGCAACGATGGACTTCCCCGCCCGACCATTACCGACTTCCGGATGACAGGACGGTCGCTCCGGAAGGGATTTCGGAGCGAAACAGCCAGAGGGAGCACACGGCTGCCGTCAACTCGACCGCCGCAAATACACCCAATGCGGCTCCGAATCCGAAGCGAAGCACCTCGCCAAAGATGAGACTACCCAGGCCGAAGCCAACGAAGAGTGTGAACACGTTCAAACCCATCGCCTGTCCCGGTCGCTTGCCCGCGAATGACGTGACAATCCCCGCGAACAGTGGCTGGGTCATGTCGTAGCCGAGGGACAGTACCATCGCCACGACGGGCGCGAGGATCAAAGGGAAATCCCAAAGCAGCACCGCCGCGCCGAGCGTGCTGAGCGCGAGCCCGACCGGCAGCAACCTCGCACGCCCCCATTTGTCCGCCGCGCGGCCAATCACCGGTCCGAGCAGGAAGCCCGGCACGCCGTAGCCGAGCAACGCCAGGCCGATGCCAACCGGTCCGAGGCCGTACCGTCGTTCGAGATACACGCCGAGCCAGGTGAAGACGCCGGAATGAAACATCGAGTTCACAAAGACATAGCCATACGTGCGCTGTCCCCGCGAAGTGCCCAGCAGGCTCAGGTAGCCGCGAAAGAGATCACCGAGCGTGCCGCCCACCGGCTGAATTGCAGTGGCAATGATGCGCCGATAGGGCAGAAACAGCAGCAGGACAATTCCGCCCGCCGCGCCAACCAGCAAGAAGAGCCCTCGCCAGCCGATGAAGGGCACCAGCATCGCGCCCAACGGCGAACCGAAGGCCATCCCTCCGGCCATGGCACCGAACAGCCAGCCAAGCGGGCGACCTCGCTGCTCGTAGGGAAAGAGCTTGCCGACGAGCACGAGTGCGAGCGGCACCACACCGCTGGCGCCCAGGCCTGTCAAAACGCGCCACAGCGCGATCTGTTCGATGGATGTGGCTGTTGCCGTTAAAGCCGTGAGCGCCGCGAACGCTGCCAGGGATGCGAACATGACGCGCTGAACGCCAAGTCGATCAGCCAAAAGACCAAAGATCAACGTCGCGATCCCATAAGGAATCAGGTAGGCCGGTACAACCAGACCGACCGTTTGCACCGAGGTTCCGAAAGCGTTCGAGAGTGCCGGAATGATCGGCGCGACCATGTAGGCCTGGAAAAAAATGATAAAGGTGGCGGCTGCGAGCATCCGAAGCAAGCGCTCCCGCTCGTGATGATCAGGGGTTCGCGCGACGGCATCATGCGTCATGTTGATTTTCCGTTCAGTCAGGTAACAGATCTGGGTCTAAATCGCCAGCTCTGGAATAACGATGAAATACGCGTTCAGCATGTACAGACCGGCAAGAATCAGCGTGACGGCACCGGCTATCTCGAATGCCTTCTGGTAGCGCTGAAGGACGGAAAGACTCTCCAACCAGCCCACCGCCGCGGCGCCCAGGATGATGGGGACTGCTCGCCCCATAGCGAACGCAAACAAAAGGGTTCCACCGAACAGGGGCGACCCGATCCCGGCCGCGATGCCGAGCAGCACCACGAGAGCAGGCGTGCAAAACGGGCAAACCGCAACGGCAAAGGATGCGCCCAGCACAACGGCCCCCCAGCCGCTGCCCGCGCGTTTTGCGCGAATGGAAATCGATGGCAGCGGCAGCCTGATCCAACCCGGCCACATCAGGCCCAGCAGAATCAGTGCGGGCCCCAGGACGAGCCCCCATTCTCTGCCGACCAGTTGCCCTACCCAATGTCCGCCGAAGCCGGCGATCAGTCCCAACAGCGTTTGCGTGATCACCATGCCCAGAATGAACATGCCGCCATACAAGGTTGCTGTTTTCGGTTCGTGCGCTTTGGTGACGTACGCGAGCGAAACCGGAATGGAGGCCAGCGCGACCGGGTTGAACGTGAAAACAAATCCCAGCAGAAAGCCGACACCGAGGGAGGCTAGGCCCGCTTGCTCCAGTGTGGCTCGCAATGCGTCAATATTCATTTGACTCCTCCTGGGCGTATTCCATCTTCATGGTTCGGTTCTCGCTCAAGTCGCCGCGCCAATTCCTCGCGGAGCTTTGCCGCGCTCGGCAGCCTTGGGAACACAAGCTCACCATCGATCGCGATCGACGGCGGGGTCAACACGCCGATCTCCACGGCGTAATCCAATTCGTCCAGCAGGTTGATGTCGCGCCACGCCACCATTTGCTCGCCGAACGCCTGGGCGATGACTTTCAAGCTATTCCCGGTCCGCTCGCAGTTGCTGCACCCTGGCGTTGAAAAGAATTCGACCTTGATACTCATGGCAGTCGTCCGAATTTAGTGTGGGTCATGATTTTGCTTTGCGATGCTGGACTCCAGCGCCGCCAGAATGGGACAGTCATCCAACGGCTGGTCCTCGGCCGTGCAGATATCAATCAGCTCGCTCAACGCCTGCGACATCGCTTGCATCGTCCTGATCTTGTGTTCGAGCTGCAACTTCTTTCGGATCGCCAGGCTGCGTACGTCGCTGCAGCACGAGCTGTCATCGGCCCTGAGTTCAAGTAACTGGCGTATTTCCGATAGCGTCATGCCACAGTGCTGGGCGTGTTTGATGAAGTCCAGCCGGCGCACCGCGTCGTCGCCATACAGTCGATAGCCGGCTTCCGTCTTTTTTGCTGGCATCAATAGGCTTTCATCCTCGTAGAAGCGGAGGGTGTCGGTGCTGACCTCTGCAAGTTTCGCGAGCTTCCCGATCGTCAACCACGTACCGTCCCGAGCCGCCTCATCGAGCGGGTCGGTCAGGGGCCGAGGCCGTGGCGCATGGATTTCGTTTTCGGGTGCCTTGCCGACACCAGCGTAGTGTCCTTGACTTGGCTTGCTTGGTGATTGCACGAGTTTTCCTCCAATGAGTGCTTGGCTTAGGGTTCCGGCCGGCATGCCGGTTCGCGGCACGACCCCGACCCGTCTTATTGCGCGGACCGGAAGTTCAACTGACGACTCTGGTCTCGTAACCGGCTTCACCCAGGCATTCCGCGAGTGCAGCCGGTTCTACCGTTGCCGTGTCAAACAGCACCTCGATACGCTGGTCGAGCGCCTGTGCGCGGACCTGCCGCACGCCCTGCACAGGTGTGAGCAGTCGCGCGACGCGCTGTTCGCATTTCTCACAGTTGAGGCGCTGATCGCCGATGACTTCGAATGTGACGGACTTGAACATGGCTGAGACCTTTCATGAATGACTTGGTTGCCGATTGAGCGGTGTACCTGGGCCGAAAGCGGGCCCGTGAGGCTCGCCTTTCTCTCACGATGCGGTCGCTCTGGGTGGCATCTGAGGCGCGTGCCCGACCGCCCGGATCGCCTCGAAGAAATAGTCGCCGCGGCCCCATAGGGAGTTGATGAAAATTGCCGTCACGCTTGCGGCCATGGCAACCATGCCCCATATCGGATAAATCAAGCCCGTGGCGGCCGCCGGAATCCCGATGCCATTGAATAGGAAGGCCAGCGAGACGTTCTGCACGATCTTGCGGTAGCTGTTGCGGCTGACCGCATAGGCGTCGAGGACGGCGCCGAGCCGTTGGTTGAGGATGATCACGTCGGCCGATTCGATCGCGATGTCCGCACCAGTGCCGAAGGCGATGCCGACATCAGCCTGCATCAGCGCCGGCGCATCGTTGATGCCGTCGCCGACCATCGCCACGCGTGCGCGCTGCTGCAACTCGCGGATCAAGACGGCTTTGCCGGCCGGCAGCACGCGCGCATGCACCTCTTCGATGCCCGCGGCGCGGGCGAAATGGCGTGCCGCCTGCTCGTTATCGCCGGTGATCAGACTCGTGTGAATGCCGAGCGCATGCAGACGACGCACGGTTTCTGCTGCGTCGGGCCGTAGCGCATCGCCCAGCGCCAGCAGACCGAGCAACACGCCGTCCCGCGCAAGACCGATGACTGTCAGTCCGCTCGCTTCGAGATCATTGATGCGCGCGTCCTGGGTCGCGAGATCTACACCTTCAGCCGCGAGAAACACCGGGCTGCCGACCATTAGCCTCGTCTCCCCGAGGCGTGCCCGGACGCCGTGACCCGCGACGGCCTCGAACCCTTCCACCTCGGACAGCGCGATATGGCGTCTAAACGCTTCGTCCACCACGGCCCGCGCGAGAGGGTGCTCAGAAAAGGCTTCGACGGCTCCCGCAAGTGCAAGCAACTCCTCTTCTGCACACGCGACAGCGACGATCTCGCGCAAAGCGGGGCGGCCCTCGGTCAGCGTGCCAGTCTTGTCGAACACCACGCGGTTCACGCGGCGCAGCGCCTGAAACGCCTCACCGGTGCGCATGAGCACGCCACGCTCGGCCGCCTCGCCCGCGCCGCGGACGATCGACAGGGGCGCCGAGATGCCCACCGCGCATGGATAGCCCATGACCAGCACGCTGAGGCCGGCAAACACGGCCCGCTGCAGATCCGGCGAGGCGCCGACCACCGGTGGGCCGACGAGCCAGAAGAGCGCCGCGCCGGCCGCCGTGACCAGCACGAGCGGCGTATACACGCGCAGTACGCGATCCACCAGGTGCAGCAGACCAGGTTTGAGGGCGCGGGCGTCTTCCACGCTGCGCACCACCTGTCTGAGAAAACTTTCTTCGCCCACCACACTGACGCGCACGAGCAGCGTGCCGTGGCCATTCAACGCGCCACTCACCACGCGGTCGCCCGCGCGCTTCTCGACGGGGAGTGGCTCGCCGGTCACCAGCGATTCGTCCACGTCCGATTCGCCCGACTCGACTTGCCCGTCGACCGGCACCCGCCCGCCCGGGCGAATGCGCACCAGGTCGCCGACACGCACCTGTTCGAGTGGCACTTCCTGCTCCTGACCGTCCTTGACGAGATAGGCGACGTCAGGCTCAAGGTCCAGCAGCTTCTTGACCGCCTGCGAACTGCGGGTCTTGACGATCAGCGACAACCATTCGGAAAAGATGTGATAGCTGAGCACCATCACGGTCACCGCGAAAAACGCTCCCGTCGGATAACCGGCGGGGTGTAGTGCCAGGCCGATTGACCCACCCACCAGGCCGGCAAAAGCCCCGAACTCAACCAGCACGTGCTGGTTGAGGATGCCGCGCCGCAGCGCCATGACAGCCATCCGCACGATATGCTGGCCCACCCCGAACACGAGCATCAGCGCAAGCGCGCCGGTCAGCCACGGAACCGTCGCCCCGAACGTGCCGCGCAGCTTGAAATAGTAGATACCGGCGCCGAACACCGCGAACAGCGCCGTGCCGGCCATCGCGCGCTGCAGGCCGTAGCCGCGCAATACGACAAAGGCAAAGGCGACGAGGCTGGCAATAGAAAACACGCACAGCGGGAACCACGCACTGTCCACCGGGTACCCCACCAGACCCATCGAGGCAATGCTGGCCGCGAGGGCGGTGAGGAAGCGTCCACGCTCGCGTACCAGCGCGCGCTCTTCTTCGTCGTATGGCCGCAGCTTGCGCGGATCGGAGACCGTGTAGCCGATGTCCTTAAGCGTCTGCAGCAGGTCCTCGGCACGGGCCACGCTCGGGTCATACTCGATTAGCGCCTGCTCGTGGGTCAAGCTGACCGCGACCTTGTCGACGCCAGGCCGCCTGCCCAGCGCCTTTTCGATCGTGCCGGTGCACAGTGAACAGTGCAGCCCGCCGATGCGCGCGCGGATGCGCCGACGGCCCGGCAGACTGGATGGCTCTTCGCTCCAGAAGTGCGGAGCGGAGTCAACGGACGCTGCAGTCGTCATGACAACACCTCGACATCGAATCCCATCTCTTTCAGCCGCTCGCGTATCTGCTTTGAGGTGAGCAGCGCCGGATCAAACGCAACCGCCACACACTGCGTCCCGGCGTCGGCGGCCACGTGCTGTACGCCCTGCATCCGCTCCAGGGCGAAACGAATACGGGTCTCGCAGCCGCTGCAGTGGATTTTTTCGTCCCCGGTCACCGCAAAATCAACCCGGTCCATCATGAATCTCTCCTGTGTGGGGTTCGGCGCACGGCCAGGGCCTTCAGGCCGAAACGGCGTGAGCACTTCCATACGACTTTGACTGTCGAATCCCAATTTCCGAGCGCCGGCGCGAAGCCGCTGCAACGACGCCTCTGGCCCAAGCACGGGCAGACTGCACCGCGATGTCTTCATTCTAGACCTTGGAGTGAACTCCAGAGTCAAGAGAAAATTTATCGTGTTTCTCACGAAAGTGCTGCGCGCTGCGCCCAGGATCCCGGCGCAATTCGGCTACGGCACGGATACCAGCGTCAGGTTGAGGCATGCTCTAACCTGACGTCAGGACAGCCTACCCAAAAACGTCCGGATAGACTCCATCGCTTAATTTATTGACACAAGCTGCGCGAGGCCATAGATTTCTTCCTGACACTTTTCTATTTGGAGGCATCTTGCAAGGCCAACGTATCGGCTACGTCCGGGTCAGCAGCTTCGACCAAAACCCGGTGCGGCAACTGGAGCAGGTCGAAGTCGGAAAGGTGTTCACCGACAAGGCGTCGGGCAAGGACACCCAGCGCCCCGAGCTTGACTCACTGCTGGCCTTCGTGCGCGAAGGCGATACGGTAGTGGTGCACAGCATGGATCGCTTGGCCCGCAACCTCGATGACCTGCGCCGCCTTGTGCAAAAGCTGACCAGGCGCGGTGTGCGCATCGAGTTCGTCAAGGAATGCCTGACCTTCACTGGCGAGGACTCACCGATGGCGAACTTGATGTTGTCGGTTATGGGTGCGTTCGCCGAATTCGAGCGGGCGTTGATCCGTGAGCGACAGAAAGAAGGTATTGCGCTCGCCAAACAGCGCGGAGCTTACAGGGGCCGCAAAAAAGCGCTTTCGCCCGACCGCGCGGCTGAACTTCTGCAACGCGTCAAAGCCGGCGAGCAAAAGGCAAAGCTGGCCCGTGAATTTGGCATCAGCCGAGAAACGCTGTACCAGTACCTGCGCGAGATTGGAGCTTAACGTGCTTTATTTTCCGTTTTCTGAGACGACCCCATGGTGTGCCGGGATGCGTCGATGCGCCCCAGCCCGGGGAGCTTGCTCACTTCCGCGAGCAAGGCGTTTTCTGCCCTGAAGCGCATGCTTTCTGCTTCTAGGAGAGGGCAGTTGCCTTCTTTGGTCACACCCAGGCCCGCAGCTTTGCGAGCGCTGTCGCATTGTGCGTAATACTCGGTTGCGTGCTCCTGGTCCAGCAGGTAGGTGTGCTTGGGTTCCAGGATGACCTTGGGGATGGATGGGTAGTTGGCAAACTCTGCCGCCGGCGGCCACCGATGGGCCTGCAGGATTGCGCGCTGGTAGCCTTCGACGACTTCGCGCACAGTGCCTTCGAGTGCCATTGCTTGCATGACCGTCTCTGCAAGCGAGATCATTTCTTTTGAGATTTTCATGTCTTGTCCAAGGATGGGCAAGCATGTCACTGCGGACAGGCTCGCCACAGTGGGTGATGAATGCCAGTGCCTACAGGCAAAGGCTTTTGAATGCGCCGGCGAAGTAGTGGCCCATGTGACCACTTTGCGTGGTGACAAGGAAAACAGCTTCATCGCGTTTGCGCACTGCGTTGTGGGCCATTTGAGTGGCCTTGACAGATACGATGGGATGTTGGCGAATCTCCTCGTCCAAGTGCATATTGAATGCATCGAAAAGCGCAACATCGATTTCGCCAGTCTTGAAAAGACTGGCGTGCTCCAGTGTCTGGATGTGCTGGTGATCATTGGTAAGCGGCAGACCCGGTGTGGACCTGGCACGCTCTCCACGGCGATCAGAGTTGGTATTCGTCATGGGGCCTCTCGAAAGGGGCGCCCAAACCCTTTGGGGCGAAGGCGCCCGGTTGGGTTGGTTGCGGCAGTTTTGTTTGCGCAACATTGACTTTCACGTCTCGCAAAAGACGCGAGTTGGATGCAACGCTGTGCGTCGCGGGGGACTGGTTGTTTTGATTCCTCAGACAGGGAATTTTCAGCGTGCTGGATAGTTCAGCATTGCAATGAATTTTCAGCTTACTTGCATCTTGGTGGTTGTGCAAATAGGTGCGTCGAGATTGACCACTCTCGGTCCTGAAGGGCCGAGCTGCTGCGCAGCGCGCTTGTTCAATCTTCAACCCCTGTTCGCACAGGGCAGACGCGCGAGCCAGGCGCAGGTACATGGCTGAGTACCTTCAACCCCTGCTCGCGCAGGGTGGACACTTGCGATGTCCTTCTTGGACATGCCTTGTTGCTTCAACCCCTGCTCGCGCAGGGTGGACGGCCTGGAACGGAACACCAACTCCCAAGTCAGCCTTCAACCCCTGCTCGCGCAGGGTGGACTCTTGTGCACGCCAGTGCTCTGCATTGCTTTCCCTTCAACCCCTGCTCGCGCAGGGTGGACCGCGCCTGGTGCACAGAAAACCCAAGCATCTTCCTTCAACCCCTGCACGTACAGGGCAGACTCAGTACCAATGGATCGGATGTACGCCAATACCCTTCAACCCCTGCACGTACAGGGCAGACCTGCCAGTAACCTGACTCAAGCTGTTTGACTGCCTTCAACCCCTGCACGTACAGGGCAGACGAAGCGGATCGCTGGGCCACCGTTACGGCATGTCTTCAACCCCTGCACGTACAGGGCAGACCAAAGTGAGGTCTCTGGTGCAGCAGGATCTGGCCTTCAACCCCTGCACGTACAGGGCAGACGCGCGATCATGTGTGCATCCAAGCGCTTGCTTCCTTCAACCCCTGCACGTACAGGGCAGACATCGATCGCGCGGAGTTCATCAGTCCGGCCAACCTTCAACCCCTGCACGTACAGGGCAGACCTGTGCGGCCCCAGCATTCACTGGTCTCATTCCCTTCAACCCCTGCACGTACAGGGCAGACCGTCGCGCGAGCCAAGTCCTTACGATCGCCATCCTTCAACCCCTGCACGTACAGGGCAGACCTTATGGACGTGCGTGGTGTGGCGCAGGCGCTCCTTCAACCCCTGCACGTACAGGGCAGACCCAGCCTGATCTATTTGGCGGCGCCCCAGCTCCCTTCAACCCCTGTTCGCACAGGGCGTACGCTAACAGTGACCTGGCCCCATGGTGGGTGGGCCTTCAACCCCTGCACGTACAGGGCAGACTTCCATGGCAATTTCAAGAACAACAGACCATCCCTTCAACCCCTGCACGTACAGGGCAGACAGTAGTGTGGCCGGCGGTAGGAGCGGGTTGTCCCTTCAACCCCTGCACGTACAGGGCAGACGTAACACTAGCCCGCTACTGCCCAGATGCATCCCTTCAACCCCTGCACGTACAGGGCAGACCGTGGCCTGCAGGTTGCAGGACTCCATGGTGATCCTTCAACCCCTGCACGTACAGGGCAGACGGAAACTTGCCTCTGGGTATGGCTATATCTTCCCTTCAACCCCTGCACGTACAGGGCAGACACTCTGCGCCAATCCTGTTCCAGCGTAGCCTTCCTTCAACCCCTGCACGTACAGGGCAGACAGGACATGATCTACCCGTCCTGGGCGCGCTTTCCTTCAACCCCTGCACGTACAGGGCAGACGCCAATGTGCTGACGTACCCGTGCAATTTCTTCCTTCAACCCCTGCACGTACAGGGCAGACGGAAACTTGCCTCTGGGTATGGCTATATCTTCCCTTCAACCCCTGCACGTACAGGGCAGACGCCATGCAGCGCTTGCCGTGGTTCACAGTCTTCCTTCAACCCCTGCACGTACAGGGCAGACGTTCACAAGCAAGCCCAGTGACTGGATGACTGCCTTCAACCCCTGCACGTACAGGGCAGACGATCGCCGAGCCTGGTGCTCAGAGAACCCGAGCCTTCAACCCCTGCACGCACAGGGCAGACGCAAGGCTCTCTCAGAGGAGATCGATCCATCTCCTTCAACCCCTGCACGTACAGGGCAGACTGCAGGAAATCTACTTCAGTGATGCAGGCATTCCTTCAACCCCTGCACGTACAGGGCAGACCCAGCCTGATCTATTTGGCGGCGCCCCAGCTCCCTTCAACCCCTGTTCGCACAGGGCGTACGCTAACAGTGACCTGGCCCCATGGTGGGTGGGCCTTCAACCCCTGTTCGCACAGGGCGTACATCAACGTGAGGCGTGTTGGCCAGCGTGTTCTCCTTCAACCCCTGTTCGCACAGGGCGTACGCCTACTTTTTTGAGCATTACCGCATCCCTGCCCTTCAACCCCTGTTCGCACAGGGCGTACACTAGCTCGCATCTTGTTGTTTTTGCTTGCGTTTTACTAACGGAGCAACCCATCGCCATCAACGGGATGATCGGCTGTGAGGGCAATAGGCGTGATGCCAGTGGATAGTCAGGCATGAATCCCCTGCTCGCACAGGGCAGATTTCAGGGCCACCAGACAAGCATTGAGTTCGCACCTTCAACCCCTGCACGTACAGGGCAGACTGAATTACACCTTGCAAAACAGCCATGGCTGTCCTTCAACCCCTGCACGTACAGGGCAGACGCCACAGGGACCTCATCCACCCTCACGTCCATCCTTCAACCCCTGCACGTACAGGGCAGACACCTGCAAGGCTGATTGTGAGCTGGGCGGTTACCTTCAACCCCTGCACGTACAGGGCAGACCTAGAATCCTCGCGATTCGAGACCATTGGGCACCTTCAACCCCTGCACGTACAGGGCAGACGCGCTCAATAAATGAGGCACCCCCACGCTTTCCCTTCAACCCCTGCACGTACAGGGCAGACCCCGCCATTTTGGTGCGATTCTCCGTCTCATACCTTCAACCCCTGCACGTACAGGGCAGACCCTCCATGGAACCGCCTGGCGCTGAATCCATTCCTTCAACCCCTGCACGTACAGGGCAGACCCAAGAAACGGCGAAGGCCATCGATCCGTCGACCTTCAACCCCTGCACGTACAGGGCAGACGGGGGTGGTAGCTAGAACCCGCCGGTACAGATCCTTCAACCCCTGCACGTACAGGGCAGACCATAAATGCAAAACGCCACATTGTGGTTTTGTCCTTCAACCCCTGCACGTACAGGGCAGACGACGGCACCACAGGAAGGCTTTGCGCTATTAGCCTTCAACCCCTGCACGTACAGGGCAGACAAAGCCTTCGAGAGCTACGACTTTGGCAAGGGCCTTCAACCCCTGCACGTACAGGGCAGACACTGATCAGGCCGCTGCCGCTGCGGTCTGCTCCCTTCAACCCCTGCACGTACAGGGCAGACATCTTGCAAGGCAAGGCCTCTCTCGACGCTATCCTTCAACCCCTGCACGTACAGGGCAGACGTGTGGATATGGACCAGTGGGCGGAACGCGTGGCTTCAACCCCTGCACGTACAGGGCAGACACTAATTCGTATCCCGTTGTTTTTGCACGCGTTTTACTAGCTGAACCCCATCAACATCACACATCACCCGGTCTCCCTTCACTCCGAGGTTTTTGACGCGAACGCCCATTGGATTCTTCTTAGTGTGCGCGATCACAACACCAGTACATCCTTCAGCATCAAGGTATGCGATGAGTTCCTGGATCTGTTTTGATTGTTGGCGCCGATTCAAAATTGAGCCACCGTGCCGATTGAATTTTGAGCCAGGGC
>VFQM010001835.1_pt1 | contig 17376 bp, 13 predicted proteins | sample 3512391 | NCBI WGS metagenome assembly VFQM01 (sample SAMN10412369, study PRJNA504923) | tailings metagenome | isolation source: Replicate 1 from Balatoc abandoned mine | place: Philippines
CAAACACCGCGCGGATCAACGCGTCGCCGAAATCACGGTTGTTGCGGGTGTCCAGCTTGCCCTTCGAGGAGCTTTCGGGACGCCAAAATGATGTGTGCGGGAATGATCGGTCGATCGCTCGCACCGGTCAGGGTTGCCAATCGTCCTGGATGACCGGGTCTGGGACAGGCCGTGTAAAAACGCGTTGGCAGACGAGCGGCGCTGATTTCGGATTAGCGCGGAAGGTGGTCGTCGACCCTCAGGTCTGGATTACGGCGATCATCCCCGGGACACCGAGGATAGCGACCAGCCTTTTGAAGTTATAGGCCAGGATGTGGAGACTGGCTTCCGTTCTGACGTGTTTTAACGTCTTCATTTGGAAGTGGGTCGAGCCCATCCAGGATTTCAGCGTGCCAAACGGATGCTCGACCGTCTGTCGGCGGATCCGCATCGCCTCTGGCCTCCGATCGAGGCGGCGCTCCATTGCCTCGACGACTGCCTCATGCTCCCATCTTTTGACCCGTCGTTCCTTGCCGGTCGTGCATTGGTCATGAAGCGCGCAGGTCTGGCAGTTCGAGCTCCAGTAGCTGTGCATGGTCAACCCGTCCTCGACCGACGTATAGCGATAGATCAGATCTTCGCCGGCGGGGCATCGATAGACGTTCTCTTTTTCCAGGTAGACGAAGTCCGGTTTGCCAAAGCGGCCTTGTGCCTTTGACCCTGAGGTAAGCGGTCTGGGCACAAAGGCCGTGACGCCCATGCCCTCGCAGGTCCGGACATCTTCGCCCTTGAAGTAACCCTTGTCGGCAATGGCATCCAGGGCCTCCACGCCCATCGCATCCTTGGCTTTCGCCGCCATGGGTGCGAGCTGTCCGCGATCATAGCCGGTGTTCAAAACCTCGTGCGCGACAATGAGGTGGTGCTCGGCATCAACGGCCGCCTGCAGATTGTAGCCGACGATGCTCGTGCCGCGGCCCGCGCTCGCCATGGCACGGGCGTCCGGATCGGTCAGCGATACCTGCTGATCCGGCGCATTCCGAACTTCCTCTTCGCGCGCCGCCAGGTCCCGCAGCTGTGCCCGCAACCGCGCGATCTTCTCAGTCAGACGCTTCGCCTTCGGTTCAGCAATGTCGCTTTCTTCGCGGTCGGCACGATCAAGCGCGTCGAGATACCGGTCGATATTGTCCTGCACCTGCTTCATCCGCGAGGCGACCTTCGCGGCGGTGTAGTTCTTGTCGCGATTGTTGACCGCCTTCATCTTGCTGCCGTCTATCGCGACCACCGCGCGCGTGAACAGACCCAACTGACGGCACAGAACGATGAACTGGCTGCACACAGATCGGATCGCAGCGCCGTTTGCCCGGCGGAAGTTGGCGATCGTCTTGAAGTCGGGTGCCAATCGCCCCGTCAGCCACATCAACTCAATGTTCCGCTGGGCTTCACGCTCGAGCCGCCGGCTCGACTGGACCCGGTTCAGATAGCCGTAGAGGTAGATCTTGAGCATCGTCGCGGGATGATATGCCGGGCGACCAGTCTCAGCCGGGGTCATCCCAGCGAAGTCCAGCGCCTTCAAATCAAGCGCATCAATGAAGGCCTCGATTGCCCGAACCGGGTTTTCTTCCGACACGTAATCATCGAGCGATGCTGGCAGCAAATAGTCCTGCCGACGGTCTTCCCCTTGGACGAAACGACCCATTCCAAAGCCTCCCGAAACGCGAGAGAACCATAGCATATTCGGGCGTTTTTACACAGCCTCGGGACATAACCGTCGTTCCCTGACGGCATGCTAAAGGACTGGTTTCGCGAATACCGGTCAGTCAGTTTCGGCTCAGGTTCTGCTGAAAGCCGAAATTCTGAAAACGCCCCCATAGCCGGCCCAGGGTATGGCAACTCCAAGGTGGCAGCCGATCGCGGTGCCGCATTGGGAAATTGTATAGCACTGCCAACATTGCCCCAATGCGGGCGCTCTATGCTGTAGGAATGCCAAACCGCTTCGCCCTTGTCGCTTTCGTCCCTGCCATCCTGCTGACCGCCTGTGGAGGCAAACCCGCTGCGCCTGCCAAGCCCCCGGTCCACAGCGAGGAGATCGCCCATGAGACCGAGCTTGTCCGCCTGAAGCTTACGCCGGAAGCGCAAAAGCGGCTCGGGATTGTGACCGAGCGGGTCGGAACGGGCACCGCATCCGCAACGCGCATGACGAGTGGCGAGATTGTCATACCTGCCGGGGTTGGCGGCGCGCCGATCAATTCCGCCAGCAACCTGCAACAGCTTGGCGTGCAGCAGGTCGCAGCGGATGGTGAACTTGCGCGGGCAAGGGCGCAGCTGGCCTTGGCGCGTGTCGCCTATGATCGTGCCTCTGCATTGGTTGACGAGGAAGCGGGGAGCATTCGCGCACGGGACGAAGCGACGGCAGCGCTAGGTGCGGCCAAGGCTGCTGCCGACGCAGCGGCAGCCCAGCGCCGCCTGCTCGGGCCAGCGGTGGCGAGCCTTGGCAACCAACGCTTCGTCTGGGTGAGGGTGCCGGTGTTCGGGAGCGACCTTGCCGGGCTGCAAAAAGGACAGTCGGCGCAGGTCTCGCCGCTTGGACAGGAGGGCGCGAAACGATCGGCGCGGCCCGTCGATGCGCCGCCATCGGCCAATGCGGTGGCAGGCACTGTCGATCTCTATTTCGCGCTCGACAATGGTGATAGGGCCTACCGTGTCGGCCAGCGGGTCAGCGTCGCGCTGCCGCTTGCTGGTGGGCGGAGCGAAGGGCTGTCAGTGCCGACCTCCGCGATCCTGCGTGACATTTACGGCGGCGAATGGGTCTATGCCAAGACTGAGGCCGATACCTATGTGCGCCAGCGGATCGAGGTAGCGGCAACCGAGGGAGGCCGCGCGATCCTCTCGCGGGGTTTGCGAGCTGGCACGCTGGTCGTCACGGCAGGCGCTGCCGAGCTGTTCGGCACCGAGTTCGGGGTCGCGCACTGATGCTGGCCTGGCTGGTTCGCTCCGCGCTCAAGCAGCGCGTGCTGGTGCTCGCCATGGCGGCGATGCTGGTGGTGCTCGGCCTGCGCGCGTCTGCCGATGTGCCGCTTGACGTGTTCCCCGAGTTTGCTCCGCCTATCGTCGAAATCCAGACCGAAGCGCCGGGCCTGTCGACCGAGGAGGTCGAAAGTCTGATCACCGTGCCGATCGAAACCGCCGTCAATGGCGTGCCCGATCTGGCGACCTTGCGCTCGAAGTCCGTGCTGGGCCTCTCGTCGGTGACGATCCTGTTCGAGCGCGGCACCGATGTGATCCGCGCCCGCCAGCTGGTGCAGGAGCGTGTCGCACAAGTGCAGGCGCGATTGCCTGCTGCTGCTCGCCCGCCGGTCATGCTGCCGCCGCTGTCATCAACGAGCCGGGCGATGAAGATCGGCATCTCCTCCAAGAAGCTCGATCAGATGCAGCTGTCCGAGCTGGTGCGCTGGACGATCCGGCCCAAGCTGATGTCGGTGCCAGGTGTCGCGAATGTCGCCGTCTGGGGCTATCGCGACCGCCAGTTGCAGGTGCTTGCCGATCCCGACCGGCTGCAAGCCTCGGGCGTCACGCTGGCTGAACTGCGCGCAGCGACTGGCGATGCGGTGCTGGTCGGCGGCGGCGGCTTTGTCGATACGCCCAACCAGCGGCTGCCGGTGCAGCAGGCGAGCGCGATCCAGACCGCCGAGGACCTCTCCCGCACCGTCATCAAGATCACGGGCGATGCCCCAGTGCGGGTGGGTGATGTCGCGCGGGTGACCGATGGCTTTGCCGCGCCCATCGGCAATGCGATCATCGACGATGGTCCGGGCATCATGCTGATCGTCGAGAAGCAGCCGACCGGGAACACGCTCCAGCTGACCCGCGATGTCGAGGCGGCAGTCGATGAGCTCCGCCCCGGCCTCAAGGACGTCAAGATCGACACCACGATCTTCCGCCCGGCAACCTTCATCGAGAAGTCGATAGATAACCTCACCCGCGCGCTGATGATCGGCTGCCTGCTGGTGGCAATCGTGCTGTTCGCCTTTACCCGCGACTGGCGGCAGGCGACTATCAGCCTTGTGGCGATCCCGCTTTCGCTGCTGGCCGCTGGCCTCGTGCTACTGTGGAGCGGGGCGACGATCAACACGATGGTGATAGCCGGGCTCGTGATTGCTCTTGGCGAGGTGGTCGATGATGCAATCATCGATGTCGAGAACATCGCCCGCCGACTGCGTCTGAACCGTGAGGCGGACAATCCGCGCTCGGCCTTTGCCGTGGTGCTTTCGGCCTCGCTCGAAGTGCGCACGGCGGTGGTCTTCGCCTCGCTGATCGTGATGCTCGTGTTCCTGCCGATCTTCTTTCTCGGCGGGGTGGCAGGGACATTCTTCCGGCCACTGGCGATTGCCTATGTGCTGGCAATTGCCGCCTCGCTGCTGGTCGCGCTGGTGGTGACGCCTGCGATGTGCCTGATGCTGCTGCCGAATGCGCCGATGAAGGAGCATCGCGACACGCGCTTTGTCGCCTCGCTCAAGCAGCGCTATCTTAGCATCCTACCCCGGCTGATCGACCGGCCCCGCCTTGCCATGGGCATCGTCGCGGGCGGCTTGCTGCTCTCCGGCGTGGGCTATCTGGGATTCAAGGACCAGTTCCTGCCCGATTTCCGCGAGACTGACTTCCTGATGCACTTCGTCGAGAAGCCGGGAGTCGGTATCGATGCGATGGACCGCATCACCATTCGCGCCTCGAAGGAGCTTCGCGCGATCCCCGGTGTTCGGAACTTCGGTGCACATATCGGGCGTGCCGAAGCGGCTGACGAAGTGGTCGGTCCGAACTTCACCGAGCTGTGGATCAGCCTTGACGACGGCGTCGATTACGATGCCAGTGTCGCGCGCATCAAGGAGGTGGTCGAAGGCTATCCCGGCCTTTACCGCGACGTGCTCACCTATCTGCGCGAGCGCATCAAGGAGGTGCTCTCGGGTGCAGGCGCGACCGTGGTGGTGCGGATCTACGGCCCTGATCAGGACGAGCTGCGCGCCGCAGCCGAGCGGGTGCGCGGCAAGGTCGCCAGCATTCCGGGTGTGACCGACCTCAAGGTCGAACAGCAGGTGCTCGTGCCGCAGATTCAGATCCGCCCGCGCGCCGCCGATTTGGTCACGCTGGGCCTCACGCCGGGCGAAGTGCGGCGACAGGCGCAGACCCTCGTGGCGGGCGAGAAGCTGGGCGAAATCTATCGCGACCAGAAGGCTTTCGATGTCGCCTTGTGGGGCGAACCTGAAATCCGCGGCGATCAGCACGCGCTTGCCGATCTGATGATCCAGACCCCGGTCGGCGCGCCAGTGCGCCTGCGCGACGTTGCCGATGTGGTGATCGTGCCCGCGCCCAACGAAATCAAGCGCGAGGACGGCCAGCGCCGTCTCGATGTCACGCTCAACATCGCCAGCGACGCCGATCTTGGCGCCGTGGCGCGCGGGGTCGAGGCGGCGGTGAGCGAGGTGCCCTTCGCCACCGGCTATCATCCCGAGATTCTCGGCGAATATGCAGCGCTGAAGGAATCGCGCGAACGGCTGTGGACGGTGGGCCTCGCCTGCCTCGTTGGTATCCTGCTGTTGGTCTGGCTGGAGTTTCGTTCCGCCCGGATTACCGCGCTGGTGGGCCTCAGCTTGCCCTTTGCGCTGGTCGGCGGGGTGATTGGGGTCGCAATCACGGGCGGGGTCCTGTCACTCGGATCGCTGGTCGGCTTTGTCACCGTGATCGGGATCTCGGCGCGCAACGGGATCATGCTGCTCTCGCATTACGATCACCTGCGGCGGTTCGAGGGAGAGGAGTTCGGCCCGACCCTGATACTTCGCGGTGCTCAGGAACGTCTTGTGCCGATCCTGATGACCGCGCTATGCGCTGGCCTGGCGCTGGTGCCGCTGGTGATCGCGGGCGACAAGCCGGGTCACGAGATCGAGCATCCCATGGCGATCGTGATCTTGGGCGGCCTGATCTCATCGACCGCGCTCAACCTGTTCCTGATGCCCTCGCTCTATGCCAGGTTCGGCAAGGAGCGCCCAGAGCCCGAGCCCGAACTAGCGGAGACGGTGGCATGAAGTGCTTTGTCCCCCTCGCGGCGCTGATGGTAACCGCCTGCGCGAGCACATCCCCGCCTGCGGCAACTAGGGTCGATCCCTCGATCGCTGCTGGGCCGTTCGCGAGCCTGCCGGTCGCTTCGATCGAGCCTGTGCCCGATGATTGGTGGCGGCTCTATGATGATCCTGTGCTTGACCGCCTGGTCCAGGCCAGCCTTGCAGCCAATGCCGATCTCAGGGTGGCCTATGCCAATCTCGACAGCGCGCGCGCGGCGCTGCGTCAGGCACAGGCTGCACGCCTGCCCCAGACCACCATTGAGAGCAGCTTCGGCATCGACAATCCCGCCAGTCAGCCGAGTGCGTCGGGCAATGTGCCGACGACGGACTACGATCTGGCGCTGACCGCGAGCTGGGATGCCGACCTCTTCGGACGGCTTCGTTCAGGTGCGCTGGCTTTCCGCGCAGATGCCGAAGCGCAGGCCGCTGCGCTCGATGGGGTAAAGGTCGCGGTCGTCGCCGATACGGTTCTGGCCTATGTCGATCTGTGCGGCGCAACCCGCAGTCTTGCCGTCGTGGAGGAGCAGGTCGCGCTTCAGGAGCGCGCTCTGACAATCACCCGCAGCCAGCTTACGGCAGGTGAAGTCTCGCCGTTGGAAGTGTCGCAGGCGGCCAACCTTGTCGCCGCGACCAAGGCAGCCATCGCACCGCTGGAGGCAACGCAAGCCAATTCCCGCTACCGCCTCGCCACGCTTGCAGGCCGACCGGCAGCAGAGGCCCGCAGCAATCCCGTTGTCTGTTCTTCGCCGCCGAAACTGCGCAACGCGGCTCCTATTGGCGACGGCACGGCCTTGCTGCTGCGCCGCCCGGACATTCGCGAGGCCGAGCGCCGTCTCGCTGCCGCCACGGCGCGGATCGGTGTTGCGCGCGCCGATCTCTACCCCCGGATCAACCTTGGCGGAGCACTCGGCCTGCTGAGCGGCGGGCTGGTCGCCACGAGCTCGCCGCTGGTGAGCTGGGCGTTTCCCAATCAGGCCCCGGCCCGCGCGCGGATCGAACAGGCCGAGGCGACCGAGCGCGCAGCGCTGGCCGGATGGGATGTCGCCGTCCTGCGCGCCTTGCGTGAGGTCGAGACGGCGCTGGCAGCCTATGATGCCGAAGTGCGCCGCAACCGCGCGCTGACCGAGGCCCGTGACGAAGGGCGCCGATATGCCCTCCGCGCCGAGGCGCGCGTCCGGCTTGGGGATGCGGCGCCACTACTGCGGATCGACGCCGACCGCACGCTGGCGCAGGCGGAACTTTCGCTTGCGCAATCCGAACTCGCCATAGCGCAGGCGCAGGTGGCGCTGTTCCGCGCGCTTGGCGGTGGCTGGCGCAGCGGCGGTGAACCGCTAGAATGACCACATGAGAATCCTGATCGTCGAGGACGATGCCGATACCAACCAGTTCATCGCCCGCGGCTTGGCCGAACTGGGCCACCAGGTGGTGACCAGCGGCGATGGGCGCGATGGGCTGTTCCATGCGACCGATGGCGGCTTCGATGCCATGGTGGTGGACCGGATGCTGCCCGGACTGGATGGTCTCGCGCTGGTCAAGGCCCTGCGCGCTGCCGGAAACATAACCCCGGTGCTGATGCTCACCGCCGTGAGCGGGATTGCCGACCGGGTCGAGGGGCTCGAAGGCGGAGCTGACGATTACCTGGTCAAGCCCTTTGCATTTTCCGAGCTGGCGGCCCGCCTCCATGCGCTGGGGCGTCGGCCTTCGGCGGCATCGGAGCCTGCGCGGCTGACGGCAGGTGACATCGTGCTCGATCTGCACCGCCGCACCGTCACGCGAGCAGGCCGCAAGATTGCGCTCCAGCCCCGCGAATTCACCCTCCTTGCCGAACTGATGCGCAACCCCGGCCGCATCATGACCCGCACCATGCTGCTCGAACGGGTTTGGGATTTCGACTTCGACCCCAAGACCAATATCGTCGAGACCCATCTCAGCCGGTTGCGGTCCAAACTCAATGCCGGGTTCGACAGCGACCCGATCGAGACCGTGCGCGGTGCGGGCTATCTCATCCGGGACGGCGCATGAAGCGCTGGTGGCGCGGCACTTTCGGTCTGGTGGCTGCTGTCGCCATGGGCTTTGCGCTGGCGACGCTCCTGATCGGTGCGGTGGCATTCGAAACCACCCATGAAGCGCTCGAACTGCAACTCGATCACCGCATCGCCATCGAAACGCAGGCGCTGATCGATGAAGGGCAGGACGGGCATGAGGGCGTGGCAGCCGCCATCCGTCGGCGCGAGGCGGCAAGCAGCACGGCAAGCCTCGGCTATCGGCTCGTCGATGCCCAAAACAGACCCGTAGCGGGATCGCTCGATACGACTGTCCCGTCAAAGCCCGGATATGTCGAACTGCTGCCTTACAAGTTGGGCGGCGAGGAACGTGTCGCGCAATCGCTGACCACCGCCCTCCCGGGTGGCTACCGGCTGCTTGTCGGAGCGGATCGTGCCGCCATCGACGAGATGGACAACCGCTTTATCCTCCTGTTCCTCGGCGCATTCGGCGCGATGCTACTGCTGGGCATTGGTGCCGCGTGGCTAGTCGGCATCGTCACACGCCGCCGCCTTGCTCGCATCGATCACACAGCGGCTGCGATCATTGCTGGCGATCTGTCACGGCGGGTTCCCCTAGCCGGGAGCGGCGACGAGTTCGACGGCGTGGCTACGACGCTCAACCGGATGCTCGATCGGATCGCCGGGCTGATGGAGAACCTGCGCCAAGTCTCAAGCGATGTCGCTCACGATCTGCGCACCCCGCTCACGCGGCTGCAAAACCGGCTCGACGAGGCGCTGCGCGAGCGCAACCCCGAGCTGCAACGCGAAGCGATCGAAGCGGCCGCGAGCGAGGCCGGCGAGCTGCTGGAGGTCTTTTCCGCACTACTGCGGATTGCGGAGGTCGAAGGCATGGCCGCCCGTGCGCACTTCCAGACGGTCGACCTCAGCGCGGTGGTAGCTGATGTGGCGGAGGCGTTCCGACCCTCAATGGAAAGCAGCGGCCACCAGCTTGTCACCAGCATTGCGCCCGACCTGACTATGCGCGGCGATCGCAGACTGCTGCAACAGATGCTCACAAACCTGCTCGACAACGCCGCGCAACACACGCCGCAAGGAACGATCGTCCGCATCGCCCTCGAAAGCGCTCATCTCGGCATCAGCCTCGCCGTCACTGATAATGGCCCGGGCGTGAGTGAGAATGAGGCGCCCGAACTCTTCAACCGGTTTGCACGGGTCGATCGCAGCCGATCAACGCCCGGACATGGTCTAGGACTGGCGATGGTTGCGGCAATCGTTGCGGCGCATTCTGGCAGAGCCACCATTGCTCCGCGTCCCGGCTTCGGTGTGCACGTCGAGTTTTGATCTTAGTCGGCAGATGACCATTTGCTGCCATTCGCCTTTGAACACACTTGTAATTATCAGCCAGATTTAGCCGCGATCCCGAAGTCCGCATGGCGGCTTTTGGCAAACGGAGACGTTGAGCCTGCGGGTCGTGAATGACTGGCTATGGGTCGATTGTGTTGATTAAGGCGCCCCTCCAGAACGTCGCGAAACAATCGAACTTTGAATATTTTGACCGAGCATGATCGGTTCAAAGGCAATGCAAATCTGATTCTATTTTCGCACCTTCGCGCACGAAAATGTCGTCCTCGGACTTTTTCAACACAATCGGGTCGGTAGCTGCCCCTGCCTTATTCACACCGCAAATGCCGGGATTGCAAAGCTTGTATCCTTCGATCCTGCAACAAGACCGGATCGAAATGATGAAGAAGCTGCCGGCTTGCGGTTTCGATTGCCCACTGACTGGACAAGAGGAACAGTTCTTTACGTTGTGCCGAATGTTGTCGGTCGCAAAGGTGGAGGCTCTCACTCCATCCGGGAATGTGGCGCGCCTGATGCTTGCAGACCGGCACCATCCGATTTGCTGTCCTGCCGCGACATCACCCACGTTCCCACCGCAGCGGCAATTGCGTTCTCGATTGTAGCCACATGGTCTGGCCGCGACCTGAAGGTGAACTCGAGTTTCTGCCGCCCCAATTCGGTCGTCCTGATCGAAATGCTCAGATTTTCGACCCGGGCATGCCGGTCGGCCTCGGTCTGGGACAATTCGCATTCCAGGGTCGCCATCGCGGCCGAGCGAATTTCGCCCAGCTGCGAGAAAAGATCGAGCTTCGTCTCGAATACCAGCGAGAAAACGTGGTCGGGGTTGGCACCCGCTCGCGCAAGGATTCTCACGGGATTGGTGAAGAGCAAGCTGTGCGGCACCAATGAGGACAATTCGCGCGATCGAAGCGAACTTTCCCGTGCGTCGAACTCGCGTAAGCGGGAGGCGAGCAGGTTGATGTCGAGCACTTCGCCGCGATGATCGCCGATCTCGACGAAGTCACCGATGCTGTAAGCTCGGGTGATCGTTCGAAACGCAGATCCAGACAGGCACAGGATGAGCTCCTTCGTTGCCACCACCACCGCGACCGCGACAGCTGTCAACGAGAGGGCAAAGGTTCGCAGTTGCGGTGCCCAGATCATGAGCAGCCCGACCATCGCCACAAGCAGCAATGCGTTCCTGATGTTAGCCCTCCAGCGTCGCAAGGCTTGAGCCGGGAGATCGGCACGCGCCCTCAACGCCCGACGCGTCGCCCAACCGACAATCACCAGGACCGAGAGCAAGGCTGCTGACGCGAGCAAATCAGGAAGGAGGGATTCTGGAGGAAGCCGGAGAAGCATGCAGGCTGACTTAAAGGCTTCGGGACGATGCGCCAATGATTGGTGACGCTCTCAATAACGAAAGCTTTCGAAAGATTTCGCTAGCTGGTGATCTGACGCGGTGACGACGTATGCCGAAACTTGTCCCCAGCCGCATCAATTTCATCGCGCGCTTCGGATCGCTTGACCGTCGGGCAGCAGTGCTGACTTGCAAAGCCTTCGTTAGGCCGCCGCCAGCTTTCGCCGCCGATTGCGCTGCGCCATGTTGAGCAGTTCGACCCTGATCGAAAATCCCATCCCCGCATAGATATAGCCCTTGGGGACATGGAAGCCGAAGCCGTCTGCGATCAGCACCAGCCCGATCATCACGAGAAAGGCAAGCGCGAGCATCACCAGAGTCGGGTTGTGCTCGATGAACCGGGCGAGAGGGGTCTCGGCAATCAGCATGATCTCCACGGTGATGACGACCGCGGCGACCATGATCGGGATGTCGTCGGTCATGCCTACCGCGGTGAGGATCGAATCCACGGAGAAGACGAGATCGATAGCGATGATCTGCACGATCACCGCACCGAAGCTGGCAGTCGCGACCGCGGCCACGCCCGGCGTCTTGTCGAGCAGGTCGCCCGAGGCATCGGCCGGCTCCATCGAGTGGTGGATCTCCTAGGTCGCCTTCCACAGCAGGAAAAGGCCGCCGGCGAGCAGGATCAGGTCGCGTCCCGAGAAGGCGGTCTCGAAGCTCGCCTTGTTGGTGCCCTCCACTGGCGGTCCGACGATGGCGAGATCGAACAGCGGCTCCTGCAGGGTCACGATCCAGCCGATCAGCATGAGCAGGCCAATCCGCATTCCCAGCGCCAGCAGCAGGCCCACGCGCCGCGCCCGCTCCTGCTGGTGGACGGGCAGCTTGTTCGAAAGGATCGCGATGAAGATGAGGTTGTCCACCCCCAGCATCACTTCGAGCGCGATGAGGGTGAAAAGCGCAGGCCACGCGGCGGGGTCGGAGAGAAGGGTAAGCGACAGCTGATGCTGCATGTCGATGCGCTGCACTGATCATGTCAGAGCGGTTGGAGCCTCAATGCGCTTTGCTCAGCCGGGCTGCGTGTCGCAGGAGAGTCTCCGTTTCCAGCTCACCGACGAGAGCATAGGCAAAGGGCCCTTCCTCCCAATAGGCGATGCCGGCTCCTGCGCGCCGCTCTATGAGCGGCTGGTTTCCCGCCGAGGTTTCGGCACGGGCCGCAAACAACGACAGGCGCTCCCCGGTATCGGTCGCCAGTGTGATCGTCAGCGAATTACCCAAGTCTGAAGGATAGAGTTGAACGTCGCTGACCGTCCAGCGCGCTGGCAGCTTCGGCAGATCGATCCCGGTGACCCGCACGATTTCCGGCCGGTCCAGCCGTTCGGCCTCCGGCAAGGATATGATCGACAATCGGGCGCGGCTCGCTGTGTGCGAGGCGTGCGCCTCATCTACTATTGAGGCGGCCTGAGCGGGCGCGGACAGATCGCCCGTCATTTCGTTAGCCACCCAGCCTGCGGCAAAAAAAGCCAGAACCGCAGCTGCGCGCTGCCAGCCACCGCTGGTCCGATTGTCGTTGGCAACGGCGGAGAACAGGCTTGGAGACAGATCGGCGCCATGCTTGCGCCCGATCAGCGTTCCTTTGGTGCCGCCCTGCGCGCGGGCGAAGACCATGTCCGGCCAGTTCTTCCGCCAGCGGCGCGCTACGATCCGCTCGCCGGGACGCGCGGCGTCGTCCAGCAGCACCATCCCGCCCGGCCTCAGGCGATCGAACAGGCATTCGGCCGCGCCTCGCACGAAGGGATGAACCGCCCAAGGCGGTCCGTCGATGATGATGAGGTCAATCTGGTCGGGCACACCACGAAGACTATACCACCGCCCAGGCCAATCGCTCGCGTCCTCCGCCAGTGGTGCCCAGCGCAGGTCCGCGTCCCCGCCTTCTTCTTCGACCCATCGCGCGGTGGCCTCAACGAAATCGCGGTGCTGGTCGAAGCTGATGAGACGCCCTCCGCCATTGAGCGCAAGAGCCCTGGCACACACCAGTGTCGAGGCGCCGGCTCCTAGTTCTACGACAACCTGCGGCCGCAGCTCCTCGACTGCGTCAACGATACGGTGAAGAAAGCCGGTATCCGCCTTCCAGCTGCCGAGGTTCGGAAGCGCGTCCTCAGCAAGCCCGATCCGCTCCAGCAACCGCCGTTTGGATGCTTTGGTCCCGCCCCACAAGCTGTAGAGCAGCCACGGCCAACCGATTGCGCCGAAAGCCAAGCGGTGCGCAATGTCCGAGATCGATGCGCGTTGCGCGCCAGCTACATCCTCGGGCAGGGCGAGCAGGCGGGTGGTGTCTCGTGAAGTCATTATGGGGTCCTGAGGAGAGCGACAGCTGATTGCCACACGGCCGGGCTCTTGGCCCTTCACGCATTGCGAAGAGTTGAACGCCTTTGCAATGGCTAATCGTCCAGCCATCGGCGAGCGGCGAACCAAGCCAGCACGAGCAGCGCGATAAGGACACAGAAACCGACCACACCCCAGAAGGCCCAGCTCTCCTCCGCAAAGGGGATGCCTGCAACATTCATCCCGAGCAGCCCAGTGACGAAGGTCAGCGGCAGGAAGATGAAGGCGATGACCGCGATCGCCAGCGAACGGCGATCGATCATCTCGGCCCTGAGATCGGTGAGCTGTTCGTGCAGCAGCGCGGCGCGCTCGCGCACTGCTTCAAGCTCTTCCGCCATACGCGCGAAGCGGTCCGCCGCCTCGCGCAGGTGCAGCCGATCTTCCTTGCTGATCCAGCCGAAGGGCAGCTGCGCCATTAAGGCGAGTGCGTCGCGATCGGGCGCGACGAAGCGGCGCAGCGCGATAGCCTGTGAGCGGAGGGCCGTGATCCGCCGCCGCAGCGCGTATATGTCCGCATCCTCGATTTCGGCCTCGCAATCGTCGAGTTGATCTCCCAGATCGGCCACTTCGGGATCGAGTTCCGTGCTGATCGCCTGAGCGAGCGCAGCCACAAAATCGCCGCCGTCGGAAAGCTTCCCCGCGCGCATGGCTGCCTCTACCCTGGCAAGCGCTGTAAGCGGGTTGCGGCTGACTGACGTGACGCGGTTGCCCTCGACCCAGACGCGGATGGAAGAAAGCCGATCGCTGCCAGGTGTCGGCCGGTGCGAGTTGCCTCGCAGATTGATTAACGCGGCCTCGTCGACCTCGTCGCAGCGCGGCCGGGTTTCGCGCGCCAGCAGGGCTCTGGTGGCAAGCGACGGTAAATAAGCGGGGAGTTCGGGCTCACCATTGCGACCGGTGCCTTCAACATGAAGCCAGACGAAGCCCGGACCATCGTAGCGAGCCACTTCGGTCGGTGAAACTTCATGCACTGCGCCAGCTTCTAAGACCAATGCACGCGAAGCGGGGAAATGATCTGCGGCATCCATTGGTTATGCCTAGACTGCGATTGCTGCCGTGCAAATCGTATTGTCGCTTTGCCCGTTTGCGAGCCAAGCGCGAGGTTCGGGAGGGTCAATTCCGACCCCTGCATGGCGGCTTTCGGCGGAGACAGTCCTTATCATAAGCGATCAGGAATGACTGGGTCTGGGTCGATTGTGTTGAAAAAGTCCGAGGACGACATTTTCGTGCGCGAAGGTGCGAAAATAGAATCAGATTTGCATTGCCTTTGAACCGATCATGCTCGGTCAAAATATTCAAAGTTCGATTGTTTCGCGACGTTCTGGAGGGGCGCCTTTTTCAACACAATCGGGTCGGCAGCCGCCGCGGTCCTGATGGCCGCTTTGCCCGGCTTCTGAAAATTTCCTGCCATTCAGCAATCGACCCCATATCAGTCATTGGCCCCGCCACTTTGGTTGGCCTCCGTTACCGCCGGATCGTCAGCCCGACAGTGACAGCCGAGGCTGAAGTCCCGTCAATGCGGTGGCCTGCCAGCAGGTCCACGTCTATCCGCTCCCGGTCAGTCACCCAGCGCAGGCCTGCCTGACCACCGGGCGACCCGCGATCCGTGCCGAACACCTCTCCCATCAGGTGAAGGCCGGGCACGATCTCGAACTCGGCCTGAGCGCCCAAGAAAATCGTATTGCGATCCGCCTCACCGGGCGTGTTGATCCAGCCGAGATTGCCGTGAATGACGAGGCGATCATGCACCCGGGCAGAGACCGGGACCGTGACGGCGGTGCTTTCGATCCTGTTATCGACCGGATTCCAGATTGCCGTTGCCGAGACAGCGACCCCGACAGGCGCTTCCTCGAAGGAGCGCAGGTTGAGCTTGAATGCTGGCGCGATTGACGTTGCGGCGTCTTGGCCCCAGTTCCTCTGGACCGCAGCGGCAATCTCAAGACGCGGAAGGCCCTTGAGCGTGCAGGCCGGATTGGCAATTGCCAGACCGCGCCCATCGCTGGACAGGGTCAGCCAACTTTCCACGTGGCAGACCCCGGCCGGCAGGGTCGCATCGTCATCGACGATATGCGCGCCGCCGCCCGCGTGTGCCGGACTTGCTAGCCAAAGCGTGAGGCAGGCGGCGACAAGCCGCAGTATAAGAGCAGGCCGCTGCCGCACGCGCCCTCACAGCCACCCGCGACGCTTGAAATAGAGGTAAGGCAGCAGCATCGAAACCACCATCAGCCCGAGCGCAAACGGGTAGCCATAGGGCCACTGCAATTCGGGCATGAATTCGAAATTCATTCCGTAAATCGAAGCCACCAGCGTCGGCGGCAGGAACACCACCGCCGCAACCGAGAAAATCTTGATGATGCCGTTCTGTTCGATGCTGATCATGCCCAGCGTCGCATCGAGCAGGAAATTGATCTTCTGCGACAGGAAGCCGTCATGATCGGACAAGGAACGAATATCGCGGGCGACCGTCTTCAGCCGCTCTCGCAATTCCTTGCGGCTCTTGCGCTGGAGCAGCAGGGTTGTGGCGAACGCCGCCAGACGTTCGAGCGAAACCAGACTGTCACGGATATTGGAAAGCGCGTTGGCCTGCCGTCCGAGGTCGGAAAGGACCTTGCCGAAATCAGTTTGCGAGCGGGCCTGGATGTCGGTCTTGGCAAAGACCGTCTTGGCGACCGTCTCGATGTCCCGGCCATAGCGTTCAAGTACGTCGGCGAGGCGATCCACAATGGCTTCGAGCAATTGCACAAACACGTCCTCGCCGTCGACGGCACTGGCAAGCCCGCGGTCGGCGCGCTGGCTCATGAGCGCGAAAACCCGCGGCTCATGGTGACGCAAGGTCACCAGTGATGAGGGGGTGAGCACAAAGGTAACGGGCGCCATTTCCGGCTCGTCCCCATCGCCAAACGCCGGCACGATCGCTGTCATGAAAGCAGTGGAGCCTTCGATATAAAGGCGCGAGGAGATCTCAATCTCCTCCATTTCCTCACGGTCCGGGATTTCGACGCCCAGCCAGCGGTTGATCTGTTCTTCATCTTCCGGTGTGGGACGCAACAAATCGATCCAGCGTGCCTCTGCCACCAAAGCAAGTGGTTCATTGACAGGCTGAAGCTTTCCTTCATGGGTATCGTAGATGTGGAACATCGGTCAGCCTGAATTCAACAAAGGGTTTGATTTCGCGGCTCTATAGGCAAGGCCAGTTATCAATCCAAGTGCCGATCCTCGCGTCAAAGAGAGAGCCGCCATTAGCCTAACCACCCACTGCCAGTCATGAGCGGAGCCATAGCTACTTCCCGAAAGCCGCTCGGCGGCTCTTGGCGAAAGCAGACCTTCGGCCTGATGATCGTGAACGACCGCCTGTGGGTCGGAACCTGCCTCAGCGGGGCACTGTCGGCTTCCGGTTAGCCAAGCCACCCTCAACCAAACTCTTGCGCCACCAGACCTAAACCCTCTGACACCGGAGCCATAGATATCCCGACCCCAGCGTCACGCGCATATGACGTCCAGTCGGAAAGCGCTGCACGCACGTCGTCTACGATGGAAGCCGTGCGCTTCGGCGAAACCCCATGGACCTTTGCGAGCTTCTCGACATGCTCGCGGGTTATGGTGCGGCCTTCGCCCAACACAGCCATGTAGTGCTCGCCGCCGGGACCGTTCGAGAAGGTGAGGTCGAAGGCCGGCGCGAGCCGCCAGTTCCCTTGGTCGTCCATCAGGTAGGCGTGCTGGCGAACATGGTCGTCACGGTTTCGCGCAAGCACGTTGAAGACCATGCGCCGGAAGGCCTGCTCGACGTCTGCCATGCTGTGGGTGATGGCCAAGGTCGCCTTCAGGAACCCGTCGTAGTCGACGCTGGGCATATGCGGCGACGCTTCAAGCGCTCCGCCGAGGCTGACCATGTGTAGCCGCTTGCCCGGTGCCAGTCGATCGAAGCGCCTTGTCGCGAAATGACCTGGACCGTTCGCCGACGGGATCAATCGCGTCTCTGCCATAACAATCCCTGCGGCGCGTGCCATCCGGGCGTAGGCCTCCTCCAATGGCCCGATATCGGCAGGGTCATTGGTCGCTGCAAACTTGATGATCCATTCCGCACCCGCGTTCTCGCTTCCCACTGCTGCGAGCTCGTCTCCGGCGGAAAGCTTGCCGTCTGCGTCGATCGCCACGTGAACTTTCGGCCGTGCTCCGCCTGAGCCGCCGCCCAGGC
>VFQM010001836.1_pt1 | contig 17373 bp, 12 predicted proteins | sample 3512391 | NCBI WGS metagenome assembly VFQM01 (sample SAMN10412369, study PRJNA504923) | tailings metagenome | isolation source: Replicate 1 from Balatoc abandoned mine | place: Philippines
TCAAGACGGCAGTGAATGTCCAATCGCTGAACAGCGATTGATGATGAAAGCGCCTTCGCCAAGGCTTGGCGCTTTTGGGGCGGGATCGCTCCGCTCAGCCCAATCGTCACGTAGCCGAACGACCCGCGCAGCGGCTCCCCCACAGGAATTCCAGACTCACATCAGGATCGAAGACCAGGACGGCATCAAGGCCCGGTCGCAGTCCCTAAGGAATGCACACCCTATGCGGTAAACCGCCCTTGCATGGGAAAAACCGCAATAAAATCAGTGCAAGCGCTCAGCAATGCGCTCGGGAGATCGGTAGCCATTGATGGCTATGCGGTCCCCAATAATTCGCAGAATTTCGGGACTTTAGGCAGCAGTTCTGATATTCCTGATGGCCATATGGTCCCCGCAGCGAAAAAGCAGGGCAACAGGGCCTTTCTTGACGGCAATTTCGCACGCCGGAATCTGCCGCTGAAGGCGAGCGAATATTGCATCTGGGACACCGAGCTGGCGGGCTTCGGATTGCGGGTTCGCCCGACCGGCAACTATTACTGGTTCGTGCGGCTACGCCATCGCGGCAAGCATCGGCGGATCACGCTTGGAAAGACCACCGACCTCGACGCAGCACTGGCCCGCTCGCAGGCGCGCCGATTGCTCGCCGAGGTGGCGCTGGACGGCTTGCCCAAGCGGGTGGTGGTGCGGTCAACGCCGACCATGAACGATTTCGTAGCGACCTATTTCGAGGACCTGTCGCGCGTCTGGAAAGCCTCTACCGCAAAACGCAACGCCGATGCCTGGCGCGGTGACCTTGCCCCCCACTTCGGTGACATTCTGGTGGCTGACGTCACCAAGGCAGATGTCGTGCGCTGGCGCGATGCTTGCGCAGGCGAACGCGAGGCGCGATACAACCGCGCGATACCCGTGCTGGCAGCGCTTTTGAACTATGCCGAGGCGCTGAAGATGCGCCGCAAGGGCTCCAATCCGTGCCGGGGGATGCCTCGCTACAAGAGGCAAGCGATGGAGCGGTATCTCACCCCCCGCGAATACGCGCGCGTGGGCGCTGAACTGCGCGCGCAAGAAGCCGAATTTCCGGCACAGGTGGCGATCCTACGGCTGCTACTTTTCACCGGGGCGCGCCGCGGCGAGATCGAGGGGCTGCGATGGGACTGGGTCAAGCCGCCTCGACTGGTTCTGCCTGACAGCAAGACCGGCCCGAAGGTGATCTGGCTGAACAGTCAAGCATTGGCGGTTCTTGAAGGCATTACTCGTGTGGGGGAGTGCCCATACGTCTTTCCCGATAGGACGGGAACGAAACCGATCAGTCTCGAAAAATGGTGGGAGAATTTCCGGCGCCGCTGCGCCTTGCCCGATGTACGTCTGCATGACCTGCGCCACAGCTTTGCCTCGACCGCGATCATGGACGATGTGCCGCTTGCCACGATCGGGAAGCTGCTGGGCCATGTGCTGCCCGAAACTACCGCCAAATACGCGCATCTGGCCGACGAGATCGTCGCAGACGCGGCCAAGCGCATTTCCGGCTCTCTAGCTAGCTCGCTGGGTTTGCGCGCATGACCGCGCTGGGGCTCAAGCGGGTCGTCGAGGAGGCGCTGGCGCGGGTCGGCGCTGACATCAACCTGATCTGCATCCCCAGGGGCAAGCCACGCACGACGACCTGGCTCGGAATCGAGCACGGGTTCGGCATCCGGCACTATGCCACTGGCAGAAACGTCTACATCGTGCAGACGCGGATGGGCGGCAAGCTGCGGACGGTAACCTTGGGGCCAGCGTCGGTTCTGACACGCGCGCAGGCGACGCAGGTGGCGCGGATCGTGCTGGCATATGCGCGTGTGGGTGAGGATCCGGCCAGTGAGCGCAAGCGCATCCGTTCGGCCCCGCGCTACAGCGATTTTCTCGACGAGTTCTGGGAAAGGTGGGGGACCCGCTGGACGCCGAAAACATGGAACGTGAATGCCAGCTACCGCCGCCTCTATCTCCAAGATGCTTTTCAGGGCCTGTGCATAGACGAACTGAACGAGGAGCATGTCACGCGTTGGTTCGCCGAGGTCAACCGGCAGACCGGGCCAGGTGCCGCGAACATGACACTGGCGCTTCTGAACGCAATGCTGAACAAGGCGGAGGTCTGGGGCTACAGGCTCGAGAACACCAATCCATGCCGCGCCGTGCGCATGAACCGCCGCAACCATCTGAAGCGCTTCCTCTCGCACGAGGAAATGCAGCGCCTCGGGACAGTGCTGGCCAAGGAGCGCGCCAGCGATAAGCCAATGTGGGCGCTTGCGGCAAAGGCTGTGACCCTGCTGGCGCTGACCGGGTGTCGGCGCGGGGAAATTCTCGGCCTGCATTGGCAAGACGTCCACGGTATTCGCCTCAAGCTCCGCCACGGCAAGACCGGGCCGCGCATGGTGTGGATGGGTGACGACGCGCGCGCCGTGTTAAATACGTGTCCGCGCTACAAGGGCGTTCCCTGGGTGTTCTGGAATCCAACTTTGAGGCAGCCCGTCAAGGACTTGCATAAGTACTGGAATAAGTTCCGCGACGACGCTGGCCTTCATGATTTCCGCCTCCACGATCTGCGTCATAACTTCGCGAGCCATGCTGCGATGAACAAGGAGACGCTCCCGATGATCGGGCGTCTGCTTGGCCATGCTCGTGTTCAGTCCACGGCCCGCTATGCCCATCTCGATGACGGACACGCGCTGGAAGCGGCGGAACAGATCGGTGCAGCTGTCGAGCGCATGCTGGGATGAGTCTGTACGCCATCGATTCGCATGGCGGCGAGTTTCGTCTGGCATCGGCGTCGGGGAAACCGATGCCGAACCGGCAGCTTCGCCACGATCTTTGCCAAAACCTGCCGTTCAGCAATCGACCCCATGTCAGACGCTCGGCTGCGACCTGCAATATCCTGAAAGCGGTCCTAGTTCAAATAGCGCAGAACGGCTGAATCTGGGACACCGCGTAATTGATTTAGCCACCCTCGTGCATGGTACGAAGTCGCTTTGGCGCTTCAATGCAGGAGGGTGACCGATGTCGATTTATGCAGGATTGGATGTGAGTGACAAGACGACGCACATTTGCGTGATCGATGCTGGCGGCAAGGTTCTTCGGCGAGACGTGGTTGCAAGCGATCCAGACGTTCTGGCCAAGTGGTTGAGCCGGCATTGCCCCGAACTCGTTCGCGTCGTGCTCGAGAGACGCGCTTCAGCCATATAGCCTGCTTCGAGCTGCGGTGCGAATACGCCCGGCCAAGCCTCTCAGATCACCCGCTGCGGAATAGGCGGCGGGCACTACCAGCAACGTCAAGAACGTGGAAGTGGTCAAGCCGCCGATGATGATGAAGCCCATTGAGTTGCGCCACTCAGCTGCATCCGACTGAGCAAGGGCGACCGGCAGCATCCCGAATATTGCCGCCAGCGCTGTCATGAGGACGGGTCGCAGCCGTTCGGGCGCTGCCTTGCGCATCGCCGAGGCGGGATCCATGCCAGCGTCCCTATACTGGTTGGCGAGATCGACAAGAAGGATGCCGTTCTTCATCACAATCCCCATCAGTGCAATCATGCCGATCTGAGCAAACAGGCTCATTTCTTGTCCTCCTGCCCACATGAGAAAATAGGCTCCTGAAAAGGAAAGGGGCGCGGTGAGCATGATAATGATCGGCTGCCCGAAGCTGTTAAACTGGCTTGCCAGCACGATGTAGAGCGCCACGATTGCAAGGGCGAACGCGAAGACAATTGCCTCCCCTGTCTCGGCCAGTCTTCGCGCTGTGCCCTCGGTCCGGATCGAAAGTCCAGGCGGCGGCGGGTTGGACGCAAGGAGGTTCTCGACCTTCGTAACCGCGACGCTCAGCGCTACGCCAGGGGCTGTATTCGCCTGCACTGAAATCTGGCGCGATCGATCAATACGGTCGATCTCCGCGGCGCTTAATGCCACTTCGACATCGGCGACTGCTGCCAGATCGACCAGCGTGCCTTGTCCGGTTCTGAGTGGCAGTGCCTGAACATCCGAGAGGGTCTGCCGATTAATTTCGTCGAGGCGCACGCGGACATCATAGCGCCGCCCGTCGGCTTCGAAGGTTCCCGCATCACTACCTCCGACCAGCGTACGGGAGGCCGCGGCAAGGCTGCGCGCCGATATGCCGAGGTCCGCTGCGCGGTCACGATCAAGCACAATCTGCAATTCGGGTCGGCCGCCCTCATAGGTGGAGCGGACGTCGACGAAATCGGGCCGGGCGGCGAGTTCACCTTGTAGCCATTGGGCATAATCGTTGATCGCCGTAGTATCACTTCCGGTGATGATAAGCTCGATGGCAGCTTGCCCGACACCTCCGCCCGACACCCAGGGAACCTCCGCCACAGATACCTCGCGCGCTCCGGCGACACCTTCACTGAGGGCGTCGCGCGCGAAGGTCATCAGGTCATCTTGCGACAGGTCACGGGTCCGCTTGGGGGTCAGCCCGACATAGATATCGATTTCGTTGACCTTGGGATTGGTGCCGCTACCCGCGCTCGCAAACACGAGTTCGACTTCCGGGTTTTCGCGCAACACGACGTCAGCCTGCTGGGCTGCTTCGCGCGCTCCGGTGATCCCCGTGCTGAGCGGTAGCTTGACCGTCGCGAGAAATTCCGACCGGTCAGTGGTCGACATAAATGTGCTCGGTACAAGCCAGGCAAAAAATCCGCCGACAAGAACGCTCGCCAGAGCGCCAGCAAGCACAACATACCGTCTGCCAACTGCCCAGCTGACGAGGCGTTCGTAGCGCAAGCGCATCCCGACATGAAATCGCTCTACACGCCCCAGCCATCCATCTTCCGGATGTTCCGGGCGCAGCAATCGGGCTGACAGGGCCGGCGTCAACGTGAAGGCAACCAGCATCGAAACGCTGACAGAAAACACGATCGCCAGTCCGTATTGGAAGAAGAAACGCCCGACGATGCCCTCCATGAAGGCGATCGGAACGAAGACCGCAAGCGTTGCAAATGTGCCAGCCAGCACCGCAAGTGCGACACGCTTGGTGGCCGCATGTGCCGCCTCGGTTGGATCCACGCCGTCATCGACATCGTTCTGGATTGCCTCGACCACCACGATGGCATCATCCACCAACAGACCAATCGCCACAGTGAGTGCCAGCAGGGTGATCATGTTGATGGTGAAATCAAATGCGGCGAATGCGACGAAGGTGGAAACGATCGAGGTTGGAATGGCGAGGAGAACGATGATCGTCGCGCGCCAGCTCAACAGGAACAGAAAGGTCACGGCGACTACCAGCAACACTGCGATGACAAGATCGAACAGCACGTCCCCGATTGCCTGTTCGATGAAGCGCGATGTATCGCGTGCGATGACGAGTTCGACCCCACCCGGTGCGCTTGCACTTATATCATCGATTGCGGCCCGGATCTGCTCTGCGACTGCGACGGTGTTTTCACCACTCTGTTTGCGCACTTCGAGCACCACACCAGGCTTGCCATCAAGCTGCGCATAGCTGGTTTCATCTTCGACCGAATCTTCGACGCGGCCGACATCGCCGATACGGACGGTCTGGCCATTCGGGCGATAGGCAATCGGAATCCTCGCGAACTCGGCTGCGCTCGCCGCTTCGGCAAGTGTGCGGATGCCGAATTGGCGTGTCCGCCCCTCCGTCACCAGCCTTCCGCCCGGAAGCTCCGCGTTTTCACGCTGGATTGCCGAGAGCACATCGTCTGCCGTTATGCCGCGTGCACGCATGGCGGATGCATCCAGCCATATGCGCATTTCGCGTTCGCGCCCTCCGACAAGTTCGACCGAGCCGACCCCCGGAACCCGCTGCAATCGTTCCTTCACCTCCTCGTCCGCAAAGGTGGTTAGATCGCGGATCGGCATATCGCCGGACAAGAGAACTGACAGGATAGGCGCAGCGTCGGGATCAACCTTTTCGATGACCGGCGGCTCTGCATCGGCGGGCAAATCAGCACCAAGCCGCGACATCTTGTCACGGACTTCCTGGGCCATGAGGTCGGCGTCTTGTTCGAGCTCAAACTCGAGATTGACGATGCTCACCCCTTCGGCGCTGACAGAACGCATCTGTCGCAGGCCCGCGATGGTGTTGAGCTGCTCTTCGACGATGTCGGTGACTTCTGTCTCGATCGTCCCGGGCGACGCGCCGGGCAGTGTGGTGGTTACCGACACGTAGGGGAATTCGACTTCGGGAAACAGATCGACTCCGAGGCGACCGAAGGAAACGAGGCCAAGCACGACGAGCGAGACAATCAGCATCGTCGCAAACACCGGACGCCGGATCGAAACATCGGCCAGCCACATATTACTTCTCGCCGGTCGTGCGGCGCGGCTTCACCTGCTCGCCGTCGCGCAAGGTTGCCGGAGGATCGATGATCACTTCCTCGCCTGCGGTCAGGCCTGACCGGATCCGCACCCTGTCGAGGTCGATACTGTCGAACCTGACCTCGCGGCGCTGAGCCTTACCATCAAGGATGATGAAAAGATGGGCGGCGGAGCTGTCGCCGAGAATTGCTGTTCGGGGCAGAATGATGGCCGGTTCAGGGGGGATCTGTATCTCTGCCCGGGCCGCAAGGCCGGAGCTTATCCGGTAGTTGGGATTGGCGATCGGAAGCCGCAATTCGACCATCCGGCTTTCAGGGTCGACCCGGTCGTTGATGATGTAGACGATGCTCTCGAACGGCGCGTCGAACCCCTCGATGAAAACGCGCGCGGGCATGTCTCGCCGCAGCGTATCGACATATTCCTGCGGCGCGTTGACGATCGCCGCGACGGTGCCGAGCTGTTGCAATTCGAGGGCCGCCGACTGGCCGCCTCCCGCAAACCGATTGTTGAGATATACCCCCTCATCGACGAGGCGCGCGGTTACGACGCCGTCATAGGGAGCACGGGTAATCGTATCGCTCAGGGCCTGCTGCGCGGTGCCGAGTGCGGCATTGGCTTGCGCCTTTTGCGCGCGCGCTACGGCAAGCTGGGTCTCAACTGCATCGACCTGCGCTTTCGAAACGAAACCCTTCGGCGCAAGAGCGATCACGCGTTCATAGCGCCGTTCGGCTTCAATCGCTTGAGCGGTCGCGAGATCGACCGCAGCTTGTGCCTCTGCCACGTTCCGGTGATAGTCGGCTTGCCTGATGCGAAAGAGCGGTTGCCCGCGTTTCACCCTGTCGCCAACTTTCACAAAGATCCGCTCGACCGGACCTTCGGTGAGCGCTCCAATTGCACTGCTCTGTTTGGCGGCAATAGTTCCGAACGCCTTCACCGGTTCGTTGAGCAATTCGGTCTTGACGATCGAGGTCTGAACCTCACGCGGGCCTTGCGGCGCCTCTTTGGCAGCCTGGTCATCAGTTTCGCCGCCTGAACAGGCAGACAGCAAGAGGGCGACGGACACCAATGCGGGTACTAAGAGGCGAATTAGCATATGTAGGCGCCCCTGCCGCTGGCCAGGAGTTTATCGTCAGGGCCGAAAATGCGAGCTTCGGCGACACTTATCTGGCGCCCGATTTTGATAACCTGTCCACGCGCAACGAGCGGACCAGCGGTCGCGGGCCGATGATAATCGACCCTGAGATCGGCGGTAGCCTTGGCCCGCGTGCCCAGCATAAGCAAAGTGTAAAGCCCGGTGAGATCGATCAGCGCCGCAAGCACGCCGCCATGCGCCGCGCCAAGCACAGGGTTGGAGACGATTTCCTCGCGCAAGGGCATCGTGAGTTCAAGCCCGTCTTCCGAGCAGGATTGGATTTTCAGGCCGAGCCATTGATGGAAGGGCGCAATGTCCAGCAATTCTTGCAAGCGCGCCCGCTCAAGCACCATTGGCAGTCCACTCATTGCCCCGATCCTGTCGGACCATGGTGGCGATTCAGAAAGCCGAGGATCGCATTCGAAAATGCATCATTGGCATCGCCCACGACCATGTGGGTGGCGTCTGCGATGTCGGTATATTCGGCATGCGGGGCGACCTCTCGCAGATGTGCAACGGCTTCTTCAGAGACAAGGTCGCTCGCCGCACCGCGAATGAGATGCAGCGGGAGTGTCAGACTGGCCGCCGCCCTGCTGAGTTCCTGAAACTGATGCTCCTGATTTTCGGGATTGCTCCGTTTGGCCGCCATGATGTTGCGAATGAACGCTGGATCCCAGTGCCAGTAAAAGCGGCCATCATCCTTTTGCCGGAGATAATGGCGCAGGCCTGCGCCAGCGCCGCGCTTCCCGCGATGTGGCATGTAGCGTGCGATAACATCCGCCGCTTCATCGGGTGACGAAAAGCCGGTTTCGACATGCTGTTCCATGAATCCCACCACCCGCATCACGCCGTCTGGCTCCATGCGCGGTGCAATATCCACCAATGTCAGCGACGCGAAGCTGCCTTGGGCAAGGTCACCCTCGCCGACCAGTCCGGCGAGGCCACCAAGCGATGCGCCGACCAGCGCGGGCTTGCAATCCATTTGGGATGCGAGCGCGACAAGATCAGCTGCAAAGTCACGAATATCATAGGCTCCAGCATCTGACCACGCGCTGTCACCGTGGCCGCGCATGTCAAAAGCAATTGCGCAATACCCGGCGTCAGCAAGATCGGTCGTGACCCGCTTCCATGCTCTCCGGGTCTGCCCACCTCCATGAGCAAGCAAGACCGGCATTGCGTCAGGCGCGCCGGTGATCTCGGCTGCGAGGTCGAAGCCGTCGGCGCCCTTGATTCTGGTCGAAATTGTGCCCATCGCATTTGGCTATACTGTAAGGCGCCTTACAGTAAATATCTTTATTCTCGTTTCGGAGAAGCTATGACCGGATGATGGTAACTCGCTCGGAACAGGCTGCCGATGAAACTGCGGCGAATTTTCTGACCGACACAGATCGGCTCGTCTTCCTGATGGAAGAGGTGACGCGGCGGCTGCGACGCACATTCGATACCTCCTTCGAACAATTCGGGCTCACCCGCACCCAGTGGCGCGCTTTGGCATATCTTTATCGAACGCCAGGCCTGACGCAGACCGAACTTGCCAGGGAGCTTGAGCTAGAACGAGCAAGCGTTGGTCAGGCCATTGATAGGCTTGAAGAACTGTCACTCGTTGAGCGACGTAGCGCAGTGAACGATAGGCGCGTTTGGCACATCCACCTTATGCCTGCTGCAGTTGAGTTATTACCGAAGCTTAGGACCGAGGCCGACGCGGTCTACGGGCGCCTGCTTGCCGGGACGGACATTGATGAGCTGGACCGGTTAAGTGCGATGTTGGCCGCGATGCAGGACAATTTGGATCGCAATTAGACGCGCTGGCTTTCAATGTCTCCACTGACCGTTCCGACACCGGACGTTCAGCTTCCCACCCACACCCGGTCATTCAGGACGACAGGCAGCATGCCCGAAAGCTGCCGTAGACGATCGTTTCCGGCGCAATCTGCCCGCGACACCCTAACAATGCGGCCTGCGTCTGACTGGCCTATGCTTTCTGAAAAACGGCCAGCGCACGCCCGGCGAAGCGCGTTCATGCCGCCAGCAGTAGCTCGATCCGCTCAACTTCTCTGGCAAACTCGAAGCGCAACTGGTCCCGCTCGTCCTCAGGCAACCAATTGGCCATCTGCGGGAAAACCACCTTGTGGTATTTGAACGTCTGCCTGTCCCACGGACATTCGGCCTGAGCGCTGCGAGCCTCGGCCAGTATGTCGTGCAACTCACGGCGGACCTCATCGCGATCCGGCTCATACGACGGCGCAGGCACATCGTCGCCGAGGTCAAAGCCCAATTGGGCCGAGCCGCCGAACAGATTGCCAGAATCTTCCGCCATTTACTTGTCCAAAGCCGTTGCGGGCACAGCGCGCCCTGTGCCACAGAATATGCACGGGAGGCATCGGGTGACGCAAGCCAAAACCATCGAAAAGGCTGTGGGGGAATTCGGCGCTGCGGCCAAGGCCAAGCTGGCGGGCGGTGACGGTCAGCCGGAGGATCAGCTTCGCGCGCCGCTGGAAACGCTGTTCGCCGATGTTGCGGCAATCCTGCATCCGGCAGTGCAGAACCTTGTATTGACCGGTGAAACCTCGCTTGCAGAGATGCGCACCCGGCCGGACTATGCGGTCAAGGTCAAGAACGCTCTCGTTGGCTTCATCGAGGTGAAGGCCCCGGGCAAAGGGGCCGACCCGCGCAAATGGAAGACCGGCCACGACAAAGAGCAATGGGACAAGCTCAAGGCGCTGCCCAACCTGCTCTACACCGATGGTGACAGCTTCTCGCTGTGGCGCGATGGCGTGCTGGTCGGGCAGATCGTCCACCTCGATGGCGGGATCGAGCAGGCGGGAGCGAAGCTCGCCGCGCCGCAAACCTTCCTGCCGCTACTGAGCGATTTCCTCACCTGGAACCCCATTCCGCCCAGAAGCGCGACCGAACTGGCGCGCGTTTCCGCGCGGCTGTGCCGGTTCCTGCGTGACGAGGTGCTGGAACAGCTCGGCGCATCGGAAAAGAACGCAAGGCTGACCGACCTCAAGGACGACTGGAAGGCGCTGCTCTTCCCCGATGCCGACGATGCCAAGTTCGCCGATGGCTATGCGCAGGCCGTCACTTTCGGTCTTCTCATGGCGAAGTCGAAAGACATGGCGCTGACCGGTGGGCTGGATCATGTCGCACGCGAGCTGGGCAAGGCCAATACGCTGATCGGCACCGCGCTGCGGCTGCTGACCGAACAGGACCTCAACCTTGGCCCAGCGCTCGACACGCTGACCCGCGTGCTGGACGAGGTTTCGTGGGCCAAGGTGTCCAAGGGCGATCCCGAGGCCTGGCTCTATTTCTACGAGAATTTCCTCGAAGTCTACGACAACAAGCTGCGCAAGTTGACGGGCAGCTACTACACCCCGCCCGAAGTCGTGCGCACCATGGTGCGATTGTGCGACGAGGCGCTGAAAAGCCCCCGCTTCGGCATCGCCGATGGCCTCGCCGGCAAGGACGTGCATATCGTCGATCCGGCGACCGGATCGGGCACCTTCCTGCTGGGCCTGATCGAGCGGATCAAGGCCACGATCGCTGCGCGCGATGGCGAGGGCAATGTCGCGGCATCGATGAACGAGATCGCGGGCCGTCTGGTCGGTTTCGAGCTGCAATTCGGAGCCTTCGCCGTGGCGCAGCTCAGGTTGCTGGCGGAGATGCTGGAAATAGGCGCAGAAGCGACCCCGCGCCTGTTCGTCACCGATACGCTGGGCGATCCGTTCGAAACCTTCGAGCGCGCGCCCGGAGTTTATGGTGCCATCTCCAGATCACGGGCTGAGGCAAACGAGGTCAAGCAGAGCGAACCAATTACTGTGGTAATCGGCAACCCGCCCTACAAAGAGAAGGCCAAAGGTAAGGGCGCATGGATTGAGTCTGGCAGCGGCAACAAGGCCGCCCCTTACAAGGACTGGTTACCACCAAAGTCCTACGGCCGTGGTGCTACAGCAAACGCAAAACACCTGCGCAATCTCTACGTCTATTTCTGGCGCTGGGCCGCGTGGAAAGTTTTTGAGCAAGGCATCGGTGGACGTGATAAACAACCGCCGGTTGAAGAAAAGCTCTCGGGGATGGTCTGCTACATAACCGTAGCAGGATTTCTGAACGGCCCCGGCTTCCAAAAAATGAGGGCCGATCTCCGTCGCGACTGCGACGATATCTGGGTAATTGACTGCTCCCCCGAAGGCTTGCTGCCACCAGTTCCGAGCAGGATATTCCAAGGCGTAAAGCACCCGGTGTGTATCGTTCTTGCATTGCGAACACCTGCCAATGATCCAGCTAAACCGGCGAGAGTACGATATCGCGCTCTCGGCAAAGCCCACCGGAACGAGAAGTTTGTCGAACTGAGCACGATAAGTCTTGCGGGCTCGGAATGGAGCACATGCGGGAAAGACTGGAGAGATCCATTTCTGCCGCAGCACGCCGGTGGCTGGGCTGATTTTGTCGCAATCGAAGAAATTCTGGGCGACATGGGACTTGGCGTTATGCCTGGACGCGTTTGGCCCATTGCCCCCGATCAAGTCACCCTGAAGAAGCGGTGGAATACACTCATCTCCGAGCAAAAGGTCGATGCAAGATCCAAGCTCTTCCATCCGCACCTGAGCGGGGGGCCTTCACTGGACCGAGGGGCCAAGGCATTGGCCGGATATCATTCGCAAATTCAGTCCATCAATGGCGCACTGAAGGACGTGAATCATGCGGACCCGAAGATCGCTTCAACGGCCACAGCAGCACTGCAAATTCAGGGTATCCAAGGCTACTCTGTGAGATCATTCGACCGGCAGTGGATCATTGCCGACAACCGACTGGTCAATCGCGAAAACGCGTCTCTGTGGAACACAAATAGTTCTCGCCAGGTGTTCCTGACAGCACTGAGCCAAACATCACCGAAAGCGGGGCCAGGGATTACCCTGACATCGAATATTCCTGACCACGACCATTACAACGGTCGCGGCGGCCGCGTCTTCGCCCTCTGGAAGAACGCCGCCGCAACCGAATCCAACATCTCCCCTGCCGTCGTCGCGCTGCTCTCCAAGGCATTCGGCGGGCCGGTCGATCCGGTCGATATCTTCGCCTATGTCGCGGCGCTGCTTGCCCATCCGGCCTACACCGCCAGCTTCGCTGAAGACCTTGTCCGCCCCGGTCTGCGCGTGCCGCTGACTGCCGATGCGGCGCTGTTCGCCGAAGCCGCCAAGCTTGGCCGCGAGGTGATCCGGCTGCACACCTTCGGGGAACGCTTCGCCACCGAAGATCCACCCCGTTCCCCGCGCGTTGGCGAAGGTGGCCCGACCCAGCCCAAGGACGGCGCAATCCCCTCCACGCCTGAGGGTTTCCCCGACACGCTCGAATACGATGCCGCCAAGCGCCGCCTGCTCGTCGGCACCGGTTTCATCGACAATGTTCCGCCCGCCGTCTGGGCCTATGAAGTGTCGGGCAAACAGGTGCTGCGCCAGTGGTTCAGCTACCGCCGCAAGAACCGCGAACGCCCCCTGATCGGCGACAAGCGCCCGCCTTCTCCGCTGGGCGATATCCAGCCCGATCGGTGGCTGCCCGAATACACCAGCGAGCTCATCAACGTGCTCAATGTGCTGGCGTTGCTGGTCGAGCTGGAGCCGAAGCAGGCGGACCTTATGAAGCGCATCTGCGACGGCCCCCTGATCCCCGCCAGCAAGCTGACGGCATGAGCCCAACCGCCATGGCTGGCGGCGCGTGTTGGGGTCCCGGACCTGCGGGCGAATTCAATGCGGCGAGCATACCTGCCAGTGATGGCTATTTGGTCCCCATTCCGGAACAAACCAAGATTTTAGCCAGGGCACCATAGCAATCTCAAGGCCGCATGGCCCCGCTTATCCCCACCGGAAGCCTGTAAAATCATGCACTTCCAAAAACTGCTACGATCTCAGGATCACGGCTGAAGTCCCTCTTGACGAAAGCACACCCTACGCGGCGCCCGCGATCAAAAACCGCTGTATATACAGCGCCGTATCATTTTGCTTCAGCGCTTCATTTCAGTTCACTAGCTGGTTCCAGCGGCTATAATACTGTTATAGCACGATAAATGGCAATTTCAAAATGAATTGCCATTGCTCTTCTCAACCCGCCACCAGAGTGCTAAAAGAATTCTGCGAAAGCCCCACCATCCACAACCAGTGGATGGGCTATGACTACCAAGAACAACTACATCAGCCTGCGCTGTAGTCCGCAGGAGCTGGCACTGATCGATGCTCTTGCGGTGCAGCGTGACTGCTCTCGCAATGAAGCCGTTAGAATAGCAATAAGGATGGGAGCCAAAAGCGCTCTCAACGGCTATTCGATCGATCCCAAGCGCCTCATTCTTCTCCTCGAATACACCCAGGCTGCGGTCGACCTGATCGTCCACCGGGAACACAGCGATCTTGCTCCCGGCCTGGAGCAGATTGCCCACGAACGCATGGAGGAATTCCATGCGCCGCGATGACATCCGTTTCAGCGGCAAGGGTGCCACGATCCAGCATCATTCCGCACGCGGAAAGGTAACCCGAAATGCCGGCAATTTCACCCGCGGCTCGCAGCTCGTCACGCACGAATTCTGGATGTGGTTTGCTGGGATCAAGATCCCGCTCCTGATCTGGTTTCTGGTCTTCATTCTGGCGCTTGCCACGACCATTAGCCTGTCGCTCAGCACGCCCGAGATTCATCTCGTTCTCATGCGCATGTATTCGGGTCTCTGGTCACTGATGCTTCTCGACCCATCGAAGGTCATTCACCTCACTCTTCCCAATGGGATGATCCGTCCCACGCTGATGGGGGCAGTGCCTTACGACCCCTACGTTGCCTCTGCATCGGCCAAGGCGCTTCGCTGCCTCCTTGGATCGGCTTTCATGGCCATCTTCATCGCTGCACCGCTCAGCATCTGGTTCATCGAGTTCTCCCGGAAACGCGGCAGATCGATCCTCGAAGAACGCCATGAACGCGGTGCGATGCTGGTCGAGCGCGAAGTCTTACGAGCCGAGGTCCGGGCCCACAACGGCCACCGTTTTGCCTATGAATGCTCGCGGCTCGATCCGCCTCGCAACCCCGAGGATATCCTCATTCTCAACCGCCAGCAGAAGCGGGCGCTCGGCGTTCATCAACCCTACGTCATCGCAGGCATTCCCTACCCGTGGCGGCTTGAGCAAAGTCACACCATGCTGATCGGCACGACCGGTGCCGGGAAGACCACTCAGCTGCGCTCGCTCGTCACCCAGCTGCGCGAACGCGGTCAGAATGCCGTGATCTTCGATCTGACCGGCGCGTTCGTCGAAGCCTTCTACAATCCGGAAACGGACACGATCCTCAACCCCATGGATCAACGGTGCGTGCCCTGGACCATCTTCAACGACTGCGAACTCTATGCCGATTTTCTGACGGCCGCGACCGCTCTGATCCCGTCTCACCCGGATGAAAAGGAGCCCTTCTGGCAGAATGCTGCACGAACGCTGTTCGTTGAAATCTGCATGAAGCTCAAAGCCGACGGCGAGATGTCAAACGCGGCCATTGCCCATCACCTGATGACCGCCAACCTGAAGCAGATTCATGCCAAGTTGAAGGACACAGTTGCGGCTCCCCTGACGGCCGAAACTGCGGCCCGCATGGCGGAGTCAATCCGGTCGGTCTTCAACACCAACGCCAACGCCATCCGCTACATCCCCGACCCTTCGCCGGAGAAGCCTGACAGCTTCTCGATCAAGGCATGGATCAAGGCCTCGGAGCCCGGCTCGATCCTGTTCATCACGTCGAGCTATTCCGACATGAACTTCACCCGGATGCTGCTGACGCTCTGGACCGACATGGCCGTCACCGCCCAGATGACGCTCCCACGCACGCGCGATCTTCGGACATGGTTTCTGTTCGACGAGGTCAACGCTCTGCATGCCCTTCCTGCCATCGGCAATGGCCTCCAGACTGCCCGAAACTACGGCGGTGCCTTCGTTCTCGGCATCCACTCCTTTGCCAAGCTGGAGGAGACCTACGGCGAGAAAGGTGCGACCAATCTGGCAGGCCTTGCGCGCACCAAGCTGATCCTCGCCACGGCCGATTACCAATCTGCTGAGCGTTGCGCCGAATTCATCGGCAACCGCGAGGTTCGCCAGATGGATGAAGCCTACAGCTACGGATACAACAACACCCGCGATGCATCGACCCTGACGCCGCGCAAGGCAATCGAGCCGCTGGTCATTCCCGACGACATTACAAACCTCCCGTCGATGCACGGGTTCATCAAGTTTCCCGATGGGTTTCCGGCGGCGCGGATCAAGCTTCAGTGGAAGGATTACCCGGAGGTCGCCCCAGGCTTCATGCGGGTCACCAGCATGGAGCCGACGCCCTACAAACCGCCCGAGCCCAAACGGCCGGCGAGCCGGCCTGATGGCGCGGAAGGGGGGAGTGAGGGTGGCCCTGAGTCCTTGCCGCCAACCGGGCGCGTGGAGGCTGAGGAAGCCGAGCAGGAGACCACCGAGGCGCTGGAGAAGCCGGATAGCACGGAGAAGGCTGACGCACGCTCGGAGGCTGAGAAGGCTGCCGATGCGATGTTCGTTCAGAGCGAGGAAGTCAGGGCCGTTACGCCAAGCAACGACAACCCTGCGGATGGCCCCGCAAGAGACGCAGATGCCGATGACGGTCAGCCGAGAACGGCGGGTCTCTCCGTCATGAAACAGCTTATAGCCATCAGTGGCGATCAGACCGAAATCAATCGCGAACAGGCCAAGGAGGCCCTGACCGAAAAGACGCTCGGGAAGCAGGATAGGGACCGGCCTGAGGAGCAGATCACGCGCGAGACCCGTGAGGGCGCCGGGACGGACCAGAAGGATCAGGGCCACGGCCACGACAGGGAAGCGTCACACGACACACCGGCGATCGACGACGACTTCGGGTTGGGAGACTGATCATGCTCTCGGTCGCATCGGTCAAATCCGCCTCTGGCGCTGCCGAATACTTCGCCAAAGACGACAAGCACCCGGCGGACTATTACCTCGGCGAGGGCGGCGGAGCGGGTGGTGAAGGTGGCCCTGACAGTGGCGAAGGCGGTCATGGGCCCGGCTCGGGTGGTGGCGGCGCAGACAAAAGCGGCGACGCCGCCGTCGGCGCCGGGGACGCAGCACGCGGAGCGGCGAACGAAAACCCTGAAACCGGATGGGGCGGGAAGGGGGCCGAGATGCTTGGCCTCAAGGGCGAGGTCACCAAGGACGCCTTCGAGAAGATCCTGAATGGCGAGCTGCCCAGTGGCGAGAAGGTCGGGCAGACCGAGAACAGACGGTCGGGCATGGACCTCACATTCTCGATGCCGAAATCAGCCAGCATCCTGGCACTGGTATCCGGGGACGAGCGCATCCTAGCGGCCCACTGGAGCGCCGTCCGCGAAACCATGACATGGGTGGAGAGCAAGTTTGCCGAAGGCCGGACCTATGAGCGCACGAAATCCGGAGAGGCAATACAGACCGGGAATCTCGTCTACGGCATGTTCGCCCACGACACGAGCCGCGCGCTCGATCCGCAGGGCCACATCCACGTCGTCATCGCCAACCTGACGCAGATGGCAAACGGAGCCTGGCAGGCGCTCCGCAACGATCCGCTCTGGAAGAACAACACGGTGATCGGCGCTGCCTATCATGCCGCCTTCCGCGAAAAACTGGCCGAGCTTGGCTATGTAACCCGTCTGACCGGCAAGCACGGCCAGTTCGAGATCAACGGGGTTCCCAAGGAGGCAATCGACGAGTTCAGCAAACGCCGCGAAGCGATTGTCGAAAAGGCCAAAGAGCTGGGGCTCTCCTCTCCGGCCGCTATCGACAAGGTGACCACCAACACCCGAGATCCCAAGCTCAATGTCGAGGACCGCGAGAAACTCGCTGCCGACTGGCGAGAGCGCGCCGCCGCCATCGGGTTCGACGGAAAGCAGGTCATCG
>VFQM010001837.1_pt1 | contig 17367 bp, 17 predicted proteins | sample 3512391 | NCBI WGS metagenome assembly VFQM01 (sample SAMN10412369, study PRJNA504923) | tailings metagenome | isolation source: Replicate 1 from Balatoc abandoned mine | place: Philippines
TCGCGCCATAGCCCAGAAGCAACGCCTTCGATCCCGCCAGCTCGCGCTTGCCGGGGCTGTCGAACAGCCATTCATGCCGGTCCTGCGCGCGCACCACCTCGCGATAGCCCTTGGCGATGTTGAGCATCCCCATCACGACATATTCGGCGATGGTGATGGCGTTGATCCCCGCTCCGTTGGTGACAGTGATCCCGCGTTCGATCAGGACATCCATCGGCAGGAAATCGAGGCCGGCGTAGATCGAATTGAGCCACTTGAGCTTCTTCGCCGCGACCAGCGTGGCGGCCATGGCCTCCTTGTCGTTCATGTCGAACCAGCCGATTTCCGCCTCGGCCACCGCCTCGAGGGCTTCCTCGGCCGACATGAACCAGCGCACGTCGAGCCCCTGCGGCAGATGCGGCTCGAGCATCGGGCGGATCAGGCCGGAAATGGCCAAGGTCACCGGGCGTATGGTCATCGATGTTCCTCTGTTCCCCGCCCCGGGGCTGACCCGGGGTCCAGCTTGTTTCGCCGCCGGAGTGAAGCGAGCGGGGTCCCGGGTCAAGCCCGGGACGGGGGGCGGGTCAGCCGAGCTTCCACTCCCAGCCGAGCGGATCACCGTCCATTACCTCGACGCCTTGCTGGCTGAGTTCGTCACGGATCGCGTCGGAGGCGGCGAAGTCCTTGGCGGCGCGTGCCTCCTTGCGGCGGGCGAGCGCGGCTTCGATTTCGGCTTCGGTGATGGTGGCTGCCTTGGGCCGGATACGCAGGTCGGCGCGGGTGAGGTTGAGGAGGTTGAGGCCGAGGACGGCGTCCATTTCCTCAACGACCGCACGCTTGATCCCAGCATCGACCTTCTTCGTCGCCAGCGCATCTTCCAGAGCGGTCAAGGCAATCGGCGTGCCCAGATCATCTGCCATCGCCTCATCGAACTTGGCCAGCGCGGGCCCGAATTTGGGATGCTCGGCCTCGGGTTGGGGGGCGACCTCTGCAAGCGCGCTGGCCGCCATCACCATCCGCTTGAGCCGCGTCAGCGCAGCGCCGAGCCCCTCCCACGAGAACTCCAGCTCGCTCCGGTAATGCGCCTGCAAGCACATCATCCGGTAGGCGAGCGGGTGGTAGCCCTTGTCGACCAGCAATTGCAGCCGCAGAAACTCGCCCGAGGACTTCGACATCTTCCCCGAGCGTTCGACGAGGAAGTTGTTGTGCATCCAGATGCGCGCGCCCGAATTGCGCGGATCGTCCAGACCATTCGTGCAGCAATGGGCCTGGTTCTGCGCGATCTCGTTGGGGTGGTGGATCTCGCGGTGGTCGATCCCGCCGGTGTGGATGTCGAAGGGGAAGCCCAGCACCTCGCCGCTCATCACCGAGCATTCGAGATGCCAGCCCGGAGCGCCGCGGCCCCACGGCGAATCCCATTCCATCTGCCGCGTCTCGCCCGCCGGGGTCTTGCGCCAGATCGCGAAGTCGGCCGCGTTGCGCTTGCCCTCGACGGCCTCGATCCGGCCCTCTCCCTCCTCCGTCTGCGCGCGGGCCAGCCGGCCATAGTCTGCGACAGTCGAGACGTCGAAATAGAGCCCGCTCTCGAGCTCGTAGCAGTGCTTCTCCGCAATGCCTTTGGCGAACTCGATCATCTGCGGGACGTAGTCGGTCGCGACAGTCCACTGCGCGGGCTGGCGGATATTGAGCGCGCGCACATCGGCCCAATAGGCTTGCTTGTAATGCTCGGCGATGTCCCAGATGGACTGGGCCTTCTCGGCAGCCATCTTCTCCATCTTGTCCTCGCCCGCGTCGGCATCGTCGGTGAGGTGGCCCACATCGGTGATGTTGATGACGTGGGTGAGCTTCAGCCCCTTCCACGAAAGCGCCCGCCCCAGCACGTCCGCAAAGACGTAAGCCCGCATATTGCCGATATGGGGGTAGTTATAGACCGTCGGCCCGCAGGTATAGACGCGCGCCTCCGGCGGGCTCGCCGGGTCACCAGGAACGCCGGCGTGGACGGGCTCGAACACCTCGAGCGAGCGGGTGAGCGAGTTGAACAGCTTCAAAGGCGCGTCAGTCATGGGGGCGCTTTGGCCAGCCGCAGCATCAACGTCAATTCCCTCGTCATTGCGAGCCGCAGGCGAAGCAATCCATCGACGAGGCTGTCGGCAATAGCAGCCGTCGGTTCATGGATTGCCGCGTCGCTACGCTCCTCGCAATGACGCGTTGGAATCAGAACCCGATGAACTTCACCTGCTCCTCGAGCGGCACGCGCTGGCGCTCGAAATTGTTCACCGGCGCATCCGGATCGCGGTAGCCGATCGCCATACCGCAGAAGAACATGTAGCGTTCGTGATCCAGCCCGAGGAAGCTGCGGATCGTATTGGGATAGAGCCCCATATATTCCTGGAAGCAGCTATCGAGCCCTTCCTCGCGCAGCAAGAGCGCGACGGTCTGGAGCCACATGCCCACATCCGACCACTGCGGCTCCTTCATCAGGCGCGGGAAATAGGTGAACATCACGGCCGGCGCATCGAAGCTGACCGCGTTCTTCATCATCGCCGCCATGCGCCCCGCGCCGTCATCGCGGGCAATGCCCATCGCGCCGAACATCCCGGCCGAGACGCCATTGAGGCGCTCCTTGTAGGTGTCCTCCTGCCCCGGCGCCGACCAGTCATATTCCGCCTGCTGCGGGCCATCGGCGAGGATCTTCGCCTGCAACTCCTTGAGCGGCGCGCCGGTGACGATGCTCGCCTCCCACGGCTGGAAATTGCAGCCCGAGGCCGCCCAGCGCGCTGTGTCCATCACGCGGGTGATGACATCGAGCGGCACCGGCTTGTCGAGAAAAGCGCGGATCGAGCGGCGGGTGGTGACGGCTTCGGTGACGTTCATGGCGTGGTTCTCTCGGTCGGAAAAGGTGATGCCCTTTGCTCCCTTTGCCACAAGCAAACGGGCCGCAAGCGACATAATCGCTAGCGGCCCGCGCTCAAGCTTGGAAGGAGGTCAGTTCGGATAGTTGGTCTTGCGGACGCTTTCCGACATGTCGTCGGCATCGACCAGCTTGGGGTTCTTGTGCTTGGTGCGGAACTCGGTTTCGGTGCTGGGGCCGATATCGGCGCGGCCCGACATGAAGCCGGTCTTGATCTTGCAGCGCACGAACTGGGTCTCGCCTTCCTCGATCTCGAGGGTCAGCGCGTCCTTGGTCTCGAGCGACTTGACGTGAAGCTGCGCGGGCCGGGATCGGAGACGAGCACGAAATAGCGGCCCGAACCCAGCGAAGAGAGCTTGTCCTCGGCGCCCACGTCGAACACCGCGCAGCCGAGCGCCGCGCCGCTCAGGCCCCCGGTGCGGTAAAACAGGACCTGCCCCTTGCCCGGCGGCGGGGTCGGGATCTTGAGTTCGCCCTCCGCCTTGTCCTGCGCCAGCGCGGCGGGCGCGGCGGCGGTCATGGCGAGAGGCGCGGCAACCGCGACCGCGAGGGCGGCAAGCAACTTCTTCATGGCATTCATTCCCCTTTTTTTTCAGGATTTTCGTTCGCCGCCGGGGCGGGTGCCGCGAGCGGGAAGACCTCGACATTGCGGGTCTTGGCATTTGCCAGGGTGCCCGGCAGGACATTGGTGTTGCCGCCGCCGATGAAGAACCCGATCGGCCCTGCGACAGCGGTGGTGATATTGGAGACGCCGGTATTGTCCTGGCCCTTACCGAGCGAGGTCTCGCCCGCCTCCATGAAGCGGAAGCTGCGCAGCTCGATGCGGCGGCCGTTGAAATCGAGATAGCGCGCGGCCAGCACCAGCTCGCCCGCCGCCCCGGCAAGGCCGGCCTTTTTGGCGTGAACCACCTGCCCCTCGCCGGTGATCCCGGCGGGGAGAACCTCGACCCCGTCCGCCACCAAGGGCTTGGCGAGGCGGATCGGGAACATCTGGCCGGTGCCGCTGATCTTGGAGCCGAGTTCGGCCTCGACCGCAATCACGATCGGCGTTGCGGCAGGCAGAGTGATGACCGGCGCGGGATCGGCTGGCACCTCGGCGGCAAGTTCGGCGGTGAGCGTTCCGGCGGCGTCCTGTGCGGGCGCCGGATCGGCGGGCGGCGCCTCTGCCGGCGCACTCGGGGAAGCCTGCTGCAACAGCACGGCCAAGACCAGCGAGATCAAGCGACTACCCCCCTACAACCCTCACCCCCAGCATCGGCCAAGGCGGCAGGTTCGTCAACGGGGATTGCGCGCAGAGCGGGGGATCAGCGCCGTCCCTTCACGCCCTTTTCGTCCTCGAACAGTTCGGCGAGCTGCTCCATGATCGTGCCGCCCAATTGTTCGACATCCATGATCGTCACTGCGCGGCGGTAATAGCGGGTCACGTCATGGCCGATGCCGATCGCGACCAGCTGCACCGGCGAGACCTTCTCGATCCACTCGATCACGGAGCGCAGGTGGGCTTCGAGATAGCCGGCGCTGTTCACCGACAGGGTCGAATCGTCCACCGGCGCGCCGTCGGAGATTACCATCAGGATGCGGCGCTCCTCGGGGCGGTAGAGCAGGCGGGAATGCGCCCAGATCAGCGCCTCGCCGTCGATGTTCTCTTTCAGCAGCCCCTCGCGCATCATCAGCCCGAGATTGCGGCGGGCGCGGCGCCACGGCTCGTCGGCCTGCTTGTAGATGATGTGGCGAAGATCGTTGAGGCGGCCGGGGTTCGCCGGCTTGCCATCGGCGAGCCATGCCTCTCTCGACTGACCGCCCTTCCATGCGCGGGTGGTGAAGCCGAGAATCTCGGTCTTGACCCCGCAGCGTTCGAGAGTGCGCGCCAGAATGTCGGCGCTGATCGCGGCGATGGAGATCGGGCGCCCCCGCATCGAGCCCGAATTGTCGATCAGCAGGGTAACGATGGTATCCTTGAACTCGACATCGCGCTCGACCTTGTAGGACAGGGCCGTGCCGGGCGAGATGACGACGCGGGCGAGGCGGGCGGCATCGAGCACGCCTTCCTCCTGGTCGAAATCCCAGCTCCGGTTCTGCTGCGCCATCAAGCGGCGCTGCAAGCGGTTGGCAAGCCGCGTCACCACGCCCTGAAGCCCGGTGAGCTGGCTGTCGAGATAGGCGCGCAGCCGGTCAAGCTCCTCCGCATCGCACAGGTCGGGCGCGGCGACTTCCTCGTCGAAGCGGGTGGTGAAGGCCTTGTAATCGACGCTCGCGGGAACCTCGGCCTGCGGGCGGTTGGGGCGCACGGGGGCGTTGGCGGCATCGCTGTCGTCGCCCGGCTCGCCGTCGGACATGTCGCTGTCGGTCTGGGTGTCGGAGGATTGCTCCCCCTCGCCCTCGCCCTCGGCCATGTCGCCGGCCATTTCCGCACTTTGCGGATCGCCCTCGCCCTGGTTCTCGTCCTCGCCCTCGTTCTCGTCGCTCGGGCCGTCATCCTCGTCGGCGTCGTCGGTGTCGCTTTCGTCCGGCGCGTCGGTCGGGCGGGTGAGATCGAGTTCGCGCAGCATGTCGAGCGCGAGCTTCTGGAAGGCCTCCTGATCCTCGACCTTGTCCGCCAGCGCGGCAAAATCGCCGCCGACCTTCTCCTCGAGGAAGTCGCGCACCAGTTCGATCCCGCCCTGCGCCCTGGCCGGCACCGCCTCGCCCGTCAGCGCCTCGCGCACCAGCAGGGCAAGCGCGGTCTGCAAGGGGACTTCCGAGGAGTTCTGCGCGCGCACGATCTTGTCGGACGCGGTCCGCAGCTCGGTCGCGGCGTCGAGATTGGCCTTGATGCCGCCGAAGCGGTTCGCGCCCAGCGCCTCGTAACGCACCTGCTCGATCGCGTCATAGCAGGCCCGCGCAATCGGCTCGGGCGGAGCGGAACGGGCGTGGAGCGCGGCGTCGTGGTGGCGCAGCTTGAGCGCGAAGCTGTCGGCAAAGCCGCGCGCCTCGGTCACCTGATCGGCGGGCAGATCGCGCCCGGGCAGCGGCACGCGGAAGCGGTTGCCCGCCGCGCCCGGCACATCCGCGCTCCACGCGACCTCGACCTCCGCATCGCGCGCAATCGCGCGGCTCGCGCCGGTGAGCGCCTGTTTGAACAGATCGAGCGGGGACTGGTCGGCCATGGCTTAGAGGATCGACTGGCCCGTCTTGGCCCAGTCAGCCATGAAGCCCTCGATCCCCTTGTCGGTGAGGACGTGCTTGAAGAGGGCGTGGATCACCGCAGGCGGAGCGGTCATCACGTCGGCGCCAATCTTGGCGGCTTGCAGCACATGGTTGGTGTGGCGCACCGAGGCGACGAGGATTTCGGTGGCGAAATTGTAGTTGTCATAGATCAGGCGGATGTCCTCGATCAGGTCCATGCCGTCAAAGCCGTTGTCATCGTGGCGGCCGACGAAGGGCGAGATGAAGCTCGCGCCCGCCTTGGCTGCCAGCAGCGCCTGGTTGGCCGAGAAGCACAGCGTGACATTGACCATCGTGCCTTCCGAGGACAGCGCCTTGCAGGTCTTGAGGCCGTCCACCGTCAGCGGCACCTTGATGCAGACATTGTCGGCGATCTTCCGGAGCACCTCGGCCTCCTTCATCATCGTCGCATGGTCCAATGCGACCACCTCGGCGCTGACCGGACCATCGACGATGCCGCAGATCTCGGCGGTGACTTCCTTGAAGTCGCGCCCCGACTTGGCGATCAGCGAGGGATTGGTGGTCACCCCGTCGAGCAGGCCGGTGGCGGCGAGGTCGCGGATCGCATCGATCTCGGCGGTGTCGACGAAGAATTTCATGGGGTCACTCCAGTGTTTCTGCGATTGGCGGCGCACGGCGGCCGGAATAAGGGGCACGCATGACAAACAGGACCATGCGAATTGCGATGCTGCTTGCCGCCCTTGCCGGCGCTTGGCAACCGTCGAAAGCGTCGGCTTCCGATGAAGATGCGCAATTCTGGCTGCTCGGCTTCGCCAGAGGCAAGCTCGACGGGGACGTGTTCCTGATCGTGGACAGCTCGCAGCGGGTGCGCGAGGCGAGAATCGGCCCCGACCAGCAGACCATCCGCGTGACGGTCGAGAAGGGCTTTGCCGACAACAAGCTGCGGCTCGGCGGCGGCGCGGCGGTTTTCGAGACGGCCGGCCAGACCGAGCTGCGCCCGCACCAGCAGTTCCGCTTCATCAACGGCGGCTGGGACGTGCGCACCCGGTTCGAGCAGCGCTTCTTCCCCGGAGCCGACCGCACCGAATTGCGCATCCGCCAGCGGGTGCAATATTCCCGCGAGGTGTCGGAAAAGGTCGAGCTGATCGGCTCGGCCGAATGGTTCGGCGTGGTGCAATCGCGCAGCCGGAGCCGCGATCCCGACGCAACCGAGCAGGTGCGCCTGCTGGTCGCAGCGGCGGTGGATGTGGGCGGCGGGTTCGAGATCCAGCCGGGCTATCTGCTGTGGTACACGCCGCGCGCGGCCCGCGCCGATGCGATCAGCCATGTCCCGCAGGTAGCGATCAACTACCGCTTCTAGCACGCGCCTGGCGAGCGCGGCTAGACCCGCCCGAGGCCGCCGAACACGCCGATCAGCACCGGATCGCGGGTGCGTTCCGGATCGGCGCGGATCGCGGCTTCCTCGCGCCCGATCTCGCCCCAGATGGCATCGTCGATCTGGCGGCCGAAGCGGTCGGCAACGCCCGCCACATCCACGCCGGTCAGCGCCGAGAGCGCCTCCCCGAGCAGCGGATCGCGGCTGAGGCGCATCGCCTCGCCGAGTTCCGGCACCACCGCATCGAGCAGCGCCGTGCCCACTTCCTGCCTGAGGTAGAGGCTCGCCGCGTCCGGGCCGCCGCGCACCAGCGCGACCGCGTTCTCGAAGCCGATCACCCGGATCGCGTCGGTGACGACCGGCGCGGCGCGGTAGCTCGCGTCGATCGCGAAGGTGGCGAAGCGCTCCTCCAGCCGGTCCTTGAACAGGGGCGAGGTGAGGATGCGCGAGAGCACATCGCCGCGGGTGCCCAGGACACCGCCCAGCCCCAGCCGCGCCACCTGCTCGTCCCAGAAGCCGCCCGGCGCGGTCAGGCGCGCAAAGGCGTTCTCGGTGGCGAGCAGCAGCATCCGGCGCACCGCCTCGACCATGCTGAAGCCGCCGCCCATGCTGGCACATCCGGGCAGCAGCAGGAGCGCCGCCCCGCCAGCGGCGCCGGCGAGCAGAGCGCGGCGGGTCGGCGTGCGGGCGGCGGGAGGGTGCGTGACAATTGCGGTCATTGGTCCAGTCTCCAAGCTTGCCCTTGGCCTATGCCCGTCTCCATATAACCCCAAGATGAACCGCGTCCGCCTGCTTGTGTTGAATGCTGCGCTCGGCCCGCTGGATTACCGGCTGCCCGAGGGCGTGGCTGCGCCTGCGGGCAGCGTGGTGATGGCTCCGCTGGGTCCGCGCAAGGTGATGGGGATCGTGTGGGACGAGGGCCGTCTGCCGGGCGAGGCCATCGCCTTCGAGCGCCTGCGCCCGATCCTCGAAGTGCTGCCCGTCCCGCCGCTGCCTGCCCCCTTGCGGCGGCTGATCGAATGGACCGCCGACTATTACTGCGCGCCGCTCGCCAGCGTTGCGCGCATGGCGCTGGCAAGCGGCGGGGCGCTCGGCGGCCCGGCGACGATGACCGAATACCGGCTGACGGGAGCGGAAGGCTCGGGGCGCCTGACCGCGCAGCGCAAGGCGGCGATGGAGCGGCTCGCGGGCGAGCAGGGCACCATGCGCGAGCTGGCGGCGACCGCGGGCGTCTCGGAAGGCGTGCTGCGCGGCATGGCAGGCGCGGGGCTGCTCGGGCCGGTGACAGTCGCCATCGACCGGCCCTACCCGCCAGCCGACCCGGCGTTCCACCAGCCTGACCTGTCGGAGGTGCAAGCCCGGGTCGCGGCCACGCTGGTTGACGCAGTGAAGGCCCGCGCCTTTGCCCCCTTCCTGCTCGACGGCGTGACCGGCTCGGGCAAGACCGAGACCTATTTCGAGCCTGTCGCCGAGGCGATCCGGCTGGGGCGGCAGGTGCTCGTCCTGCTCCCCGAGATCGCGCTGACCGAGAATTTCCTCGCCCGCTTTGCCGCCCGCTTCGGCGCGCCCCCGGTGCTGTGGCATTCCTCGCTCAAATCGACCGAGCGGCGGCGGGCGTGGCGGGCGATTGCCGAGGGTTCGGCGCAAGTGGTGGTCGGCGCACGCTCGGCGCTGTTCCTGCCCTATGCCAATCTCGGCCTGATCGTGGTCGATGAAGCCCACGAGATCAGCTTCAAGCAGGATGACGGGGTGCGCTACAATGCCCGCGACGTGGCGGTGATGCGCGCCCGGTTCGAGGCTATCCCCGTGGTGCTCGCCAGCGCCACCCCGGCGCTGGAAAGCCTGCACATGGCGAGCCAAGGCATCTACACCAAGCTCGATCTGCCCGCCCGCTTCGGCGGAGCGAGCCTGCCTGCGGTACGCCTCGTCAATCTCACCGAGGAGAAGCCGGGGAGCCAACGCTGGCTCGCCGGACCGCTGGTCGAGGCCTTGCGCGACCGGCTGGCCAAGGGCGAGCAATCGCTGCTGTTTCTGAACCGCCGCGGCTATGCCCCGCTGACGCTTTGCAGGAATTGCGGGCACCGCTTCAAATGCCCTTCGTGCAGCGCCTGGCTGGTCGAGCACCGCCTTTCCGCCCGCCTCGCCTGCCACCATTGCGGGTTCGAGACGCGGGTGCCCGAAGCCTGCCCCGAATGCGGCGAGAGCGATTGCCTTGTCGCCTGCGGGCCGGGGGTGGAGCGGATCGCCGCCGAGGTCGCCGAGCTGTTCCCCGAGGCGCGTGTAGCAGTCGCTACATCGGACACCCTCAACACCCCCGAACGCGCCGCCGAGTTCATCGCCCGGGCCGAGGCGAAAGCGATCGACATCATCATCGGCACCCAGCTCGTGACCAAGGGCTTCCACTTCCCCGAACTCACACTGGTCGGCGTGGTCGATGCCGACCTCGGCCTCGAGGGCGGAGACCTGCGCGCCGGCGAGCGCACCTTCAGCCAGATCGCGCAGGTCGCGGGGCGTGCGGGCCGCGGAGCCAAGCCGGGCGAGGTGCTGATCCAGACGCGCCACCCCGATGCCCCCGTCATCGACGCGCTGGCCAAGGGCGACCGCGACGCCTTCTACGAGGCCGAAACCCAAGGCCGCCGCGATGCCGGCGCGCCGCCCTTCGGGCGCTGGGCGGCGATCATCCTCTCCTCCGAGGACGAGAAGGAAGCCCGCGAGGCAGCGGCACGGCTGGGCGACGTGCGCCCGCGCCTCGCCGATGTGCAGATCCTCGGCCCCGCCCCTGCCCCGCTGGCGCTGCTGCGCGGGCGCTACCGCTACCGCTTCCTCGTCAACGCAAGGCGCAGCGCGAATTTGCAGGCGATGCTGCGCGACTGGATCGGCGCAGTGCAATTCGCCCCCGGGGTGCGCGTGGGCGTGGATGTGGACCCCTATTCCTTCGTCTGACGAAACCGAAAGGGGGTGCTGCGCGTAACCCCTCCCATGACCCGCCCCGTTCTCGTGCCGATCCTCGGCGACCAGCTTTCGCGCAATCTCTCCAGCCTCGAAGGCCTCACCCCGCAGGAAACCCGCATCCTGATGATGGAGGTGTGGGACGAGGCGACCTATGTGAAGCACCACAAGCAGAAGATCGTGCTCATTTTTTCGGCAATGCGCCATTTCGCCGAGGAGCTCCGCGCGGAGGGCTGGCAGGTCGATTACATCCGCCTCGACGATCCGGACAACACCGGCAGCTTCACCGGCGAGGTCGCCCGCGCCGTCGAACGCCATGCCCCGTCCGGAATCCGCGTCACGGAGAGCGGCGAGTGGCGGGTGCACGAGGCGATGCTCGAATGGGAGGGCCGATTCCCCTGCCCCGTCGCGATCCTGCCCGACACGCGCTTCATCGCCACCCATGCCGAGTTCCGCAAATTCGCCGAGGGGCGCAAGCACCTGACGATGGAGTATTTCTACCGCGAGATGCGGCGGAAAACCGGGCTGCTGATGGAGGGCGACAAACCCGTCGGCGGCGTCTGGAACCTCGATGCGGAAAACCGCGAGCCGCCCAAACAGGGCCTGCGCGCTCCGCCCACCCCCAAATTCGCGCCCGACGCGATCACGCGGGAGGTCATCGCGCTGGTCGGCGAGCGCTTCGCCGATCACTTCGGCGATCTGGAACCTTTCGGCTGGCCCGTCACCCGCGCCGCGGCGCTGGAAGCCGCCGGGGCCTTCTTCGCCCGCCGCCTTGAACTCTTCGGTCCCTATCAGGACGCGATGCTCGACGGGGAGGACGATCTCTACCACTCGATGCTCTCGACCAGCCTCAATATCGGGCTGCTCGATCCGCTCGAACTGTGCCGCGAAGCCGAGGCTGCCTATAAATCGGGCAGGGCTCCGTTAAACTCCGTAGAGGGCTTCATCCGCCAGATCATCGGGTGGCGCGAATATGTGCGCGGCTTCTACTGGCACCAGATGCCGGGCCTTGCCGCTGCCAATGAATTGGGCAGCCACCGCCCGCTCCCCGAGTTCTTCTGGACCGGCAAGACCGACATGCGCTGTCTTGCCGACTGCATCCGCACCACCCGCGAGGATGCCCATGCCCACCACATCCAGCGGCTGATGGTGCTCGGCAATTTCTGCCTCATTGCCGGGATCGATCCGGCCGAGGTCGCCGACTGGTATCTCGCCGTCTATGCCGATGCCTATGAATGGGTCGAGCTGCCCAATGTCGCGGGCATGGTGCTCTATGCCGACGGCGGCCGCCTCGCGACCAAGCCCTATGCGGCGAGCGGCAACTACATCAACAAGATGAGCAATTACTGCGGCAAGTGCCGCTACAAGGTCGCGCAGAAGACCGGGCCGGGCGCCTGCCCGTTCAACCCGCTCTACTGGCACTTCATGAACGCGAACCGCGCCCGGCTTGAAAGCAACCACCGCATCGGCCGCATCTATGCCACCTGGGACCGCATGGGCGAGGCCAAGCAGCGCGACTATCTGGAAAGCGCCGAGAAATTCCTCGACTCTCTCGTGCCTGCGGGCGAAGGCTGGGCGAGAAACATCTGAGGGAGAGGCCCCATGCTGACCATCCACCACCTGCGCCTGTCGCAATCCGAACGCATCGTCTGGCTCGCCGAGGAGCTGGGGCTGGACTACGACCTCAAGCTCTACAACCGCCGCAGCGACAACCGCCTCGCGCCCGACGAATACAAGGCGCTGCACCCGATGGGCATCGCCCCCGTCATCACCGAGGGCGATTTCGTGCTCGGCGAGAGCGGCGCGATCATCGACTATATCGTCGCCAAATATGCCCCCGACACCGCGCTGGTGCCCGGCGCGGATCACCCCGACTTTGCCGACCACCTGTTCTACTACCACTGGGCCAACGCGACCTTCATGACCAATGGCATGATGGCGCTGGTGGCGCAGTTCATGGGCGCGGCCGAGATGCCGCCTTTCGTCGCCGACCGGGTGCAGAAAGGCTGGGCGATCGTCGAGAAGCGCCTTGGCGAGGCCGACTATTTCGGCGGATCGCAGCTGACCACCGCCGACATCATGATGGGCTTCCAGCTCACCACCAGCCGCGCCATGAGCGGCATGGCGATCGACCACCTGCCCAATTTGCAGGCATACCTGAAGCGCATCGGCGAGCGCCCCGCCTACCAGCGCGCCATGGCCAAGTGCGAACCGGGGATGCCGCCGAAGCTGGATTGAGCGGCACGCTCGTCATTGCGAGGAGCGCAGCGACGCGGCAATCCATGGACCGACCGTCAGGCAGGCGGAAACCCGGGGCGACGCTGGCTTGCCCGCGAAAACCGCTACCGCCCCTCGCGCCGCAGCAACTCCGCCTTGATCTCCAGCCCATAGGCATAGCCCCCGAGCGACCCGTCGCCCGCGATCACGCGGTGGCAGGGGATCAGCACCGCCACATGATTGGCCCCGTTCGCCCCGCCGACCGCGCGGCTGGCCTTGGGGTTGCCGAGTGCGGCGGCCAGTTCGCCATAGGAGCGCGTTTGCCCATGCGGGATGCGGCGCAGTTCCTCCCAGACGCGCTGCTGGAAGGCGGTGCCTTTCACGTCGAGCGGAATTGCGGCGCTGCCCGGGCCGGGCTGCTCGACCGCTGCCACCACCTGCGCAAACAGATCGCGGAAATCCTCGCCCGCCGCCACCAGTTCGGCCTTCGGGAAGCGCGCGCGCAGTTCGGCCTCGCCCTCTCCGAAAGCGAGGCAGCACACGCCCTTGTCGGTTGCCGCCACCAGAATCTCGCCCAGCGAGGTCGGCAGCACCGCCCAATGCACCCGCTTGCCCGCGCCGCCCCTGCTCCAGTCGCCCGCGCTCATTCCCAGCCTGCCTTTCGTCTCTGCATAGAATTGTCCAGACCCCCCGTAGCCCGCCTCTGACAGGGCTTCGGTCACCCCTAGACCCCGGCTCAACCCCGCCCGCACGCGCTCCTCGCGGCAGGCTCTGGCAAAAGCGGCCGGCGAGAGGCCAGTGCTGCGTTTGAACAGGCGCTGGAAGTGGGTCGGGGTATAGCCGGTCAGCCCGGCGAGCGCCGCCAGCGTCATCGCGCCCCGCTCGCGGATCGCAGCAATCGCGGCGAGCACGCAGGCCTCCTCGGCGCTCAGGCTGTCGGGAGAGCACCGCTTGCACGCCCTTAGCCCCGCCTTGCCCGCCTCTTGCCCGCTTTCATAGAAGCGCACATTGCGCCTCAGGGGCGCCCGCGCGGGGCACGAGGGGCGGCAATAGATGCCGGTCGAGTGGACGCCGGTGACAAAGGCGCCGTCGAAGCGGCGGTCCTTGTCGAGCACCGCCTGCCAGCGCTCCTCGTCGGTGATGTTCGCGGAATGTTTCACGTGAAACACTCTGCCACAGCCGAGGCCCTGCTGCACCCCCGGAGCTTGCGCTCAATCTTGCCGCACGGCTCGCTTCGCGGTGAAAAGCGGTTATAACTGCCGCCATGACCCGCTTCCTCGGCGCGCTTGCCCTGCTTCTTGCCCTGCTTGCCCTCCCCGCATCGGCCGACCCGGGCGATATAGGCGCGGCCTCGCGCGGGGTGGTGCGGGTGGTGATCATCGGCGCGGAGGGCGACCAGCCCGTTCCCGTCAGCCACGGCACCGGCTTTGCCGTCTCGGCGACCCGGATCGTCACCAATGCCCATGTCGTCGCCGATGCCGCGCAGGACGATACCCTGCGGATCGGCATTGTCCCGGCCGAGGGCGCAGGCGGTGCCTTTGCCCGGGTGGTGGCGGTGTCGCCCCGCAACGATCTTGCCCTGCTCGAGATCGCCTCCGGCAGCCTGCGCCTGCCCCCGCTCGCGCTCGCCGGGAGCGTCAGCAGCGAGCTCGGGGAGGTCTCGGCGGTGGGCTATCCGATGAATGTCGACCTCGCACAGGGCCTCGACATGGCCGACATCTTCCGCGCCCAGCCGCCGGTCAAGTCGCGCGGGTTCCTGTCGGGCGAGCGCCCCTCGCGCCAGTTCGACACCATCCTCCACACCGCTCCCATCGCGCGCGGCAATTCGGGCGGACCGCTGCTCGACCCGTGCGGGCGGGTGATCGGGGTCAACTCCTTCAGCGCCGATTCGGCGAGCGGGGACGCGGAGTTCTACTTCGCGGTGTCCATGCGCGAGCTCCTGCCGTTCCTGCGCAAGAACGGGGTCGAGCCGGTGGTCAATGCCCTGCCCTGCCGCTCGATCGACGAGCTGAACGCCGAGGAACGCCAGCGCATGGAGGCTGCCCAGTCGGAAGCCCGCGCCGCTCTGGCCGAGCGCACCGAGACCCTGCGCGAGGTGCGCGAGAAAGCCCGCCTCACCGCGCAGATGGAAGTGCTCGAGACCCGCGAGAACCGCATGGCGCTGGCGCTGATCGCGCTGATCGCCTGCATCGGTGCAGGCTATGCCGCCGCCGTGTGGCGCGGCGACGAGGCGCGGCGCACCCATGTGCGGCTGGCCGCGGCGGTCTCGGCCGGGGCGCTGGGGCTAGCCGTGCTGCTATGGGTCACCCGCCCGGGCCTGACGCAGATCGAGGAGCAGGTCGCCGCCGCCGTCGCCAGGGCCGAGGGGCGCAGCGCGCCGGCCTCGCCGACCGCCGGCGCCGAGGCGGCCGAGGGCGCGCTGATCTGCACCCTCGTGCCCGAACGCAGCCGCGTCACCACCGCCCGCACCGATGATGTCGCGCTCGAATGGTCGGCCGATGGCTGCGTCAACGGGCGCACGCAATATGGCCTCGGGCAAGGCGGCGAATGGCAGCGCATCTTCGCCGCGCAGGAGGATGCCGCGCTCGCGGTCAACACCTATGATCCCGAGACCCGCACCCTCAGGACCGATCGCTATCTGCTCGGCGCGCAGGCGCTCGCCGCCGCGCGCGAGGCGCGGGCCGCCTATACGCCGCCGGCCTGCGGGGTGAGCGATGCCGCCCGCACCCTCGGCGAACAGCAATCCGCCCTGATCGCCACCCTGCCCGACCGCCCCAACGAGCGGCTGGTCTATTCGTGCAGCACCAGAAAATAGCGGGCGCCGCCCCCGTTCAGCAGAAGTTCAGCCGTTTCCCGCCATCAAACCCATGAAATCTCGTGGTTTTTGCAGATATGACGCGGGTGCGGGGTTGGAGGCTTTCCCTGATCATGGCGGCGAGCGCCGCCGCTGTCTGTTCCGGTCCGGCGCAGGCACAAGGCGCCCCTCCCGAGCCCGAAACCGGCACCATCGAAGTGCGCGGCAAGCGCGAGATCGACAGGGAGGTGGTCGCCGGGAACCTGCGTGAACTCACCAGCAGGATCGGCTTCACCGGCGTGACACCGCGGTTTTACGCGCCGCTCTGCCTCCACGTTATCGGACCCGACATCGAGGCGAACCGCGTCATCGCCCGACGCATCACCGGGGCCGCGAAATCAGCGGGGCTCAAGCAACCTGGGCCCGGTTGCCGCGAGAACGCGCTGGTCATCATCGTCGACGAGCCATCCCGCCTGTTCGAAAGGCTGGTGGCGCGCCGCCACTGGATGGTCGGCGAGATCGGACGCGATGCGAGCCTGCGGCGGCTGCGCGAGGAACTCGGTTCCGGCAAGCCGGCGATCGCCTGGAACAGGACGACCTTTTCCTCCCGGGGCGTAAATTTCGTCTCGGAGCCGGGCGCAGCCCCCTTCCGGCGCGAACCGCGCGCTTCCCGGCTGACCGACGCCGTGGTCCGGCCCAAGGTCGTGTCGGTGGTCGTGTTCGACGGCGACCGGATCGGCACGGCAACGCCGGTCCAGCTTGGCGACTACGCCGCCCTCCAGTTGCTCGGCACGCCGAGGCGGAACATCGCTTTCGGCGCGGTATCGGCGCGCTCGATCCTCAGCCTGTTCGCCGAAGACCCGGACATGGCGCCGGACAGCATGACTGCTTTCGACCGCGCCTATCTCAAGGGCCTTTATGCAAATACCGGCCCCGGCTTGCGCGGACCGGTGACACGGGCGGTGCTCGCCGCCTATGAGGAGCAATGTGTGGACGAGGAGCCGGATTGCCAGTTCCTCGTGCCGAAAGGCGGCGAATGAGCAGGAGCGCGCAAAGGTGAAGCGGAGCAAGTGGCTGGTGGTGATCGGGGCCGTGCTGGCGCTGCTGCTCGCGGGGCGCATGGTCCTGCGCTATCTCGACTGGCAGGCGTCCGAGGCGCAGCGCCAGCAGGCACCCGTTTCGCCGCCCTGACGCCGCGTCCGCTTCGCACCTGCACAAATCCCGCCCCTCTTGGCTTGCGCGGTCGGGAATCAATTGCTAGGCGCGCGCCAGCTTTGAAGGGGCGCCCCTGTGCGCGCCCCGCTCCCAAGGCCCAAGCAAGACCCCTTACGAGTTTTCCGAGAGGACGAGACGCGCGTGGATATTTCCGCCGGTATCAAGGCTAGCCTGGCTGGACGCTATGCCTCGGCCCTGTTCGATCTGGCTGCCGAGAATGGCAAGGTGACCGCGGTCGAGAAGGATCTCGAGACGCTGGGCGCTGCCCTGTCCGAATCGGCCGATCTGGCGGCGCTGACCACCAATCCCGAGCTTGCCCGCGATGTGCAGGGCAAGGCGATGGCGGCTGTGGCCAAGAAGCTGAAGCTTTCGCCGCTCACCACCAATTTCCTCGGCGTGCTGGCCGGCAACCGCCGCCTTGCCAAGCTGCCCGCGATCATCACCGCCTTCAAGGCGATCGCCGCCGCCCAGCGCGGCGAAGTGACCGCGACAGTGACCAGCGCCCACCCGCTCAGCGACGACCAGATCGCCGCGCTCAAGACCAAGCTGACCGCGCGCGAAGGCCGCACGGTCATGCTCTCCGCCTCGGTCGACCCCGACCTGCTTGGCGGCCTCGTCGTCACCATCGGATCGCAGCGCATCGATGCCTCGATCCGCACCCGTCTCAACTCGCTTGCCCAAGCCATGAAGGCCTAAAGGACAAACCCATGGAAATCCGCGCCGCAGAAATCTCGAAGGTCATCAAGGACCAGATCGCCAATT
>VFQM010001838.1_pt1 | contig 17358 bp, 26 predicted proteins | sample 3512391 | NCBI WGS metagenome assembly VFQM01 (sample SAMN10412369, study PRJNA504923) | tailings metagenome | isolation source: Replicate 1 from Balatoc abandoned mine | place: Philippines
TTCGAAGCCTTGGGAATTAAATACCAAGTCCAAGACCTGATCGAACTTATTGAGTGAGGTGAATCATGTCCCCAAATATTCTAGCGCTGGTACAGCGCGGTGCATACACCGTTACGGTGTCTTTTCAAGGCTTCGACAAGGAGCACACTTACGTAGCTAACTGCCATATCCGACAACTTGTGCCTGGAGATTTCGTGGTCGTCAAGTACCATCCTAAAGACGGGCCTGAGAGACTCTCGGTTGCACAGGTTCGGCGTGTAGATAGTCAAGTGACTATCGCTGCAGATGACATGCGCAGGTACGATTGGGTTGTCTCTGTGATTGACATTGCAGACTATCTCCGAATCGCGGCTGACGAGCAGGTTATCAAAGACTTGCTCGAAAAGAGCGAAGCTCGACGGCAACGTGACCAAGTGTTCTCTGCCCTTCGTGAAACGTTGGACAGTGAAGCGCAGGTTCAAATCTCTGGAATCATCGGGAGTGTACTGTGAACACACAAATGCAGGAAGCATTCAAGGCTGCGGGTGTCAAGCCCAAATCTCTGACTGAGCGGGTCTGGAACTTCGTAAAAGACAACCCGAACTGCACAGCCAGGACTGTAGAGGCCACCTATGGCCCGTCTTCCGCTCAGACTTTGAGCGATATGTTCAGACGAGATATGCTCAAGCGCTCTTCGATGCCGACTCGTGATCGACAAGGTAAGATGCGTGACGTCTGGACTTACCGTGTCGCATCTGACACCTATGAGCCGCTGCCAAAGCCCAAGCCTCGCGTCAAACCCGCTCAGGCGTCGCACCCCTTAGTCGTGGGGACGTTGAATCTGCCTGACGTCAATCACCCTGCCATCACCACAGCGACGCTTGCACCCTCTGAACCTCAAAGGGTAAACTTGACAGCCCTTGTTGACGGCCTGACTGTGGCCGAGGCAAGGGCTTTGTACCACCAACTCAAACTGATGTTTGGATAAGGCAACCTGTGAAAGAATACGGCACACCCGACACTGACTATACGGCTTACAAGACACTGCTCAAGCATGTGGAAGGTATGGACGTAAATTACATACTACACAACCCTCGTGTGCCTATCGACGCAAGGATGTGCCAGTTGCCTCAAAGCCTTACAGTGCAAGCTGTGCTTGCATCTGGAAAGGTTATTTCTTGTTTTCAACCCTCCCCTGGAAAACCTGCGAGAATCAAATGACTGAAAAGTTTCGCCTCAGTGCTGACGGCACTACAGCAATCGACACAGAAGTGTCGTACTACCCAATGAGCACTTGCCCCAAGGGAGTCAAGGTGCAGCTGCATACGAATGGGGGCGTCGCCATGTACGGCAACATTCGCTCCATGAAGGAGGCAGCGTTCTACAAGGGCTGGCGCCCAGTACCTGCAGGGCTGAAAGATGTTTAAGGCTCTGAAGGCGCGGTTTCAACGCCCCACAATCCGAGAACTTGCCGAAGACGAGTTGTACGACGCCACTATTAACCTGCTTGCTGCGCAGGCTCGAAGTGAAGCGGCTGAAGCCGATGTGACCACTTACACAAAGCAAGTGAGCCGTTTGAAAGCTTTTTTAAAGGAAGAAAAAGATGACAGCCCTGAACAAGACTCTTAAACGCCAGCTGGTAGGCTTGGCTATGCAGGATGTGCCTCAGATCGACTACGACTCGCTTATCCGCGACAAGGCGGTTAAGCTGGGCAGGGCTTCGATTCCGAAGGAAGTTCTCGACTTCATGGACAAGTACCCAAGGTTCTCACCACCTGCTCGGGAGCTGTACTACCGCGACTTCGGCTACGTCCGTTTCTATGGTGACCCTGAAGACGCAAATCTTATACCGGAAATCAGCAAAGCTATCACACCACTGGTAGCCAAACGATCTGAGCAGACCATATCTCGGCGTAAACTTGCAACAGAACTTGAAGCCCTGCTGAGCAATGTCCGTACACACAAGCAGCTGCAACTGCAGATTCCAGAGCTTAGCCCTTACCTCGAAAAGCTTGTACCTGTAGCTCCACTGACACAAACTCTGCCAGCCACTACCGAGACATTCGCCAAGCTACGAGCTGCAGGCTGGAAGCCTAAGACAGTCAAGGCCAAGAAGGCTTGATTGCCATGCAGACCCGCCTGCAGTCGCTGCTTGAAGTTGCGGTAAGCACTTTCGTTGCCTTTTGGTTGTCTGTGCTTGTCGGCTACTTTACCTACCCGATATTCGGACACAAGTTCTCTGTATTGGACAACATGGCCTTAACGAGCGTCTTTACAGTCTGGAGTATGATTCGAAGCTACTGGCTTCGAAGATTCTTCGACTGGTACTTTACAGGGAGGTACACATGCAAGAAGCTGGAGAAATAGTAGTTACCAGAGACCCTGCGGGTCACATCCTGGCTGTCACCAGACAGGACGCTGAGGGTGTGATTCTTAAAGTGTTGGCTATCAGCACTCCACTCTACAACTCAATCAGCCTGGAAGACCTGCAGCTACTCGCTAATGATCGGCCATCTGAAGGTGAAGCTTTGTATGTCTGGGCTACAGATGCAGAGGCTGTGTTGCGAAGTCTTGCCCGCTCTCCGGTGACTGGAACCTACGGAGAGGGTCTCGTTCGCTGCAGGGATATTTTCTCAGTCCCAGAAACAGACAGTGAACTTGGCAAGCTGTGGACGAAAGCAATGCTCGACCCGGCAGCTGTACCTGATTATATCGAAGGTCAGGTAGCAAGTCTTAACCGGGAAATCGAAAACCTTGAACTTGAGATGCGCAAGTTGCAAACACTTGCACAGGACAAAATCAGAGAAGTCAATAAAATTCGGAGTAAGTCATGCTAGTTGATTCTAAAGTCGAGTCTGTGGAGTACGCACCAGATGGTGTAAAGAGCTACTATGCTCAGAAGCGTGCTCAACAGCGCCTGAAGCGGGAGAATAACCGCCTTTACGCTACTGAGTTCCTGAAGCGGCACAAGGTGCCTTTCGTGGCCCTGAATCATGGGTACATGCTGCGAATCACGATGCCAGATGAAGTGATCGACTTCTACCCTACAACCGGCTTGTGGCAGGCAAAGGCTGAGACACGTCGAGGCATCTTCAACCTGTGGAAGCATGTGCGTGACAAGCTCCACAAAGGGGACGCAGATGGCAGTTGAAGCACCGGTTGAGTCGTCTCGTGAGACGATAGAGCAAGAACTGCTGCGCCTGCTGGACAAGCACAAAGTCCTGATAACGACGTTTGCCGCCGATATGCTGGGAGTCTCTCGCCAGAAGGCGTTATGGCACTTTCACCGGCTGCGTGATGCTGGTAGGTGCCACCATGCGACCACAGTGCGCGCTGGCTCCAGACACTTCGTATGGGCTGCAGGCACATCCTGCTCAATGACAGAGCCGCAGATCAGGGAAGCAGTGCTTCGGCAGCATGCCGGGGCCAAAGCTGAATCCCTGGCAGGTGCGCGGTTCAAAACGACATTCGTAGATGGGGTGAACCCCTGGACAGGAGAGCCTATGAAATAATTTCGCTAGACCGCTTCCATAAACCAAAAATCTGTGTAGAATTCAATTCATCCAAACGAGCAATACCGCTCACAACCAAGCCAGGAGTTATCATCATGTTTGAAATCATCGACAACATCGAAGTCCCTGCAACCGTCGCTACCCGCAACCGTACTCGCGGTGTGTTAGCCCAGACCCTCGACTCGCTGGAAGTCGGTCAAGGTTTCATCTTCGACAGCGACAAGCCCCTGAAGACCCACTACTCCAAGGTGTCGCCTTCCAAGTTCCCTAGCGCTGAAGGCTTTAACAAGAAGTTCCGCCTGTGGGTCGCTGGCGAAGGCAAGGTCGGCGTGAAGCGTCTGGAAGACGTGGCCGTGTCGGAAGGCGACGGCGAACACGCCGATGACGGCACCAACACTGATGCCCAGTAAGCATCAAGGCTGATTGCGTAAGCGAAGCCCCTCCTAGTGAGGGGCTTTTCTCATTTTCAAAGGAAGAATCTTATGAAGCCGCAGCTGGCGAATGATGCAAACCTAGACAAACTTGTCTACCCTGTAGGTGTGCAACCCAAAATTGACGGTGTTCGAGCACTGAACATTAACGGCACACTAACAGGCCGCAGCCTTGATCCATTCAAGGGATTCGGAATCACCGAGTATTTCAGCAAACCTGAGTTCAAGTATCTCGACGGCGAGATGACGCTAGGCGATAACTCGGCAAGCCTTGATCGCCTGTGCAGCCTTACGACAAGCGCTATGGGTGCGTTCAAGGGTGTGACTGAAATGGCAGACCTGCATTGGTGGGTTTTCGATTTTCTAGCTCACCCATCACAGAGCTACCAAGATCGCTACAATATGGCAGCTAAGGCAGTGGAGCTTTTGCAGCATCCTCGGGTACATCTTGTACCCCTGCACATCGCCAACAACCGCGAAGAGCTGGACGCGCTGATCGCCCGCTTCTTTGACGAAGGCTATGAGGGAGCTATTATCCGAAACCTTGATGCGCCAGCTAAGGAAGGCCGACCCAGCAAGGTGAAGCAGGAACTTGTCCGGGTCAAGGGTTGGATGGACAGCGAAATGCTTGTGACTGGCTTTACTGAAGGGCAGACCAATACCAACGAGGCCAAGACAAACACCCTGGGCCGCACAGAGCGCAGCAGCGCTAAAGACGGCATGGTGCCTAACGGCATGGTCGGCAGCATTCAGGGCACACTTATTGGCGACTGCTTTCACCCCATCACAGGCGAGCAGCTCTTCGCTGATGGCCTGCCCATCACTATTGGCACAGGCACTATGACTGATGCCGAATTGCTGGACTACTTCAAGCACCCCGAGAAGCTGGTGGGCCATCCAGTCAAGTTCAAGCACCTTGCTCACGGCGTCAAAGACTTGCCCCGTATGGGCAACTACATTAGCCACAGGCTGAAGGAGGATATGTGAGAAACGAGGCAGTTCTGGCCGGAGCGGCAGCTGCTATAGTGCTGGCTTTAGTCGGCGTTAATGCTTACATGCGCTATGAGCGCATAATGCTGACTGCAAAGGAGGCCTACGCAAAAGGCTACGAAGCAGGCAGGGCCGCTGTCTCTACACCTAAAGTATGTACGGCTTGGTGGTTTGGCGAAGACGCTAAAGCCAGACACGCTCAAGCAGTTGAGGCTTACTGTAAAGGAAGGAAATGAATGAGTGAAGAATCAGACGCAATTCGCAGAACTCTAACCGAGATGCTGCTCAAGCTGAGCAATCCGCACTGGATGCCTCAGAACCCTCTCCACTACATCAGCAACCTCACACCTGAGCATGTGGGCCAGTTGAACCTCATGTGGGTAATATCTGGAAGACCTGAGTTCAGTTCAAGGTTCTTTCCAGACAACCTTGCGAATTGGGAACTTGCAGGCCGTGTAAGTGTGCAGATGATTGACAACTACCCGGTGCGGGAGTATGCGACACTCTTTCCTGAATCGGAGTTCTACCGGTTCCTGAAGCAGCACCCGCAAGTTTTTGCCAGATACATGCCTATGGCGAACTGGCGCAAACACTTCTCAAGGAAATCAAGGCATGGCGTATAAAGAATTGCCACCTTTTGAGGCAGTAGACCGTGCAATCTCTTCACTGTCACTGCCCTTCACTCCAGCAAAGCTACAAGTGGAGGATGCAGCAGATGCAGTATCCTCGGGCAGATTTGCATTCTTTTACGATGTGGGGGTCGGCAAGACTGCCGTATCCACCATTGCCGCTACGGCTCTGGGCTCTGAATACAAGATTGTTATCTGCCCGCCGATCATCATGCTGCAGTGGCAGCAATGGCTTAACCAAATCGGCATCACTGATACCTGCATTTACAAGGGCGCTAGGCGCACTGTAGACATGCTGGATCACCACTGGGTAATTATGTCGCACGCTATCTTCCGAGATAGCTTTGAGATAATCCGCGCAAGGTTCGCAAAGCGCGATGTTACCTTGATTGTGGACGAAGCACAGTGGCTGAAGAATCCGGCAAGCAAGTTGTTTCGGTTCGTGAACCAATTCGTAGCGCCTGACCGACACATATTCTTGCTGACGGCTACACCTACATCGAAGCCTGAAGACACTTACAGCTATATCAAGATCAAGTCACCTATACTCTACCGCAGCTTCGGGCACTGGCAAAATCTGCACGTACTTGACCGAGACATTTTTGGCACTATCACAAAATACCAGAACTTGGAACTGCTGGCGGATCGGTTCGCAATAAGCAGCGTCAAGCGTACCAAGCGAGAGGTTTTCGGTGACGTGATGGAACCGATCTACCAGCAGATGCCTTACGAGCTTGACCCAAAGCATTACAAGCTCTATGTAAGACTTGCTGAAGAGCAGCTGCTCCTGCTGGACAACGGCGATAAGATTGACGCTACTACAGCGCAGCGCCTGCGTCATGCGTTGCAACAGATCGTAGTGAACTATGGCAAGTTTTCAGGCAACCCGGAAGACAGAAGCAAGGCTTTTGACGTAATTGACCAAGTCATAGAGGAAGTTGATCCTATGGACAAGTCTAAGTCAAAACTTGTCATCTGGACTTACTACGTCGCCACCTCTGAATCAGTGACTGCCTACCTGAAGCAGAAGTTCGGTGATCGGGCAGTTGTCGCAGCCTACGGCAAGGTCAATAGCCAGAAGGCTATTGACGCTATCATGACCGACCCAGAAGCGCGAATTCTCGTGGCGCAACCATCTTCGTGCGGTGTCGGTCTCAACCTGCAGCATGTGTGCTGGGAGAACCTATTCATTGAGATGGCTACAGTGCCGATGCAGGCTAGGCAGGCTATGGGTAGAACTGACAGGGCAGGACAAAAGAATAGGCCCACTATGCGATTCGCCCAGGCAGCGAAGACTATCCAGATAAAGCTATTCAACGACTTGCTGAAGAATGATGATCTGGTGACACAAGTAGAGCGGAGTCCAGCCTCGCTACGACAGGAAATCTTTGGGGGCACCTAGCTCCCGCAGCCCACAGTCTCAGGTAGAATGTGGGCTTTCTTTTGAGGCTTTAGAATGCAAAATGACCAGCGACTTTACATCGAGCGCAGCCTTGCTGCTCAACTTTCCAAGGAGAATCAGTCACCTTCCTGTCACACCGAGTGGGTCAATGCCGGATTTACTTTCCGCATCTTAACGCACTACGACAAGATTCTCGTAGTCTGGAAGCAAGGACTTAAAGGCCCACAAGTCCTTGGCAAGTTTCGGATTGCCGAATTTGAATTGGACAGCCGCAATGGTTTAGGCGTCTGTATCGAAAGTGACCTAGGCTCTAAACCAGACGGTATGCAATGGGTATCTCACGACCCTTCACGCTTGTTTGACCTGCCTGTATTCGCTCACGTACCCTTCATCTCTGAAGTCACATACATTCCCGAATCTCAGGATGCAGGTAACTTTGTGGTACGGGTGCCTCTGGTGTTTAAAACAGCGAGCAACCCTGCAGCTGCTAAACCCAGCGATATTTACGTTACTCAAATTGGAGAGTTCCGGGGTCGCTACCCTGAGTTCGCAGATCTGAAACTTTGACACTCAGAGGCTATAATGATTAAGTCGTCAGACCTTGTAGGCAGGGTGTTTGGCCGTTTGACTGTAGTTTCGGAGGCCGCGCCTCGTGGAAAGTACCATTATCTGCTTTGCTTGTGCGAATGTGGTAAGCACAAGGAAGTCTACAAGAGCAGCCTTACCCGTGGCGTGACTGGAAGTTGCGGCTGTGCGTTTAAGGAGCAACTCAGTGATCGAATCACTACGCACGGAATGTCCAAGACACCTACGTACAAATCCTGGAAGAGCATGCTTGGAAGGTGTAAAAATCCCAAGGATGAAGGGTACAAGAATTACGGGGGCAGGGGCATAACTGTAGCACCTGAATGGGAAGAATTTTCCAGGTTCCTATTGGACATGGGGGAGCGCCCAGAAAATACGACCTTAGAGCGACTCAATAATGACCAAGGTTATAGCAAGTCTAATTGCGTCTGGGCCACTAAAAGAGCGCAGGCTAGGAATCGTCGGAGTAATATAAATGTGCTCTGGAAAGGCGAGACGAAAACTCTTACCGAGTGGTGCGAGATTCTCGGAAAACCTTACGCGACCGTTAGGGCGAGACTTGTAAACGGCTGGTCTACTGATAGGGCCTTTACAACATTATGAGCTACTACTATTATCAGCTAGAGGGCGGAAACGAAGCCTGGAAGCCTGTTAGAGGCGATAAACTGGACACCATCGACGGTGCAATGTTTGTTACTACGTTGTCTGTTGATGTGCCTATACCTAATGAGGCTACCAAGGAACAACTCGCAGAGGTGAAATATCGTGGGGCGCTCTACTTCGACTTGGACGATGCCAACTCTCCAGGCTCTACCGCTAAACATGCGTGGAAGCTTGTAGGCAAGTTGGAGGAACTCGGGGTATCACCCCGGCAACTGGAACTCTTCGCCAGTGGAGGCAAGGGCTTTCACATCTACGTTCCTGAAGAGTGCTTTCTGACGAAGCCGCCAAAAGGTGGCATGGCAAATCTGCCAGCTATCTACAAGGAGATGGCCTTCTCCCTGGCCGTAGACTCTATGGACTTCCGCGTCTACACTGCCCGCAAGGGCCGTATGATGCGGCGACAGAACGTGCTGCGACCTAATGGGCTGTATAAGGTTCGCATTTCTGCAGACGAGCTGGAAGAGATAGCTACATCCGACAACGCGGAAGAGCGCTACAAAGAACTCTGCAGCCAGCCTCGCAAGAGATTGGACGTGGACAGCGACTCTCCAGAACTTGCTGCAGGTCTTATGGCACTCTTTGACGAGTGCAAGTCTAAGGTAAGCAAAGCAGCCACGAAAGCCAAGCGCAAGAAGCCTGTAAACCTGCCAGCAGAAATGCCTTCCTTCGAGGCGATGCTGCGAGGTGAGGGCTTGAAAGCAGGTACAGGTTTTCACCAGATTGCGATGCAGGTAGCAATCACTGCTCATGCTAAGAACATGACGCGGGAAGAGCTGCTTGTGGCCGCTGAGGGTTTGTGCGACAACCACGAATCAGACGGCAACCGCTACAACACGCCAAGCAAGCGCCGAGAAGAACTCGCCCGCATGTGGGAGTACACCGAGGACAACCCCTGTTATGACTACAGCTCTGGAGCCATTACGTCGCTGCTGACGCATACTGCACCAGACCTGCACGGCATCGTTGTGACTGAAGAAGAAGTTGCTGATGCTATTGCAGAGCAGGAAGCTGCGCCTGAAGATGCGGTAAGTGAGTACGACCATGCAGGGTTGATTATGACCCGGCAAGGCGCCTTCACGCTGACCGAGAATGGCCCAAAGATGGTGACAGCTGTCAGTTTCGACAACGTTACTGAGCTGGTATCTGCAGAGGATAATCGGGTGACGATTGTAGAGGCTGATGTGTATGTGGCAGGCCGCAAGGTATCGGCTGCAGCACCTATGGAACTTGACGCATTCAGTTCGGTCAGCAATGTGAACAAGCTGCTGATGCGCCACGGTCAAGTCTTCAGCGGCAATGATGTGCAGGCTCGCGGGCTGTTTCTGCGCATGATCGAGAAAGCTCGGAAAGCGAATCGTCGTATGTATGTCAGCAATCGTGAAGGCTTAGACCTTATCAAGATCGCAGGCCACGAAAACGAAGAAGTCCGTAAGGGTTTTCTGGTGTGGTCGGATAACCGTGGAGTGGCGGTTTCACCTGCAGTTGCAGAGTCAGGTGTGCAGATGAAGTTTGCAGGTTTCCCAGACCCGCACGGCCAATTCCAGACAGACCTTGACGACGCCCCGAAGCTGATAGATTGGCTGAAAGAGCCAGGCAATAAAGAGACCCTGCGAAGCTTTCTGCAAGACTTGCTGCGTTGCCAGAGTCCGGGTCACATAGGCAAGGTTCTTGGCTGGATGGTAGCCGCCTACTGGCGTATGCTGTTTCATGCTAAGTATGACAAGTTTCCGCTGCTGCATATTAACGGCGCTGCTGGACAAGGTAAGACTGAGACGACGAAGCTTTTCTGTAACCTGCACTACTACAACTCGGAGCCTAAGATGCTGACACCAGCATCTACGATCTTTGCTGTAGGGCATTCCATGTCAGGAAGTTCGAGTATCCCACTTGTGCTGGACGAATTTAAGCCAGCGGAAATGAATCCGCAGACTTACGATAAGTTCAAGCTCATGCTGCGCGATGCCTACAACTGCCGGACTGTGGAACGTGGAGGCGGTAGCAGAGAGAATGCCGACTACCGCTCAGTTCATCGGACTCAACTTGCAGCACCCTTGATCTTTATCGCTGAAGCTGCGGAATCTGAGTCTGCTCTGATGGAACGCGTTGTTCTGGTTACACAGATCAAGCCTCCAGCTATTCAAGTAGCTGCCAACTACGAGCGATTCAGTCGAGCAGGGGACAAGCGACACCTCTTGGGAATCTTAGGCAAATACCTTGCAGCAAGTATCGTCAAGCGTGTGACCCTGGATAGCTTCAATGAGGAATTCCTGCCAATCTATAACCAGACACGTAAGGAGTTGATGCTGTCAGCTGCAGACGTGGACTTGTCAGACGAGGAATTCACACGCAAGAGTGGGGCAAAGGAGCGTACAGTTTTCAACTATTCTGTCGTGCGTTTTGGCTTGCAGAAGTTTGAGAACCTGATTCGCGGCATTTTTGGTGAAGAGTTTTCTGAGCTTTTCAAAGAGATGCAAGCTAATGTGTGCAGCTCGGTTGAGGATATTCAAGCCCAGACTGTTCCTGAGTGGTTGAAGGTCTTGAACACTTTGACTGACATGGCGCACATGGATAGCGAGTCCCCATGCTTCTTGGTGGAGGGCAAGGACTATGCTTATGTGAGCTATAACGGAGAAGCCTGTATTGAACTAAACTTGCGGTCTTGCTACTACAAGTACAGACAGTACATGGCAATCAGCCGGAGCAAGCCTTTGTTCCCCGGCGAGGCGGCTTTCGTGTTTGCCATGAGCAACACCACCGCGCTGGTGGCAAAACAGGCCCAGATCGAGCTGATGGTGCCGGGTGGCTCCCACGTATTCAGCTTGGCTGAATTGCGTGGCGGGGGCTATGTGGCACCCTAATTGTGTGCTACAATTTCCTCCCGATGACGCAGTGCGTTGTTGGGAGGATCACCACGTAACTGCCCTGGCAGCTATCGGCTCACCGTTGAAAGAATACGGACAAGTCGGCCCGACTGTAAAATCAGGGCAGTTACGTGGTGGTAAGGTTAGGTATGCAGGTCTTGGCTGTTAAACCGAGGTAAGGCAGAGTGCTTCTAGCGAATCACCTGTATACTGGGCAAAGCCTAGAAGCTACCACCAACCTAAGGGCGATTCGTATAATGGATAATACAGCGGAGTTCTAACCCGCGAATGTGAGTTCGATTCTTACATCGCCCACCAGTAAAGCGACCATAGTTGAATTGGTACAACTCTGTTCTCATAAAGCAGCAAGTCCGAGTTCGAGTCTCGGTGGTCGCACCAACGATTTAACCGCATGAAAATAAACCTTGAACCGCCGTACTCTGAAGATTGGGAATTCGGCTATCTACAGGTAAACAGAGAAAACAGGCGCCACGTTTACCTGTACAGCAGGAAAACGGATACTAAACCTGCCAGAAGAACTACAACACAGTACGCTAGATACCTTTTAGCGGTTAAGTTAGGCAGGTATCTGACAAACAAAGAAACTGCTGACCACATTGATGGGGATAAGACAAACGACGACCCGGAGGACCTGCAAATTCTTTCACCGAAAGATAATGCCAGAAAATCGGCTAAACCTAAGTCTTACAACCACGGCACCATAAGCACATACAAGTATTGTAGGTGTGCATTATGCAAGAAAGCCAAAGCCGACTACAACAAAGCCTATCACAAAATTAGGCGAGAAAATCTGAAATCTCTGCTACAATAGTAGAATCCGCCACCGGGTCGGTTACTCGGCACTACGCAATAGGAAACTGAAAAATGGCACTGAACAAAGCAAACGCAACAGCCGCAACTTTCGAAGCTGAAGACGAAACCCTCGACCAAGCTGCCGATACTGGTACGGCTGAAGCTGCAGCCGCTGCAGTCGATACGAGTGAGGCTCCGAAGACTACCGCTCTGGCAGCAGCCGGTACTCGGGCTTTGACCACTGCCTCGTCTGTGATGAAGGCAAATATCATCTCGGGCCTGCAAGACGCTTTCCGTGTGGAATATGACAGCCTCCCGGCTGTGGGTGCTTCGCTCGGTACGTTTGTACGCAAGGCTGATGAAACCGACCTCGGCCCTGAGCTGAAGCTGCAGCTGCTCTCGTATCAAGAAAGCTGGGTCGCCAGCCCCAACGACACGAAAGCAGATGTGGAATTGGTGAAGTACGCCGACAACTCCAAGACAGCCCGCGACGGTACTGACTTGGCCGCTCACGTTGAAGACCTGAAAGCTCAGGGCTACGGCAAGGCCAAGATCAATCATCGCGTGATTCTGGTGGGTGAACTGCTGGAAGCCCCCAAGGATGACAGCATGGTCGGTGATCTGATTATGGTCGATCTGCCTGACTCTGGTCGTCGCTCCTTCAACACATTCACACTCCAGGCATCCTATGCGGTTGCCAAGGGCCGTAAGAGTGCAGAAGAAGCCACCATCCTTACACTGAAGGCGGTCAATGACAAGACCAAGAGCGGTGAGAAGTACACCAAGGTTGTCATCAGCTAATCACTGAAGACTTATGGAACGACCCTTCGGGGTCGTTTTCTTACATCTAAACTAGGAATCTTATGAAATTCGCTGAATACATCCCACTTGCAATGCGTACTTGCAAGCCTCTGCCAGTCGCAGACCACATCAATCACATGGGCCTCGGCATCGTGGGCGAAATGGGTGAGATTGTGGATCAGCTAAAAAAGGCACACATCTATGGCAAACCTCTGGATCAGGTAAACATCGTTGAGGAAGTTGGAGACGTAGCCTACTATGTGGCAGGTATCGTCAACCTGTTCCCCAGCCTCCACAACTGGCTGGACAGCGCCGAACTGCCTAACAGCATTAACCTCGAACGCCTGCACGAGGCCAAGTCGAAGGTTACTCGCACGATCTTGCTTAACAGCATGTCTGCGGCAAACCTTGTGGTAGACCTCGGTGTGATAGCCGATGCTGGCGGAATCAATTCAGAGGATGCTGAGTCGGTGGCTAAGACCCTCTGCATGTTCCTGTACGCCACAGCAGTGTTGCTGGACGTCGATCTGGGTCAAGCCCTGGACGTCAATATCGCAAAACTTGCCAAGCGTTATGGTGACAAGTACAGCGACTATGCCGCTACCAACCGCGACACAGACGCTGAACGTGCTATTCTGGAAGCAGGCATAAGCTGATGGCTTTGAACCTGATAGGCCAAAGATTTGGCATGCTGCAGGTTACTGGGCATGCCCGAATAAAAGGCGTAAAAGGGTGGGCGGTCGTCTGTGATTGCGGTGGTACCTCTGAGGTTACAACCGGAGCGATTCGAAGCGGTAACACAAAGAGCTGTGGATGCCAAAAGGCTAACGGTGTAAAGCTAGCGAACGCCCGCAGGGCAGAGACCGGAGAGCACCCATTCAGGACTCACGGTTACAGTTCTCACCCACTACATAGCATATGGAGAATGATGGTACACAGGTGTACTGAGCCAAGCTATGAGAAGTTCAAAGACTACGGCGGTAGAGGTATCACCGTATGTCCTGAATGGCTGGACTTTGCAAGGTTTGTTGAGGACATGGGAACCAGACCTGCAGGACACTCACTTGAACGAATAAACAATGACCTCGGCTATTCCAAAGCCAACTGTTATTGGGCTACCCCGAAGGAGCAGGCACGAAACAGGCGCAGCACGGTACTGCTAACCTGGGAAGGAAAAACTCAAAGCATGGTGGCCTGGGCAGAAGAACTTGGATTGAGCTATGGGGCTGTGAAGCAGAGATACAGGGCAGGCAAGTCTGTAGATTTAATTTTAGGAAAGGTAGGAAGTTGATGGGTCAGCTTAAATTTCTAATTAGTGACGTAGAGTCTGTGGGCTTAAACCCGCCAGCAGCACCAGCAAGTGGTGTGGTTGAGGCCGCATATCTTGAACTGGACATGGATACCCTCGAAATCACGAACGAGGTGTACAGCCGGGTCAACCCTGGCTGTCCGATCCACCCTGAAGCCAGCAAGGTGCATGGCATCTATGCTGAAGACGTGGTGGATTCTCCGTGCTTGGAAGATGTGTACCATATCCAAGATGCGGCTATCCACTCAGGTCACAACGCGCCATTCGACTTGAAGTTCTTAGCTACTCGCTACGATAACCTTGTCGGGTCGCTCTGCACACTTGCGCTGGCACGGCAGTACATCCATGACAGCCCCAACCACAAGTTGGGCACACTTGTGGAGCACTTGGGACTGCCCAAAGGCAATGCACACAACGCACTGGCCGACTGCCATATGACACGGCACTTGCTGATTTACCTGATCGAAAAGTCAGGCCGAAGCCTGCAGGCCCACATCGCCGCAGCACGCAAGCCTAAGGTTATTATGACTATGCCGTTTGGCAAGTTTAAGGGCCAGAGGATCGCTACGCTGCCGAAGTGGTACATCGACTTCTTCGCAGACAAAGAGATTGATCCAGACCTGCGCTACTCCTTCGATCAGGCTTTGAAAATGAGGCTGTAATGGAAGAAACCACATTCATAGATGTAGAGTCTAGCGAGGGAACTTTCCCTCGCGCTAAGACTGGCGCTGTGGATGTAGCCATGCTGATAGACCTTGTAGTCGGTGGACTAGAGAACGCAGGGGCCACAACGGAGGCGGTTATGAGTGCAATGCCTCAGACGCCTAGTTTTTGGCCCCTGCCACCTAGAGTAGTCAGAGTCGGCAACTCTTGGATACATATGAAGGCTACAAACCTGCCAGTAACTGTAACCTGGGCACATGATCTTAACCGTGACTTCCGAAAGGCAGTCAGGAGCTATGGGATGTGCCCAGGAGTACGTGCAAATCTTGCAGGGGCGCTAGGTACGCAGGCTCACCACAAGCTTTTGTTTACAGACAGCACACCTTCAGAAGAGGCCGCGAATCTGTTCACCGCTGAACTTATAAGCGCGTTAGCTATTCCAGGCTCCAAGCTGCAGGTTACGCCAGGGGCTATCTCTAGGGTATTCGCTGGCAAGCGTGATGGTATAGCGGTTCTTCGGCTCAACAAGGCGACGTCAGCTGCATTGGAGTCTGAGTGGCTGCAGTCCAGGCTGTACAAGTTTCGAGGATCGGCACTGTATTCCGAGGTCGATGTTATCGACCGTTGCCTCAGCTGGGTCAACTCTCAAAATCTGGGAGACTATGCTGACACCTTGAAGATAGGTCTTGCATGGTTGAAAGCAAGTCGACTGAAAGAGGCTGCTTACGATCTGGAGCAGAGGCTTTGGAATTTAGAGCCAAAGGCGCTGTACACAGAGAAAGTCGAGTATGGCAGTTCGCTGTTCAACCTTGACACGCTTAACTATATTCGGGATATTTGGATTAACTCAGCACTAGGTGAGTTTGAAGCTTTCAGGGAGTTCTATGGATATTTAGTACCGCTCTACCTAGATGATGACCAGTTTCGCAGGATGTTCGGAACTGGTATGGTGTTGAAGAGAGATTACAAAGCCGCCCTAGGACGTAAGATAGACGCAGGGCTGCTCAACTTCTCCGCTTGGTTCTCCAAAATGATAGAGGTAAACAATGGCAAGTAAGATTATCGGTCTCACAGGCAAGGCTGGTTCAGGAAAAGATACTGTAGGTGCTTGGCTGCGCAGCGAACACCACTACCAGCGCATCGCTATGGCGGATGCCCTGAAGAGAGGACTTGCAGCGATGGGCTTTCCAGAGCCAGAGTCACGCGCAGACAAAGAAAGCCTGATCCCAGGCTTCAACTTTACGTGGCGACAAGCCGCTCAAAAGCTCGGCACTGAGTGGGGTCGAGAGCTGGACGAGGATATTTGGCTGAAGGTTTTGAAGCGCGAACTTGAACACAGGCTCGGCAATGTGGTTGTTACCGACATTCGTTTCGAGAACGAAGCTGCAATGATCCGAGAACTCGGAGGCAGCGTGTGGCACATCACAGGTCGCCAAGCTGAGCTAGGCGGCGCAGCCTCTCACCAGAGTGAGGCCGGGGTTGTGTTTGTCTCAGGTACAGACCTGATGATCGACAATAGCGGCAGCATCGCAGACTTGCACGTAAAGCTGGGGAGCATTCCGAATGTCTGACCATACAGCCGACAGTTTCGACCAGGCAAGCGAGATTGAGCAAATTTTCCGCGATGCTGCCATCCAAGCGGCAAGAACTGCAGAGCCCACACCCAGGGACTTCGATGGGAAAACTTGCTATGACTGCAGTAACGACATTCCACTTGGCCGGTTGAATCTGGGCAAGTTTCGGTGCGTTGAGTGCCAGGAGTACAAAGATCAACTCTCAAGGAGAAAGCGATGAAGAAAGTAATAAGTCATCAAAACCTTCCGTACAATTTCACATGGGTGCTGTGGCTGTGGGTCGCCGCACTGACCGTAGAAGTTTACGGATTCGACAGCGGCTGGTACTACGCCATTGCAACCTTCGGCATCTTTCTGCTGATAGGGCAGGTAGGTCTCAGCAGTAAGACTCAACTAGTCAACATTTTCGCTGAAGATGAATCCTCTAAACGTAGCTGAGACAGTGCTCCCATCGGGAGCATTTGCAAGCATTCGGAAACCGACTGTACTGGACTACTTAATGAGTATGCCTGCTGAATACTGGCAGGTCGCTATGATAGCCCGTATAGTGACCATAGACGGCAAAAAGCTCAGCTACGCAGAGTGGCTGGAAATGGACTTAGAGGAATTTGGCCCTGTACTGGGCCTGTTCATGCCCGTTATGGCGAAATTTACTTTTAAAGGAGTAATATGAAGATACTTTTTGACATGGCCTCTGTCATGTGGACAGCCCTACGTGCTGGTAAAGACTCAGCTGATGGTGTGTCTGTGCAACACAACGGTCGAGAAGTGCTCGTAAATTCTGCAGCTTACGGTTACGAAAACGCTGTTAACCATATGGTTGCAGTTATCGACAGCTGGAAACTTGCACCAAAAGACTGTGTGCTGGTATTTGAAGGCAAGGACAGCAAGAAGCGTCGTTGCATGATTGACCCCATGTACAAGAACAAGCCTGACCGTGACAAGCCTCCAGAAGCCTACATTCAGTACAACCTTTTGAAGGAGAAGCTGGGCAAGGTGTTTGGGGACTTGGGTGCTATTGCAGTTACTCAAGATTTTGTGGAAGGTGACGACGTTCTGGCATGGATTGCCGAGAACGCAGAAGAAGACGTGGTGATTTCCACCAACGACAATGATATGTCAGTCCTGAATAAGCTGAATAAGCAG
>VFQM010001840.1_pt1 | contig 17350 bp, 10 predicted proteins | sample 3512391 | NCBI WGS metagenome assembly VFQM01 (sample SAMN10412369, study PRJNA504923) | tailings metagenome | isolation source: Replicate 1 from Balatoc abandoned mine | place: Philippines
ACTTCGCGACGATCGCGACGGTCCCGGCCAATACCACCGAGTACGCCGACAACGGGCTGACCCCGGGTGGGACGTACACGTATCAGGTGCGTGCGTTCAACGACGCCGGCGTGTCGGCGTGGGAGAACTCCGGCGGCGAGGTGCAGACGAACGTCCCGGCCTTCCCGACCGATCTCGCCGCCGTCACGACGGCCAGCGGAGAGATCACGCTGAGCTGGACGGACAACGCCAACACCGAGACGGGCTTCCGCGTCGAGCGCTGCGCCGGCGTGGGCTGCACCGGCTTCGTGCAGGTGGCCGAGATTGGTACGGCGGACACGCAGTCCTACGTGGACGGCGGGCTCAGCGACGGCACCTTCTATAGATACCGCGTACGTGCGTTCAACGCCGCCGGTCCGTCGGGTCCGTCCACGCCGGCGGGCGTGACCGCCGGCCTCGCGACCGCGCCGGCGACGCTCAGCGCCACGACGATCTCGGCAACGCGCATCGACCTCAGCTGGCCGGACGCGTCGGACAACGAGACCGGCTTTACCATTTACCGTTGCAGCGGTCCGGCCTGCGATCCCTCGGGCACGGTGTTGACGACGGTCGGCGCCGACATCACCGCGTACCAGGATGTCTCGGTGGTCCTCGGCGTGAGCTACACCTACGCCGTGGCGGCGGGGAACGCCGTCGGCCTCTCGGCGCTCTCGCCGCCGGCCACGGCGACGACGATCCTGCCGGCGGATCCGACGGGGCTGACGGCCCAGTCGGTGTCGGCGACGCAGGTGAACCTCAGTTGGACCGACAACGCCGACAACGAGAACGGCTACCGCGTGGAACGCTGCCTCGACGCCTCCTGCACATTCGCGCAGGTGGTGGAGCTGCCGGCCGACGCGTCGTCGTACTCGGATACGGGCCTCACCGAGGGCGAGACCTATCGCTTCCGCGTGTACGCGTTCAACGCCGCAGGCGCCTCGGGCTTCACCGCCGAGGTGCTGGCAACGACGGACTTCCCGCTGCCGCCGAGCGGACTGGTGGCGACGACGCTCTCGGCGACGCGCATCGACCTCTCGTGGACGGACAACGCCTCCAACGAGGACGGCTTCGAGATCGTGCGCTGCGAGGGCGATGGCTGCACGCCGACGGTGCTGTTGGCTAGCGTCGGCGCGAATGCGACGAGCTACTCGGACCTCACCGTGACGCTGGGGAACTCGTACAGCTACCGCGTGCGCGCGACGCGCCCGGCGGCGAACTCGGAGTACACCGCCGTCGCGACGGCCAACACGCTGTTGCCGGCGGTGCCGACGTTCACGTCGGCGGTGGCGACGACGGCGACGTCGGCGACGCTGGACTGGAACGACGACACCACCGCAACCGGCGTGGTGGTCGAGCGCTGCGTGCAGTCGAGCTGCACCTGGGCGCAGGTGGCGTCGGTGCCGCGTCCGACGCTCAGCTACCTGGACGGCGGACTGACGACCGGCGTGACCTATCTCTACCGCCTGCGCCGCTTCAACGCGGCGGGCTTCTCGGATGCGACGCCGGAGCGCGAGGTGCGCTTGCTCGTGCCGGCGACGCCGACGGGCGCGCAGGCGATCGCCATCTCGACGACGGCGGCGCGCGTGTCGTGGACGGACGCGTCGGCGGACGAGACTGGCTTCCGCATCGAGCGCTGCGACGGCGCGGGCTGCGTCATCTACTCGTTGCGCGGGACCGTCCCCGCCGGGACGACGTCGTTCGACGACGGTGGGCTCACGGCCGGCATCTCGTACACCTACCGCGTGCAGGCGCTGAACGCCCTCGGGGCCTCGGCCGTCTCCAACGCCGCCACGGTGGTGATGGTGCCGCCGGCTGCGCCGAACGGCTTGGTCGCGACGACGCTGAACGGCAGCAGCATCGGCCTGCAGTGGAACGACCTCAGCAACAACGAGCGCGGATTCCTGATCGAGCGTTGCATCAGCGACCTCTGCGGCAGCTGGGTGCAGATCGCGCAAGTCGGCGCGAACGTCAATACCTACGTCAACAACACGGGCATCTCGCTCAACGAGGACTACTATTACCGCGTCCGCGCCTTCAATAGCGTCGGGCTCTCGGCGTACACGTCGGTGGCGAGCGCCAACACCATCGTCCCGGCCGCGCCCACGGGCCTGGCGACGCAGACGCTCAGCGGCACGAGCATCCGCCTCACCTGGACCGACAACGCGACCACCGAGACGGGGTATCGCGTGTTCCGCTGCGCGCTCGGTGACTGCGCCGACGCCGTCGAGATCGCGACGCTGCCGGCGAACTCGGCGCTGTTCGACGACACCGGGCTCACCTTCGGCACGCAGTACTACTACGTCGTGCGCGCCTTCAACGTCCCGGGCCCCTCGCCGATCTCGAACGTGGCGCTGGGCAGCACGGTGCTCGGCGTGCCGGGCGGCCTCCGCGCCTGGACCTACAACCGCAACTCCGTGCGCCTGACCTGGACGGACAACGCGGTGTTCGAGGACGGCGTCGCGATCGAGGCCTGCGAAGGCGTGGGCTGCTCGAGCTTCACGCAGGTCGCGACGGCGGCGGCCAACGCGACGCAGTTCATCGTCGGCAGCCTGAACCCGGCCAGCGACTACACCTTCCGCGTGCGCGCCACCAGCCCGAGCGGCCCCAGCGGGTACAGCGGCGCGATGGGTGCCCGTACGCCGGTGGCCATCGCGACCGACGCGGTGGTGGCGGGTATCGCCGACACCGCGTACGGCGAGCGGCACTACGTGATGACCGTGCCGCCGGGCACGACGCAGCTGCGCGTGCTGCTCGAGCCGGCGGGCGCGGACCCCGATCTCTACGTGCGACTCTCGCTGAGCCCGACGTTCATCAACGGCGGCGCGGCCTCCGACACGCTGTGCATCCCCTACTCGGGCGGCATCGAGACCTGCACGTTCAACAACCCGTCGCCGGGCGACTGGTACGTGATGATTCAGGGGTACTTCGCACCGTACTCGGGCGCGAGGCTCTCGGTGGTGCTCGGCCCGACCAGCTTCAACGTCAGCAACTGCAACGCCTCCGGGGCATTCGGTCCCTCGGCGCTGGGCTGCGCGCTCGCCTACAACGGCACGTCGCTGTCCGGCCGCGTCACGGTGAGCGGCGGCATCCAGTCGCTGACGCTGCCGCACACGGGACGCTACCGCATCACGGCGCGCGGCGCGCAGGGCGCGTCGGGCGACAGCCTGCGCATCGGCGGACGCGGTGCGCAGATGTCCGGTGAGTTCACCTTCACCGCGGGCACGGTGCTGCGGATGGCCGTGGGTCAGGTGGGCACCGGCACCACCGCCTCCGGCAACGGCGGTGGCGGTGGCGGCAGCTTCGTCCTTGACGCAGTCGATAACCCGCTGCTGATCGCCGGCGGCGGTGGCGGCGTGCGCTTCGCCGCAGCCCAGAACGGTTGCGATGCCAGCGTGGAAGGCTTCGGCATCTCGGGCAGCGGGCAGAACAGCACGCATACCTGCGCGCCGAAGATCGTGAACCTCGGCCTCGGCGGCATCATCACCTCGCCGTTCAACTTCGGTGCGGCGGGCGCCGGCTTGCTCGGGAACGGACAGGACGACAACACCTACGGGCTCGGCGGCCGCTCCTGGGCCAACGGCCTCACCGGCGGCACGATGGGTGTGTCGGCGGTGTGCACCAACAACGCCTTCGGCGGCTTCGGCGGCGGCGGCGCCGGCAACGGCTGCCGCGGCGGCGGCGGTGGTGGCGGTTACTCCGGCGGCGACGGCGGCTGGATTGCCGGCGGCGGCGGCTCCTTCAACAGCGGCACGAACCAGCAGAACATCGCGGGCGTCGGCCTCGGGAACGGGAGCATCCAGATCCAGTACATCGGACCGTCGAACCCCTAAGCGCGTCGGTGGCGATCGCAGAGGGCCGGAACGAGCACCGTTCCGGCCCTCTGTGCATCCAGGCCGGCGCGCTGCAGATTCACGTCAATGCGCATCCGTCTGGGCTGCCAAGGGTGGAACTACCCCGCGTGGGTGGGCCCGATGTATCCGACCCGCACCCGTGCGGCGGATTTCCTGTCGGTCTACGCGCGAGCCTTCGACACGGTCGAGGTCGACTCGACCTTCTACGCGATACCGGCGGTGAAGACCGTGCGCGGCTGGGCCGAGCGCACGCCGGAGGACTTCACCTTCGCCCTCAAGCTGCCGCAGGAGATCACGCACGACCGCCGCTTCGCGGGCGCGACGGACGTCGCCGAGCGATTCTTCGATGTGGCGCGCGAACTCGGCCCGAAGCTCGGTCCCATCCTCATCCAATGCGGGCCTGATCTCTCCGTCCTCGAGTTCGACGCGGTCGAGGAGTTCCTGCACGCGCTGCCGCCGGACCTGCGCTTCGCCATCGAATTCCGGCAGAAGGGCTGGATCAATGAGCGCACGCACGAGCTGCTCACGCAGCGCAACGTGGCGCTGGCGTTGGTGGACGCGCGCTGGATCCCGCGCGCCTGGATGCTCAAGCTCGCCGCGCGGCCGACCAGCACGACGCACGCCTACCTGCGCTGGATGGGACCCGACCGCCGCATCACGGACTACTCCCACGTGCAGGTGGACCGCACGGCCGAGTTGGAGAGTTGGCTGGACGTGCTGCCGGCGCTGGCCGTGCGCGTGCCGGTGTATGGCTACGTCAACAACCACTTCAGCGGGCATTCACCGGCCAACGTGCGCTGGCTGCAAAGCAAACTGGGCCAGGTCCCGAAGGACCCAGCCCAGTTGCAGGACCAGCTCGGCTTGTTCTAGCGGGCGCTCAGGGCTGCCGCGGCAGCGCCACGCGCACACCGCCACGCGCCGCACAGCGGGCCGCCGTCGTGTCGTTCACGATCCACGAGCCGTCGCCGCACTGCAGCGTCGCGCCCTGCGGCGGACGCGAGATCGCCGCGTTGATCGAATCGGCGCGCGCGCGGCGCTGGGCATAGCTCTCGAATCCCGCCGGCTTCGCCGTGCTGTCCGGGCGCGCGGGCTGCGTCTCGCGCGCGGCACTCGCAGGATTCGTGGCCGCGTTGGCGGCCCGCTGCGGCGTCTGTCGCAGCGGATAGCGCGCCGCCACGCCGCCGCGCTGGGCACAGGCCGCGTCGGTTGCGCCCGGTGTCGGATGGAACCCATCACGGCAGCGCAGCGTGGCGCCATTGGGGCCGAAGCCGCGGACGGCAGCGCTGCCCACCGGCACCGCGCTCTCGGCGGGGGCTGCGCCCTGGGCCCCGAGCTGCGCCGCGGACGCGGTGACGACGATGAGCGCGGCGGCGACGCGCAGCGAGAGGCGTAGGAGTACGGAGTTCATTGGCATATCCTCAGGGCGCGCGCACCGTGTAGGTGAGCTGCAAGGGTCGGAAGTTGGGGCCGCCGATGGTCACGGTGCCGACGCCGGGTGTGAGTCCGCGCACCCAGACTTGCAGGAGCGTGACGCCGGCGCCGAGTTCGAACGACGGCTGCGCGCTCAGCGTGTTGCCCGCACCGTCGATCACCACGAGGGAGGTGTCGCTCACGGTGGCCGTCAGCGTCTGCGTCGTGGTGGTCTGCGCCGCGTAGCCGTCCGGCGTGCGGACGAACGCGACGAGCAGGGCCGAGTCGCCTTGGACGATGGACAGCGGCGAGCTCGCACTCGGCGTCAACAGGCCTTGCTCCACCGACACCGTCGCGTAGGCGGTCGGCAAGCCGGCCGCGGTGAACACCAGCGTGTCGCTCCCCAGCGAGATGCCGTCGAGGCCGAAGCGCAGGAGGCTCCGCACGGAGGGGATCTCCTCGCCGCCGCCGAAGGGCAGGGGCGTGACGAGGATGCTGTCCTCGACGGGCTCCACGCGGCCGAGCGTGGAGCCGACGAACACCCACACGCTGTCGCGCACCAGCGAGGCATCCACGTAGTGCGACTCACTCCGCGCCCGGAGGCCGGGCGTGGTCAGGTAGCGGCTGGCGCCCGTGTAAAGCGTCGGCGCGAGCACCGACACGTTCGCGGTGCCGCTGAGCAGGAGGTTGAAGGTGTCGGGGCGCGCGTCCTCAATGACGAGGGACGCTTCGCCCAGCTCGAGACCCCGCACGATGCGCTGCGAGACGAAGAAGCTGTCGGCCGGGAAGGTCAGGTCGCCTGTCCCGATGATGCTCGCGATCTGCGGCGCGAGGCTGCGCACGCGGATGGGCACCGACGAGGCCAGCGGACGGTCGTAGAGCTCCAAGGCGTCGATCGCGTACATCGTCAGGTACGCGTCCGCACCGCGGAACACCTGGTTGATCGAACCGACCAACTGCGTGTTGGTGACGACGACGTCGAACTCCCAGGGGATGAAGCCGGGGATGCTGGCCGTCACCCGCACCGTACCGACGGTGTCGCGGCCGGCCATATCGAAGTACGCGTACGACGTGCCGGCGGGAATCCGCACGGAATCGGGCAGCGTGATCAGCCCCGGCCGCGATGCCGTGAACGTCACCCAGTAGTCGCGGTCGGCCGTGAAGTCGAGCTCGACGAAGGCCTCCTGCGCGTAGGTCTGTTGGTTCATCCCGAGCGTCTGGTACGTCTCGTAGAAATCGGTGTAGCCGTAGAGTTGCCGCGGGCGCACCTCTACGCCGGTCGTGTCACCGTTGAGCGCGGCGTCGAGGTCGATCAGCGAGAAATCCACCGGGCCGGCATCGAGGAACCGCACCACGCCCGAACGCTCGCCGCCGGCGCCCGGCGGCGTGACGACGATGGTGTCCTGCTCGACGCGCGCCCGCAGCGTATCGAGGCTGCGCAGCAGGAGGCGTCGCTCCACCTGCGTCACGAGTCCCGCGGTCTCGAAGGCCAGGAACGACACGTTCACGTCCGAAAGGACCTGGTCACCGCCGACGACCGTCGGGAGGTTCAGGCGGGCGCGCGACTCCGTGACGAGGAACTCCAGCGTGTCCGGCGTGTGATTGGGCGCCGAGATGATGACCGTGTCGGCGCCCAGCGTCGCGCCGTAGGCGTAGGTGTAGAAGGTCTCGAGGCCTGCGGGGAACTCCGTGAGCGGCGGATCGAAGACGATGCTGCCCGTGCCCACCTGCGTGACCGTGAGCGGCAACGCGCCAGCCGTCGACGAGTTGCGCGAGAAGTAGACGAGGCGACCCAGGCCGAGGCCCACGGCGCCGCTCCCGCTGGCGAAGATCTCGTCGGGGCGCACGGTCACGCTGGCGTCCTGCGAGATGAATCCGGGCGCCACTACGCTCAGCGTGACGGTCCCGGGGCGCAGGGCGCGGTATCCGAGGCCGTCGAAGGGCAGGAGGCTGCCCGGCGCGAAGGTCACCAACGAGTCGGTGACCTGCACGATGGTCGGATCGCTGGAGCGCACGATGGCGCGCACGGTGTCGAGCGGCGCCCAACCGGTGAGCGCAGAGTCCGTAAGGTAGGCCGCCGGCGTCCAGATGAAGCTGCTATCGGGATCGATCGGGAATCCGGGGACGCCCAGCGCCACGCGTGGCGTCGTGACCAGGAAGTCGAAGCTGCCGACCAGCACGCCGTCGATGCGGATGTCGACGGTGTCGGCACCCGGGGCGACGCCAGCCAGCTGGATGGTGGCGCGGCCGAAGTTCTCGCGGGTGAGGTCCACCGCCGGCGTGAGCACGCGGGTGACGCCGGGATTCCGCGCCTGCGCCGTGAGGCGCATCGGCGAGGTGATGCTGCCCGCGCGATCCACGAGATCGAGCGTCCACGGCTGCACGAGGTTGCTGCCGACGCGACGGATGGCCTGCTGGTTGTTCACGACTGCCGGCGCGCCCACCGAGACGAGGAAGCTGTCCGGCGCGAAGCCGGCGGCGCTGGCGACGATGTACGTCGAGCCGGCGCCAAGCAGGCTGACGGTGATCCCCGCCTCATACTCCGAGGCCGTCAGCACGCTCACGCCGACGTTCGGCTGCGCCACCAGCGGATCGCGGCTGGTGAACGTGATCGGGAGGTCGTTCAGCGGGCGGCCGGAGACGCCCGAGCTGCTCCGCACGCTGTAGAACATCATCCGCTCGCTGCCCACGGTGCCGCTCGTGCTGGGGAAGCTCACCTGGATGCGCGAGGCTTCGACGGTGACGAAGCTCGTGTCGAAGCCGAACTGCGCGTTGCCGAACTCTACGGCGGCGGTGCCCACGCTGAGGGCCTGCAGCGTCAGCGAGTTCGAGTAGATCTCGAGGCGCGGCACGACGGCGAGCGTGTCGATCAGCAGCACGGCCGGATTGAGGCTGCGCACGCGGAACGTCCGATCGCGCGCCACTTGGCCGGCCTCGGCGTAGACGTAGGCATCGTTGCGCTGCCCGACGCCGATCGGCAGGGCGCCGCCGCCGAACTGCGTGCCGAGCAGGATGGGCTGTGCAAGCGTGAGGAAATAGGTCTGCGAGGCTCCGACGAAGCCGGCCGCCTCGGCCGTGAGTCCGATCGTCGAGCCGAAGGACATCGAGTCCGCGACGACGGCGATCGCGACCTGCGCGGTCATCTCACCCTCGCGCACGAACACGTCCACCGAGTCGTCGAACACGCCGTCGAAGGTGGCGGCGGCCCCATAGTAGCAGTAGACGGGATCGAGGCAGCCCGGGACCGGGGCGCCGGCACCCGTTCCGCGCGCGACCAGCGCCATCGTCGGATCGGACGAGCGCACGCGGATCAGCCGCCCGCCGACCGGCGCGGGGTCGCTGAGGCGCACCTGCGTGTAGAAGGTGTCGAGCGGCGCCACGTCCGTGTAGAACGGATCGGTGAACTGCAGGAAGGCACCCGTTACCGTGACCTGCACCGAGTCATCGCCGGCCGCCGAGTTGATGAAGACCCAGTAGTTGCCGTCCGGCGTGTTCGCCGAGGCATTGAGCGTAAGGTCGAGGCGCTGCGTCAGCGGCGCGAAGGCCGTGTCCGTCACCGCCCAGGTGAGGTTCACGTCGTTGGTCGAGAGCGAAACGGCGATGCTCGTGTCCGACGTGTTCGAGAGGAACACGGGAATGCTGCGCGACTGGCCCGTGCGCATCGACGTGGAGTCGAAGCCGGCGAAGAGCACCGCCGGTCCGCCGCCGCCGCCGATGAGGCCGGCGCTCACCACGATCTCCAGCGGCTCCGGCCCGACGCGCAGCTGCTGCACGCCGGCGCTGCCGAGCGTCCAGGTCACGCCGGCGCGGCCGTCGGCATCCGTGAAGCGCTCGGCGGCCGACACCGTGCCGCCGCCGCTCGCGACGACGAAGGGCATCTGCACGCTCGCGACGGGGAAGCCGAAGGCGTCGGTGACGCGCACGATGATCGAATCCGCGAGCTGCGTGTTGGGCGGCGCCGACTGGCCACCGCCGCGCAGCAGCGTGGCGATGCTCGCCGGCGCGGCGGCCATATTGAACGTGTTCGACTGCGCCGGCGGAAGCTGGTCGTAGCTCGCCGTCAGGCGGTAGTTCGTGCCGCCGCGGTTCACGGTCACTTCGGTGAACGTCGCCACGCCGTTGACGGCTGCGACGGTCGTCACGCCGACGAGCGCGGCGCCGGCCGTGCCGCCGGTGAGTCCCAGCGACACCGGGCCCGAGAAGTCGGTGATCGTCTCGCCGGCGCCGTTGCGCACGGCGACCTGGATCTCGTTGAGCGAGATGCCGGCCGTCGAGGAGACCGGCTGCGTGAGGAAGGCGAGGCTGCTGGGCGCCGTGGTGAGCTGCGTGCCCGTGAAGACGGCCGTCAACGCCGGCGATGCGATGCTGGCCGTGACGCTGGCCGCGCCCGAGGCGAGACCCGCCGTCCAGTTCACCTGCGCGTAGCCCAGGCTGTCGGAGGCGACGAAGCCCGCGCTCACGCTGCCGCCGCCGGAGGTCACGGCGAAGTTCACCGGCCAGTCGGCGACCGGCAGGCCATCGGCCGCGAGCACGCGCACGCGCAGGGGCTGCGCGAACGGCGCGGCCGTGAGCGTTGTCTGCGCGTCGCCGCTCACCTTCACGAGCTGCGACGGCCGCGGCAGCACCTCGATGTACGCCGAGTCCTGTACGCCGGTGAGCGATTGCGCGATGAGCCAGGTGCTGCCGCGCACGCCGACCAGGTTCACGTTGCCTTCGCCCAGGCTTGGCACGGCAACGAGCGCCGGGTTGCGCGAGATGAAGCCGATGATCGCGTTCGGCACCACGTTGTCCTGGCCGTCGTAGCCGACGGCCGTGAAGCTCGCGCTCTGCCCGGAGGTGGCGACGACCGTGTCCGGCGCGATGTCGATGCGCGCGAAGAACGCGCCGGGCACCGTCGGCGAGACGGGCACCAGCACCGGCTCCGGCTGCTGCCCGCGCTGCTGCACGCGGGCGGTCACGTTGACCGGACCGCCGGCGAAGACCGTATCGCCCGCGGCGTTGATGTAGCGCAGGTAGGCCGTGAGCGGCTCGGCGCCGTCCTGCGCCGCATCGCCGAGGCGGACGCTGATCGTGAGCGGGATCTCCGTCGCCGTGCTCGGGAAGTCCACCACCTGCGCGGCGGCGATCGTGCTGTCGATGCGGCGCAGCTCGATGCGCACGCGGTTGAACGGCACGAGGGCGGCGACGCTGTGCGCCACGCCGTCCACTTCGTCGATCATCGACGAGTAATCCGGCGCGAAGTTCAGCCCCACGAGGGCCCCGCGGCCGCCGGGGCCGGTGATCTCGCGGCCGCAGCTGAGCAGGGAGGCGAACAGGGCGAGCGCCAGCAGGGCGCTGCGTCGAACGGGACGGGTAGCGGACATATCCTGAATACGGAGGGGAAACGACCCTTCGATAATATCGTGCTCGACACGACAGGGCGAGCCGCCGCGCCGCATCTGCGATTAGCTTCAGGAACGGTGCTTGTTCGGGCGGCCGGGCGCGGTGATACGCGACACAGCCCGGCCGTGGTCGTCGCCTCCCACACTTCAGCACGATGCGTGCCAAGCAGCTCTTCGCCCTGCTGATTCCCCTCGCCTGCGCCGCGCTCTTCGTGCGGCTCGGAATCTGGCAGCTTTCGCGGCATCAGGAACGCATCGCCTTCAACGCCGGCCTCGCGGAGCGCCTGGCGATGGCGCCCGTGCCCTTCGACTCCGTGCCGCGCGATACCGTTGGCGCGCGATGGGCGCAGGTGCGCGTGAGCGGATTCTTCCGCTACGACCTCGAGCAGGTCCACGCCTCGCGGCCCTCGAACGGCTCGCCGGGCGTGCATTTGCTCACGCCGCTGGAGATGATCGGCCAGGACACCCTGCTGCTCGTCACCCGCGGCTGGGTCTACGCCGCCGACGCCGCCTCGGCGGATCTCCCGCGCTGGAAGGAGGGAGACTTCGTGACCATCAGCGGCTACCTGTTGCCGCTGATTCCCGACGGGCCCGAACCGCCGGCCGATCGCCCGCGACTGATCCGCTCGCTCAACCGCCGCGCCGCCGAGGCGCGCGTGGGCAAGCCGCTGCACGCGATGCAGCTGGTGATGACGTCGGATTCGGTGGCGCGGGCCGATTCCGTGCCGCGGCGCCTGCCGCCCCCGACGATCGATATGGGCCCGCATCGCTCGTACGCGGCGCAGTGGTTCGCCTTCGCGGTCATCGCGGTGGTCGGGGGGATTGTGCTGTTCCGACGCACGAGGGGTAGTATTTAGGACCCCCGCGGGAAGCCTTGCGACCCGCATCGTTGGACCCACATCCCCTGGAGGTGGCCGCAATGGCCGACCAGTCCCACGCCCTCGCCTCCGAGCAGGAGGCGCGCGACGTCGCCGAAGACGCGCGCGAGAGCGAGTGGCAGCACCCGAGCTTCGTGAAGGAGCTCTTCCTCGGGCGTTTCCGTCCCGAGCTCGTGCATCCCTTTCCGGCGGACGATCCCGCCGCGATGCGCGAAGCCGAGCCCTTCCTCAAGGCGCTCAAGCACTTCCTCGAGAGCGAGTATGACGCCGACCTCGTGGACCGCACGGGCGAGATCCCCGAGGCCTATGTGCAGCGCCTGCGCGAGCTGGGCGCCTTCGGCATCAAGATTCCCAAGGAGTACGGCGGGCTCGGCCTTTCGCAGATGGCCTACGTGAAGGCGATGGAGCTCGTGACCAGCAAGTGCGGCTCGCTCTGCGCGCTGCTCTCGGCTTCGCAGTCCATTGGCGTGCCGCAGCCCTTGAAGCTCTTCGGCACCGAGGAGCAGAAGCGGGAGTTCTTCCCGCGCATCGCCAAGGGCGGCATCACGGCCTTCGCGCTCACCGAGGTGAACGCCGGCTCCGATCCGGCGAATATGACGACCACCGCGACGCCCAGCGAGGACGGCCAGCACTGGGTGATCAACGGCGAGAAGCTCTGGTGCACGAACGGCACCCGCGCGGATCTGTTCGTGGTGATGGCGCGCACGCCGGACCGCGAAGTGAACGGCAAGTTGCGCAAGAAGCAGATCACGGCGTTCATCGTGGACGCCAAGACGCCCGGCATCTCGATCAAGCATCGCAGCCGCTTTATGGGGCTCAAGGCCATCGAGAACGGCTGGATTTCCTTCCGCGACGTGAAGGTGCCGGCCAAGAACATCCTCTGGGGCGAGGGCAAGGGCCTCAAGCTCGCGCTCATTACGCTCAACACGGGGCGCCTGACGATTCCCGCCAGCGTGGCCGGCGCGACCAAGGGCCTGCTGCGCGGCGTGCGGCAGTGGGCCAACGAGCGCGTGCAATGGGGCCAGCCCGTGGGCAAGCACGAGGCCATCGCGCAGAAGCTCGCGCGGATGAGTGCCAGCGTGTTCGCGATGGAGTCGGTGGCGTACCTCTCGACCGCGCTCTACGAGCGTGGCGGCACCGACATCCGCCTCGAGGCGGCCGTCGCCAAGATGTTCAACACGGAGCTGGCCTGGCGCAGCGTGGACGACGCGCTGCAGATCCGCGGCGGCCGTGGCTACGAGACCGCCGACTCGCTGCGCGCGCGCGGCGAGACGCCGCTGCCCGTGGAGCGGGCGATGCGCGATTCGCGCATCAACCTGATCTTCGAAGGCTCCAGCGAGATTATGCGCCTGTTCATCGCCCGCGAGGCCGTGGACGCGCACTTCTCGCGGGCCTTCCCCATCGTGGATCCCAAGAGCACGATGGGCACGCGCGTGAAATACGCGACGGCCGCCGCGCCGTTCTACGCCACGTGGTATCCCGCGCGTTGGCTGCCGGAGCTGCGCCGCTTCGGCGAGTTCGGGCGCAACGCGCGGCATATGCGCTACGCCGCGCGCGCGACCAATCGTCTGGGGCGCTCGCTCTTCCACGCGATGCTGCGCTTCGGGCCCGCGCTCGAGAAGCGGCAGATGGTGCTCTTCCGCGCCGTGGACATCGGGGCCGAGCTCTATGCGATGACCGCCACGCTCTCGCGGGCGCAGATGCTGGCCAAGGCCGGCAATCGCGAGGCCCTGCAGCTCGCCGACGCCTTCTGCCGCGAGGCCCGCGAGCGCATCGAGGCCAGCTTCCGTGCGCTCTACGGCAAGCACGACGCCGCGCTGTACAAGCTCGCGCAGCGCGTGATGAAGGGCGAACACGCCTGGCTCGAGCAGGGTATCGTGGACGGAATGGGCGAGGCGGCGGCCGCGTCGCCGTCCGCCTCGCCCTCCGGCGCCTTCAGCGCGTCAGCTGCGCCGGGCGCGTCACAGCCTCAGTCGCGTGACGCGACGGACCTCGCGTTGAGGTAGCTCGCGATCGCCTGCGCTTCCGCCGCGGTGACTTCCAACTGCGGCATCACGGTCCCGGTCATCCGTCGCCCTTCGGGGATGGAGGCCGGGTCCGTGATTTTCTGGACCAGCCAGGCGCTCGGGTAGCTGCGGCCCGTGAGGTCGGGGCCCACGCGCATCTGCGGATAGTCCTCGAGCGCCGCGTCGTCGTTCTTGGTGTGGCAGCCCACGCAGCCCTTGGCCACGTACAGCGATCGGCCACGATCCTCCGGCGCGCTGCGCACCGCAATCGGGTACAGCGCCACGTTCCAGTCGTGAAAGTCGGTGTCCACGCGCAGCAGCGCCTTGTCGGCGTCAGGCGCCGTGAACGTCGCGCGGTAGACGCCCGGCTGCCGCGTGCGCTCGGCCGCGACGCGCTGGCGATCGCCGAGCAGGCCGTCGCCGCGGACGTGCAGGACCGGGGCGCGGCCCGCCATCAGTTGCTCGCCGTGCTGCCGCATCGAGAAGGTCAGCGTGACCGCTTCGCCCGCGCGCAGCGACTCGGGCAGCTCGTGCACCGTGAGGATCGCCCAGCCGCCACGCAGGGCGGGTGTTGCCGCGACCAAGGTGGCCGCGCCCATCAGGACCATCGTCGTCTTCCACCGCATCGTCCGCTCCCGCGTCAGAGGTCAGTCCATCACCCAGAGCCAGATGCGCTGTGCGACGACGGCCCAAGCCGGGCCCGGGGATTCGCCCCACATCGGATGCAGGGCGCGCCGCCAGCGATCGAGCATCTGACGGTCGAGCGCGAGGATTCCTTCCGTGGTGACGCCGGCCGGCCGCGGTTCGCGCTGCGCTAGCGCCGCCGCCACCCGTGCGCGCTCCGCCGGCTCGACGCGCTGCAGCAGGTGCCAGAGCGTGATGCCACTGGTCTGACGCCGGATGTTCGCCGGCCGGCCCGCGTCGGCGTCGTCGAGCGCGCTCCGCACGGTCTCGAGATCCGCCGCGCTGCCGCGCGTCGCCAGGCGGGACAGCGCCGCGACTGCGCTGTCGGGAAGCGTGGGCGCGTAGGGAATCTCCGGCGTGCCGTCGGCGCGGACGTGGGCACGAAGACCCGCCGGCACCAGCGCGCGCGCGTTGCCCTGCGAGAGTTCCACCCAGCCCACGGTGACCTGCAGCGACGTGCCGCCATCGGGGCGCACTTCGAGGCGATATGCGCAGCCCAGATCCGTCGCGAGCGCACTCGGCGTCTCGACGAAGAACAGCCGCGGCGGCGCGGCGATGACCGCGTCGAGCGCGCCGCGCGCGAGCACGAGGCGATGCTCGTTCCAGGCGCCGCGTGCGATCCGCGCGCGCGAGCCCGGGGCCAATCGCAGCTCGCCGATGCGGCCCACGGTGATGCGCAGCGTGTCGGCCGCGACCTCCGTCCACGAGGTGTCGAGCGCGTTGGCCGAGCTTGCCGCGTCGGCCGTTGTGCTCCCGCCACCATCGGCGATCAGCCATTGGCTCGGCGCCGCGAACTGCCGGTACGTGCCACCGGCCACGCCCAGGAGGATTGCGGCGAAGCCAGCGGCGATCGCCCAGCCCGTCGGGACTTGCCGGCGCTGTCCGCGCTGCGCGTCCACTCGCCGGCGGATCGCCTGCCAGCTGGCGTCCGGATCGGGCAGTGGTGCCTCGCCCAGTGCGCGGCGCATCTCGTCACGCGACATCGATGGACTCCTCCTCGCCGTCGCGAATGTCGCGGCCCAGCTGCCGTGCCAGCGCCTCGTGTGCACGACTCAGCCGCGACGCCACCGTGCCCGCGGAGACCCCGAGGGCCGCACCGATCTCATCGTAGGACAGTTCGTCGTAGTAGCGCATCAGCACGACCATTCGAAGTTTGGGCGAGAGCGCGTGCACCGCGCGTTGCAGCGTCGGATCGCCACCGGAGGGGGCCGCCGCCGCGATGGGATGCAGCGCTTCCGGGATGTCGCCGACGAAGACGAAGCGTCGCCGCCGTCGCAGTTCGTCGATGCAGGCGTTCGCGACGGCGCGGTACAGGTAGCTGCTGAGCCGCGCATCCTCGCGGAAGCGCTGGGCGGACTGGAAGAACCGCACGAAGACCTCCTGGGTCGCATCCTGCGCGCCCGCCACGTCGCCCTTCAGGTAGTGCAGGGCGATGCTGTGCACCCGGTCGCGGTAGCGATCGAAGACCACGCGCTGCGCCGAGGGGTCGCCGCGTCGGCAGCCCTCGATCAGCGCCCGCTCATCGAGCGTCGCAGCGGCGGAGTGGGGGAGCATTCGGCGCTAAGACGAAGGAGCGGCGGAGATTCTTCCCTGCGGCGACAGATTGGCGTTCGGCGCGGACCGGCCCCCCCCTCCCGCCCGGCAACGATCCTCGCCCCGGGGCACGGTCCTCGAAGCTGGCTGGCGTGTCTCGCCAAGCCAGCGCGGACCGCTGTGGGCGCGTGGTCCAGACGCTACGGGATAAAGGACAGCCGGTGGTCCCTTAGCGCCAGCGGCGCGCGTCGCGCCGTCAGCTTCCCCGCTAGGCAGACCGTTCGAAGCTGGACTGGGACGGGGCGGGTGACCTCGGCAGGAAGGTGAGCGGCGGGACCCGGCCGAGGCTGTCGTGCGGCCGCCGCGTGTTGTAGATCGTGAGCCAGCGTTCGGTCTCGGCGCGGACGTCGTCGAGCGAGCCGAAAAGGTACGCGTCGAGGACTTCCTTGCGATAGCTCCCGTTGAAGCGTTCGATGTAGGCGTTCTGGTTGGGCTTCCCTGGTTGGATGTGCAGCAGCCGGACGCCGTGCCGCCGGCACCAGCTGGTGAGCTCGACCGAGACGAACTCGGGCCCATTGTCACAGCGGAGCGCGCTCGGCGCCCCGTGCAGCGCGACGAGCTGGTCGAGCACCTGCGTCACCCGCGCGGCCGGCAGCGACAGCGCCACCTCGACCGCGAGGGCCTCCCGATTGCCTTCGTCGAGCACGTTCAGCGTGCGGAAACGCGTCCCGCTGTAGAGCATGTCGCTCATGAAGTCGACGGCCCACATCCCGTTGAGGACCGCGGGCGCGTCGAGCGGCTGCCGCTCGCGCGGCGGGATCCGGCGCTTCGTCCGTCGCTTGAGGTTGAGCTTCAGGGCGCAATACACCCGGTAGACGCGCTTCCAGTTCCAGCGGTGCCCGGCGAGGCGCAGCGCATCGAAGCACATCCAGAAGCCCCACTGCGGCGTCTCGGTCACGAGCGCGGTGAGCGCCGCGATCACGTCGGCGTCGCGGTCCAGCCGGTCCGGCGGCGGTCGGTAGTACGCCGCCCGCGAGAGGGACACGACCTGGCAGGCATGCCGCACGGACAGCCCGTGCTCCTCCACCAAGATCGCGATCACCTGCCGCTTCGCGGGCGGCGCTACAGCTTGCGACTGAGGACGTCCTTGATAGCCGCATTCTCGAGCGCGAGCTCCGCGTACATCCGCTTGAGCTTCGCGTTCTCGGCCTCGAGCTCCCGCAGGCGCTTGAGCTCGGCGACGGTCGCTCCGCCGTACTTCGATTTCCAGGTGAAGAAGGTCGCCCGGCTGATCCCGTGCTTCCGGATCACCTCGGCGATGGGCACCCCGCCTTCGACTTCCTGCAGGGCGGCCACGATCTGGGACTCGGTGAACTTCGAACGGCGCATGGCTCCTCCATAGGCACCGTCCCAAGTCTAACTCCGACTGTCTACCCCAAGGGGAAGCTGACGGAGCCTTGGCGCCGCACCGCCCGATGCGGGTTCCGTGTTCCAGTGCCTGCAGGATGAGGCCGGGCGCGTCCGACTGACCGGCATCCTCAGCCAACGCATCCGCACCGTGCCAGGCCCCCCGCCTCGCCAAGACACCG